>ENA-UOIY01000010-UOIY01000010.1-human-gut-metagenome-genome-assembly--contig:-P114-NODE-10-length-305586-cov-10.503091_pt1 | contig 305586 bp, 270 predicted proteins | sample MGYA00242335_ERZ723882 | MGnify/ENA metagenome assembly ERZ723882 | reverse complement strand
ATGCGAAGCCACGGCAAATTCCGTTACTGGGCACGTATGCGTGAACAGTAACAATCTGTCACGTGCAAGTTTGAGAAGGTCACGTTACTTGACATTTCTTCCCATTTATGCTATTCTATCAGATAGCACAAATGCAATGAACGGAAGTAGTAAGCCGCGAAATTTCTACAGAGAGCTGCCGGATGGTGTGAGGCAGCGGAAGGAAGCCGCCGAACTGGTCCGGGAGCAGCCTGTTGAAAGAAGTGTTTTTGAATACCCGAGTAGACAGAGCCGGTCATCCGCCGTTACAGGACGATGAGGAGCACACGGATTCCGTGTGAAATAGAGTGGTACCGCGCAGTTGGAATTTTCGCCCTGCGTCTCTATACAGGTAATGTAGAGACGCAGGGCGTTTTTGACGTTACCGGATTGAAAGAATGTCCGCAAGGGTTGGATGTTATGCAACTGCCAACGGATCAGTCGATTGCAATAATGATTCATTATTGCAATCGACTGGAGCCGGATTTTGACAGGAAATAGCAAAAAATCAGCGTGGGTTAAGCAGAAAACAGGAGGAACAAAGATGTCACAGTACAATCATACCGCCATTGAGAAAAAATGGCGCGAGAACTGGGAAAAACATCCCATCAATGTAAATGATGGAAAGAAAGAAAAATATTACTGCCTGGATATGTTCCCATATCCGTCCGGAAGTGGTCTGCACGTTGGTCACTGGAGAGGCTACGTTATTTCAGATGTATGGAGCCGTTATCAGCTGCTGCGCGGCAAATACGTGATCCATCCGATGGGCTGGGACGCATTTGGTCTGCCGGCAGAGAACTACGCGATCAAGATGGGCGTACACCCGGCTATCTCGACCGAGTCCAATATTAAAAATATTAAACGTCAGATCAACGAGATCGCAGCCATCTATGACTGGGATATGGAAGTAAATACCACAGATCCGGCATTCTACAAATGGACCCAGTGGATCTTCGTCCAGATGTTCAAAAAAGGTCTGGCATACGAGAAAGAATTCCCGATCAACTGGTGCCCGTCCTGTAAGACAGGTCTGGCAAACGAGGAAGTTGTCAACGGCTGCTGTGAGCGCTGCGGTACCCCGGTTACCAAGAAAAACCTGCGTCAGTGGATGCTCAAGATTACCGCGTACGCAGACCGCCTCTTAAATGATCTGGACAAACTGGACTGGCCGGAGAAGGTTAAAAAGATGCAGACTGACTGGATCGGCAAATCTTACGGTGCAGAGGTTGATTTCGGCGTAGAGGGACGCGATGAGAAGATCACCGTTTACACCACCCGCCCGGACACCCTGTACGGTGCAACTTTCATGGTACTGGCTCCGGAGCACGCGATGGCAAAGAGCCTGGCAACCGATGAGACCCGCGAGGCAGTAGAGAAATACATTTTCGATTCATCCATGCGTTCCAACGTAGACCGTCTGCAGGATAAGGAAAAGACCGGCGTATTTACCGGAACTTATGCAATCAATCCGATCAACGGTGCGAAGGTTCCGATCTGGCTGTCTGATTATGTATTAGCTGACTACGGTACCGGCGCTATCATGTGTGTACCGGCACACGATGACCGTGACTTCGAGTTTGCAAAGAAATTTAATATCCCGATCATCCAGGTTATCGCAAAAGATGGCAAAGAGATCGAGAACATGACTGAGGCGTATACCGAGGCGTCCGGCACGATGATCAACTCTGGCGAGTGGAATGGTATGGAATCTTCCATACTGAAAAAAGAAGCGCCGGAAATGATTGAGAAGAGAGGTATCGGTCACAAGAGAGTCAATTATAAGCTGCGTGACTGGGTATTCTCCCGTCAGCGTTACTGGGGCGAGCCGATCCCGATCGTACACTGCCCGAAGTGCGGCAACGTACCGGTTCCGGAGGATCAGCTTCCGTTAAAACTTCCGGAGGTAGAAAGCTATCAGCCGACTGGTACCGGCGAATCCCCGCTGGCAGCCATCGACGAGTGGGTCAACACCACCTGCCCGTGCTGCGGCGCTCCGGCAAAACGTGAGACAAACACCATGCCGCAGTGGGCTGGATCTTCCTGGTACTTCCTGCGCTATGTAGATAACAAGAACGATAAAGAACTGGTATCCCGTGAGAAAGCAGACAAATATCTGCCGGTTGATATGTACATCGGCGGTGTTGAACATGCAGTACTGCATCTGCTGTATTCCCGTTTCTACACCAAGTTCCTGTGCGATATCGGTGTTATTGACTTCGACGAGCCGTTCAAGAAGCTGTTCAACCAGGGTATGATCACTGGTAAGAATGGTATCAAGATGAGTAAGTCGAAAGGAAATGTCGTATCCCCGGATGATCTGGTACGCGACTACGGCTGCGATTCCCTGCGTCTCTATGAGCTTTTCGTAGGACCGCCGGAACTGGATGCAGAGTGGGATGACCGCGGTATCGAGGGCGTATCCCGTTTCCTGAACCGTTTCTACAACCTGGTTATGACCAGCAAGGACAAAGACATCAAAGAGACCAAGGAAATGGTTAAACTGCGCCACAAACTGGTATTCGACATCGAGCAGCGTTTCGAGCAGTTCAGTCTGAATACCGTTATCTCCGGTTTCATGGAGTATAACAACAAGCTCATCGATCTGGCGAAGAAAGAGGGCGGCATCGACAAAGAAACCCTCAAGACCTTCACTATCCTGCTGGCACCGTTCGCACCGCATCTGGGTGAAGAGCTGTGGCAGGAGCTCGGCGGCACCGACAGCGTCTTCCACGCTTCCTGGCCGGAGTGCGACGCAGAGAAGATGAAGGATGACGAGAAAGAGGTAGCCGTTCAGATCAACGGCAGAGTCCGTGCGACCATCACCGTACCGGCAGACATCTCCAAAGAAGATGCCATCGCCGCTGGTAAAGAGGCTATCAAGGACAAGCTGACTGGAAATATCGTAAAAGAAATTTACGTTCCGGGACGGATTGTGAATATTGTAATGAAATAAATTGTGAAAAATCCGGGCGGAATCAAGCGGGATTATTGAGATTGATCCGTTGGACTAAAAAAACAGCATCCTGTGTATTTCAAGAAAAAAATACACAGGGTGCTGTTTTTTGCTTCTTGTTTCATAGAAAATTGCGTCCTATGAAACAAAAAACGCATTAGGAAGCGTTTGAATGCAGGAATCCGATCATCTGGAAAAGAGGGACAGAACAAAATGTTGAAAATGTTTACAAATTCAGGTGAGTTACAATATATCACAAATGCAATATGATAGATTACTCTGCAAAATTCGAAAAGAAAAAAAATTCGCAGAATACCTTGTTCTGCGAAATCTTTGAGATAAAATAGTATTAAAAATATTATTCTATGCTGCAGCTTTTATAAAACAATTTTATTTGTTTTCTAGCGGTAGCATCGGAATAGCCGATCTTTTCTTCACCGCTTCTAGGCTCCTTAGATTATGTGCTGTCCGAAAGAACAGCAGAAAAGTTTTGTACCAAGAAGATTTCCCTTGGCTCATCTTCTTGATATTTGCGATAATTATTAATGGAGTCTATTTTATTCGGACATTGAATAGAAGTTTTCCTTTACATACGCTGTATTGGATATATTCAGCATTTTTGATCTGGACATTTCGAACTTTATATTCGGAGTCGTTCATGAGCGGATTTTGATGTTTCTCAGACGGATTATACACTTCTTTCGCGGATTCAACAGAAGATATGGAAGCTGGCGAATGGAAATATCTATGATTTACTTTATGATCGAAGCGCAGAACGACTGGTGTTAGAACCGCAGTATCTGTTATACGGAGCCGGAGAGGGATTTTTTGAGCGGTTTATTCCATATGAGGGATTTGAGGCACTTTTGAGTCCGGGTGTTTTTGATGTGTTTCATGTCAACGAGATTCATTCCAGTTTTTTTTGATGTCTGGTTTTCGTATGGATTGATTCCGACTACCTTTTTGGTGTACAGGATTGGAAGAAATGTGATTCGCTGCGACCGGGCACAGCGGGCGGCAGTGCTGGCACTGCTGGCGGAAAGTTTTACGTTGATGAACTGCAGACAGCCATTTTTTGGGTTTATTATTGTGATGGCAGGGATCTCCGGGAAGAAGAAAAATACGGAATATGAGTAAAAATGGATTAGGGGTGCTTTTCGAGAGAGGAGTACTCCTAATCTGCTAAATGAATATTTGCAAATTTTCGTGTGTGATTGGATGATTTCTCTTGCATCCTTTTTGGGAATATGATACATTTATCCTATCAAGCATATATTTTTCTTTATCAACTATTCAAATGTATCTAATGTTCTAAATTAATCTAAGAAAATCTTATGCTTACCCAAGTTGACAATAATTAAAGAGCAGGAGATTTTCGATGGATGATGAAGAAATGAAATTCTCCTGTCATAAGGGAGAATGAATGAGAAATAGGAATTCTGTAAAAGTAAGGCGGGATCACAAGGACACGTTGTTTCGGATGATTTTCAGTACGAGGGAGAATCTGTTGAGTCTGTATAATGCGGTAAATCATTCACATTATACGGATGCAAAAGAGTTGGAGATCGTGACGCTGGAAAATGCGGTTTATATGAATATGAAAAATGACCAGGCATTTTTACTGGATATGCAGTTGAATTTGTATGAACACCAGTCAACCTGGAATCCGAATATGCCGCTGCGTTTTCTGATTTATGTGACGAAAGAATACCAGATGCTCATTCGGAATCAAACGCTGTATGCGTCAACGCTGGTGGAATTGCCGACCCCACACTTTGTTGTATTTTACAATGGAGAAGAGGAGCGGGAAGCGGAAAGTGTTCTGAAACTGTCACATTCATTCTGCCAGAAGGAAGATGAACCAGAGCTGGAATTGATAGTGAAGGTATTGAATATTAATCTGGATAAAAAACAGAGGATTCTGGAAACTTGCTGCCTGTTGAAAGAGTATATGCTTCTGGTTGACAAGATTCGTAAATATGCGGCAGAGTATAAGGACATAAACCGGGCGGCAGAGCAGGCTGTGACGGAATGTATTGAGGAAAATATACTGGCTGATTTTCTGAGAAAGAATCGAACGGAGGCGATAGAGGTGTGTATTTTCGAATATGATGAGAAACGGGAAAAGGAATTGATTCGGAAGGCAGAGTATGCGGAAGGTAAGAAGGAAGGATTAAAGGAAGGTCAGAAGCAGGGTGAAGAACGGGTGTTTGGAATTTATAGATTATATCGAGATAAATATACAGAAAACCAGATTGCAGAACAGATGAAGATAGATGTGGATGAAGTTAGGAATATTTTGGAAAAGTTTAAGGAATAGGTGCGGCGGTTGGTTATACATACGCAGATCTGCTTATATCCATATCGTGTTTACATACCGGGCACTGGTAGCAGCGGTGTGCGAGTGGAGTGGAATGTGCATGGCAAAAATGAAATTTGTGTTTTATGGATAACAGTGTGCTAAAATTTTAGGAGCAGATAGAACGCGAAAAAGAGCTTTAAACGAAATAAGGATGGAAGAAATCACCCCCCAAAAAGTGAATTCTTCCATCCCTTTTCTTTACTCTTTTACAATCCGAAACTCTCTCCATTTTCCACTCCGGTACCGCATCACAACTACGAAGCAGGCGATCAGCCATGCGGGCGGCATGCTCACATAGTAGCAGCGGAAGCCAACCGGGGTGAGCGCCAGCAGGAAGGAGAGCGCGAGGCGGATGCCCAGGTTGATGAAGCCGGAAGCTGCCGGGATCTTGACATCGCCTGCACCCTGCAGAAAACCGCAGGTGATGTTGGTGATCGTACTGGTCCAGATGAAGAACATCAGGATATCGAGATGTTCCTTTGCGCGCCGCAGGGACTCTCCGGTGATGTTGAAGATCTGGAGAAGCGGCCGGTCAAAAAGCAGAACTACGATACTGATGGAGATACTGATCAGGACGCCCATCAGGATGGTGGTGCGGTAGCCGCGGCGGGCACGGTCCAGTTTTTCAGCGCCGATATTCTGTCCGGCGAAGCTGGAAATGGCGACGTTAAAGCTCTGGGACGGGATGTGCGCGAGCTGTTCGACCTTCAGCATGGCAGCGTAGCCCTCGATGCTGGGAGCGCCGAAGGAGTTGATGAGACGCTGCAGGATGAGGAAACCGATCGAATTGACGCCCGTCTGCAGCATGATCGGAATACTCAGGCGCATCAGCAGCGCCCCCTGTCCCTTCCAGGCGTAGAGATAACGCCGTTTCGGCAGCAGATCCGGGAAAATGTGCCGCAGATACAGGAAACTGGCGATGGCGGAACCTGCCTGTGCGATCACGGTCGCGGCAGCCGCGCCGGAGACACCCATATGAAAGACGGAGATAAACACACAGTCCAGCACGATGTTCAGGGCGGCGGAGATCATCAGAAAAATGAGTGCGCCGCGCGAATCCCCGTGTGCCCGCAGGATGCCGTAGGTGACATTGTAGAGCAGCTGGAAAATAATCCCGCCGCTGTAGATCAGAAAGTATGCCATACTGTCGAAACGCATTTCTTCCGGTGCCTGCAAAAAGCCGAAAATAACTGGACGGGCTGCCAGAAAGCAGGCGGCGGTTAAAAATATACTTGCGATCACGGCAATCAGATAGGAGACGGAGATGGATTCCTGTATATTCGTCTCTTTTTTGGCACCGAAATACTGGGCGACTGCGATGTTGACGCCGGCACCGATGGAGGTGCAGATGGCGGTCAGAAGCCAGGTCATGGAGCTGGTCAGTCCGACGGCTCCAAGGGCGGTCGCGCTGATGAGGTTTCCGACGATCACGCTGTCAGCGAGGTTGTACAAAACCTGCAGCAGGTTTGCCCCCATGATGGGCAGGGAAAAGAGCAGGATGGAGGACCATTCCCGCCCTTCGGTCATATCTTTTTTCATATGTATAAAACTCCTTTGATACAGCTAAAATCATGAGTTTAGTGTAGCATAGGGAATGGAAAAAGTAAAGAGAACGGAAAGTGCTGTAAGATAATCTGATGGCAGCAGAAATTTGTCGTGGGTTCAATGGGGCGCAATGGTAAGATGTAGGCTGTGACTGTAGAATGTAGGCAGGCTGGAATATTTATTTCGTAAGAAAATTGGAAGATTTAGAATACAGGAAGCGCTTGTCAAGTGGAAAGAGGAGGATCTATAATAGAATAGGTTTAACAAATAGTAAGAAAAAGAGATGAGGAAATCTTGAATCACAACATGGAAATGACGGAGAAAACGACGGGAAGCGGGGCAGCACGGTGGGGCTTTTATCTGATGGGGCTTCTGATTCTGGCGATGGGGCTTACGCTCAATACGAAAGCTGGACTCGGAGTGTCGCCGATTATTTCACTTTCGTATGCGGCATCCGTGATCTGGAACCGGAATTTTGGTGATATGACCTTTGTCCTGTATGGTATCTTTGTCTTGATTCAGGCGGCGATTCATCTGCGGGAGAAAGGAAAAGCCGGACGCAGCCTGCTTATGAAAGATGCGCTGCAGTTTCCATTGAGTATTGTATTTACAAGATTTCTGAATGTATTTTCAGTGTGCATACCGTCGTTAGAAGAATGCGGATCGGAGGCGTCTGGACTTTTAGGACGCCTGGGAGTGCTGATGCTTGCCCTGATTTTTACAGGCATCGGCGCGGCGATGTCCCTATCAATGCGGCTGGTGCCAAATCCGGGCGATGGTCTGGTGCAGGTGCTTGCAGACACCTTTGGAATCGGCACGGGTCTGATGAAGAATTGTGTGGATGCGTTTTGCATTGTTCTGTCACTGATTATGGGACTTTTGTTTGCGGGAAAACCGGTGGGAATCGGCATTGGAACGGTCTGTGCTGTCATGCTGGTGGGGCGCGTGATTGCGCTGTTTCATCATATTTTTGGAAAGGCGATGCTGCAGGCGGCTGGACTGGAAAGTGGCAGGAACTGACAGAGTGTGTGGAAAAAGGTGTGCGAAAGATAAAAGTAGCCGATTTTTGAGTAAAATTCAGATACATAAAATAATAGGAGATAAATAAGATGAAATTGAGAATGAAGCGGAAAGCAATGGTAATATTGGCAGCAGGCATGTTGATGAGTGCGGCAGCTCCGGCGGCTGCGATGGCAGCGGAGAAAGCGACAGGACCGGCGCTTACGGCAAGCTACAACGGGGATGTAAATACACTGGAGGCGGCGAAGGATGCAACGCAGCTGATTGTGGTGATTGGCAACCGCCAGGATCCGGCGAAGAGCCGTCTGGACTGGTATAAACGCGATGCAGATGGAAAACTGGTGCAGGTGATGTCGAAAGAAGCGGTCAGCGGCATGAACGGTATCACGATGCAGAAGCAGGAGGGCGATAAGAAGACGCCGTCGGGTGTGTACCGCTTTACGATGGCATTTGGCCTGAAGGCAAATCCGGGAACGATTCTGCCGTATCACCAGATCGTGGACGGCGATTATTATGTGGATGACGGAAACAGCCAGTATTATAACAAGCTGGCAAATACGAAGCAGGTACAGAAGGACTGGAATTCGGCGGAGGATCTGATGGCGCAGGCGCCGCAGTATAATTATGGTCTGGTGCTGGATTATAATCCGGAGTGTACACCGGGAAAGGGATCGGCGATCTTTCTGCATTGCCCGAAGAGCTGGAATAATACGGGAACTTCCGGGTGCATCAGTATTCCGGAGGAAGATATGAAACAGGTTGTGTGCCAGGTGGATGCCGGGACGAAGATTGTGGTGGTGCAGGATGAAGCGGATCTTGCAAACTATTAGAATAAAATAGGATCCGATCTCATTTGGAGATTTTTATTTGGAAGCAGATAGGAATCTCCAGATGAGATTTTTTTGTATCTGTTTTGCAAGAACACCGGGTTCTGTCTGCCGGATAGCGGCGGTTTCGAGAAGTGTGTGGGTGAGTGCATCTTCTACGTTTTTTGTGTTTTCACGTGCATCGGCTAATTGGCTGCTTTTAGGCGCTTCCGGCGCTTCATATGCCCATTTGACGGCTCCCATTCCATCTGTCTCGATGAGAATGCGGTTCTGCGGGACGCGGGCAGCGAGAGTGCGGACGGGTGGGTTCCAGAGAACGTCTGGTCCGATGGAGAAATAGCAGCCGAGCGCGAGATATTGATCCAGATATTCTTCGCAGGAATACCAGTGGACGAGGTAGGTGTTTGGGTATTCTGGGAGAATGGAAGCGATCCGGTCTTCTTCGCCTTTGGTGTGGAGAATGACCGGCTTTTTCATTTGGCAGGCGATGGCGAGCTGGGCGCGGAAGACTTCTTCCTGGCGGTCAAGCGGGACATCACACCAGACACTGTCCATGCCGATTTCCCCGATAACCGGGCAGGCGGTGAGGTAGGGCAGCATATCATTTACGAAATATGATGCCGCCTGCCACGGATGCAGCCCGGCGGTGGGGAGAAGATAAGGTTTGGCAGTTTTTAAAAGTGCTTCGGCTTCGGGCGGTGTGGAAGCGCAGACGAGGCTTAAAATCTGTTTTTTCTGACGTTCGCTCCGTTCGGAGTCACTTCCCAGATGTGTATGGGCATCGATGAGTGGATAATGGGATGGCATGATGAAAATAACCTCCAAAGTTGTCTTATAAAAAATCCTTTATTAAAATCCTTTAATTTTCTGAGAAATGGTCTTCCGCAGCTCGCCCTGCTCATACAGCCAGTTCCGATCCCGTTTCTTTTCATCAATCCGGATCTCACTGACGATCCCAGCCGGTGCCGGATTCAGGATAAGAATGCGGTCAGATAGATAAATCGCTTCGTCCATATCGTGTGTAACGAGAAGAACGGTGCGGTTTAACCGCGCGCGCATCGCCAGGAGCCAGTCCTGCATTTCGCTGCGAGTGATGACATCGAGGGCGCCAAACGGCTCGTCGAGAAGCAGGATGTCCGCCTGACAGAGAGCGGTGCGTAAAAATGCCGCACGCTGCCGCATTCCACCGGAGAGAGCGGAAGGATAGCTGTTTTCATAGCCAGTCAGTCCGAACGCAGGAAAGTTTTTCAGCGCCTCTTCACGGGCACGTGCCAGCGAACCGTGGATTTCCCCATAGAGGCAGACGTTGTCCAGAATCGTTTTCCAGGGGAAGAGAAGGTCATTCTGCGGCATATAGGCGAAATGACCGGTTATGCCGTGGATTTCGTTTCCATCGGTGCGGATACTTCCGTCAGATGGCGTCAGGACGCCGGTTAAAAGTTTTAAAATGGTGGATTTGCCACAGCCGGACGGTCCGAGCAGGCTGACAAATTCGCCCTCTGCCACGGAAAAACTTAAATCGTGCAGGATTTCCTGTGTCCCGTAGGAAAAGGAAAGGTTTTGAAGTTCTAGTTTCATAGAAATACCTCATAGTTCAAATAATCCAATAAAACGGTACGCCCGGAACCATGCCTGTCCGTGTTTGGGGCAGAATGGGCGGGCGCACGTGAATTGTGTTAATTGTTTTGCGGAAGAAATGCAATCATTCCGGTTTTGGATGATTCTATTTATTTTTCCGGAAGAAATTCATTGGTGTAGCAGTCAGCTGCCGGGATTGCCTTGTCGATCACACCGTATTCTACCATGAAATCGGTGTAGTTATCCCAAACCTCATCCTTCATGACACCCCACTGGTCAGTGTCTTCCATGTACTTGTCAGCCAGATATTCCTGGGATTTCTGAAGCAGTTCAGGGGAAGAATCCGGAGTATATTTGAGCAGGATCTCAGCGCTCTCATCCGGGTTTTCGATCGCATATTCATAGCCTTTTTCGGTGGCTGCGAGGAATTTTTTAACCATTTCCGGTTTGTTTTCGAGAGTATCATTGTTGGCAATGATGACCGGAGTATAGTAGTCGAGGCGGCTGTCAAGGTCGCGGACCGGCATATAGTGGATCGGAAAATCCGCCAGTTCACACTTGATATTATCCCAGCCTTCGAAGAACCACATCACATCGACTTTGTCCTTGAGTGCCTCAAAACCGGAACCGTCGGAGATAACCATGTTGAGCTTGGAGAAATCAGCGCCGTCCTGGGTCATAACGGCTTTCAGAACTGCCTCTTCACCCGGTCCGCCCCAGCCTGCGTAGGTCTTGCCCTCGAAATCCTTCGGGGAGTTGATGCCCTTGCCCTCATAGGTTGCAAAGCCGGAGGTATTGTGCTGGAGAATGGCTGCGATCGCCTTAATAGGAAGCGGATCGGCGGAAGTCAGGGCGATGGTGACGTCCTCCTGATAGCTGATGCCGAAATCGCCTTTTCCAACGGCAACGAGTGTCGCGGTTGCGCCCTCGGTCGGCTCTACGATGGAGACATTTAAACCAGCGTCTTTATAATAGCCCTGATCCAGTGCGACATACATACCTGTGTGGTTGGTGTTGGCAACGTAGTCCAGAATGACGGTAACATCTTCGAGATCCTTGGTATCGTCGTCAGAGGCGGTATTATCAGCACTCTGGGCTGCATCGGATGCCTCGGTGTTGTCGGCAGCCTCGCTGGAAGCAGTGGAAGATGCGCCGGAGCAGCCAGCCAGAGAGCCAGCGGCGAGGCAGGCAGCGGTAAACAGTGCAGCAACAGATTTCTTTTTCATCATAAGTCCTCCTAAAAAATATAACTATTTGGCAGATTCACGCATGATTGCAGGAATCGTGCAAAAACCTAAGTTTTAATTTGCGTCATTTTTCAAATAAGGAAGTGAAAAATGCTGATAAATCCGGATGAGTCCATTCATGCACAGGCTCAGGATAATAATAATCAGAACGCAGGCGAAGACGCGGTCCAGCATATAGCCATTTTTGACGCGTAGCAGATAATAGCCGAGTCCTTCCTGGGCACCGATCCATTCGCCGACAACGGCACCGCTGATGCTGTATGTCGCGGAAACCTTGAGACCGGATAAAAGCGCCGGAATCGCCGCCGGGATTTTGACTAACCGGTAGGCGGATAAACGGCTTGCCCCGTAAGAACGGACGAGATGAACGTATTCCTCATCGACCTGTGCCAGACCGTCGGAAAAGCTGACGGCGATCGGGAAGAAGCACATCAGGATGACGGTCAGGATTTTCGGCGCGATGCCAAATCCCATATAGATGATGAGAATCGGCGCCAGTACAATCATCGGAACCGTCTGTGTTACCACAAGAAGCGGGTAGATGCCCTGGCGGACCAGAGGAAAGCAGTCCATAAGGATGCCGATCACGATCGCCAGAATCAGGGAGAGCAGGATGCCGATCACGGCTTCCATGACAGTCACTGCCGCATGATGGCTGAGCGTTGCAGATTCAGTAAAGAGCGACTGAATAACCTGCACCGGGGAAGGAAGTACGTAGAGTGGAATCGAAAATAACTTGCACGCCAGCTCCCAGATGACTAAAAGTGAGGCTAGAAACAAAATCGGAACAATCTTTTGTCCGCCCAGGGATTGTTTCGAACTGGAATTTTTTTTTGTTTTTGAAAAGTTCATAAAAGTCTCTCCCCTTCGCGTGAGTGTGCAAAAAAACGCCGGACAATATCCGGCGCTCAGGTGTCTCAAAATATCTGTCCCTACGTTGGCATTATCCAAATCAGGTTTTGGGTCGGAACTTTTAGTTCCCTCTCAGCCTGCATCACAAGCTCCCCATTATCGAAATGAATTGTAGCATGATTTGGAAAAAATAGCAATGGCAACTCTGGTTTTATGATTTATTTGCCCCGCCCATCTGCCGGCTCAGCATCCGCAGCATTTCCGCCTGCCGTTTCTGCGCTGGGGGCATTTGGTCTGTCAGGATCGAAAAAAGAGTGTCCATTTCTGAGGTTGAGAATTGCGGGGAACCGTTGCTGCCCCGGAGACTCATGAGAAGCGGCAGAAGCTTGTCTTGCGGCGTGTTTCTTGCCTGATCGGCTAACTGTTCCATCTGTTTTATTTTGTCTGGATCCATGGAGCGGAGTCTCGGATCCTGTTTCCAGTTTTGAAATTCCATAGTATGTGCCTCCTGTCTGTTTGAAGTGGATGTGCCAGATGCACGGTCTGTGGGTTCTTTCTGTCTGCGGGGATAATCGGCTTGCGGGTAAAGGACAGATGCCGGAACTGCATCAGAATTGGGTGAATCATTCTGGATATCCTGCGAAGTCGGAAAGGATGCTGTCTGCGGCATATTTTGCCAGTAGGATTCATAGAGGCGGGAACCTTCGATAAAATTTAAGACCAGATCGATCGAACTTTGCTCTTCCTCTGTGCCATACGGCTTGATCGCTTTCAGCATATCAACCGGCGAATCCTTGTCGCGTTCGCCCACCGAGCAGATTCCGATCTCACCGTCGGTCGGATCAGCAAATAGCTGCATCGTCTTTTCTAGTTCGCGGAATTTCACAAACAGGGAGAAAAAACGCTGTTCCGGGATGTGAATATAGGGAAGCGCCGCCTTGACAAGCTGCATATGTGGGAGTGAGGTCAGGCGGTCTAACTCGGTCATTTTGAGAGAAACATCTTGGCTCACGAAAAAAACCTCCCAAATCTTTGTCTCAATATATGCAGATGAGAGGAAAAAAAGACGTTTTGGTTCACGGGTAGGCACTTTTGGAACCGAAAAAGAACGGGAATGTTTAAAGAAAAAAAGCTCCGGGACAGGAAAAACCACATATAGTATATTATAAAAAATAAGAAGGAAAAGGATTCAGAACTATGAACACCCGGCTGATCATTGATGGAAATGCCGTTTATGAAATAGATGAAGACTGTCTCGCCTGCCGCGGACGGCGGACCGGATGCAGACGCTGTGTGGAACCGGGATCCCGCACCCGGGGACGAAGCACGCCTTTACAGAAAATGGAACCTGCCAGTGAAAAATCACAAACTCACAAATAAAGAAAGATGTGGTATAATGTAAAGAAAGAAATTCCCCTCATTCCAGACTGCCCAGCCACTTCCTCATGAGGTGTCAGGGAAAGCTGGAATGGGGATACCGTAGCAGAGCTCCAGAGTCCTAAGACAAACTGGCTCACAACAACATTGCATCAGGAACTGAAAGGACGAATCCATATGAACCCATATAAAATCATGCTGGTAGATGACGAGGAGGAAGTACGGACAAGCATCATACGCAAAATCGACTGGCAGGATGCCGGATTCGAGGTGATCGGGGATGCGGAGAACGGGAAGGAAGCGCTGGAAAAGATCGAGCAGAATGAGCCGGATGTTGTGCTGACAGACATCCGGATGCCATATATGGACGGGCTGGAGATGGCGGAGAATATACGGCAGAGATATCCGTCCATCAAGATCGTGATTTTTTCTGGTTTTGATGAATTTGAGTACGCAAAAAAGGCGATCAAGCTCAATGTGATCGAATATATTTTAAAGCCGGTCAATGTCGAAGAGCTGACGGCGATTTTAAAGAAAATCAAGAAAAATCTCGATGAGGAGATCGAGCAGAAGCGGAATGTTACCCTGCTTCGGGAGAGTTATATCAAGAGCCTTCCGGCGCTCCGGGAACATTTTTTGAATGACCTGATTCAAGGCGGCATGGAGGAAACGCAGATTGAGGAAAAACTGAACGAATATGCGATCGACGTTGCGGGTGCGGTCAAATGGGTGATTGCGGCGATCCATCTGGAACCGGATGAGAAGGTGGACAAGGCAGTTTCGCTGCATCAGCAGCGGGAGCTGATTCCGATTTCCGTCCGCAATCTGATTGAGGAAAAACTGGAAGGGCAGTACCGTTTTATTGTATTCCATTCTTCCTTTGAGACGATCCTTCTGGTGGCGATCGACAAAGACAATACACAGACCGGGCTGATTGCCCTGCTGGGCGATATCTGCAAGGAGACGAAGAAAATTCTGGAGGTATCGGTTACGATCGGCGTGGGCGAGAGCTGCAGTTCGCTGACGGATTTAAGCCGCCCGTGCTACACTGCACTCAATGCGCTCGGTTACCGTGCGATCACGGGGTCCGGCGGCGTGATCTGCATCGGCGATATGGAGCCGTCCGGGCATGAAAAACTCCGGTTCGACAGCCGGATGGAGTCGGAGCTTATAGCGGCAGTCAAGTTTGGACCGGAGGAAAAGATCCGTTCCGTGATAGACGGGATTGTGAGCCGGATGGAGGATGCGCGGGTGCATTATCGCCAGTATCAGGCGTATGTGCTTGCGATCATCAATGTGCTGACACAGCTCTCCCAGCAGTATGATCTGCGGATCAGCGAGATGTTTGGCGTGGAAAATGATTATTTCGAGATTCTGGGGCGCGTCCAGAAGATGGAGAATGTCCGCCCGTACCTGACCGAGGTGGCGCTCAAGATGAATGCCGGAATGGAAGAAGAGCGGAGCAATACGACAAAAAACGTGATCCGCGAGGCGAAGCAGTACATTCAGGACAATTTTCAAGATCCGGATCTGTCGGTGGAGAAGATCTGCCGCCATCTGCATATGAGCCCGGCGTATTTTTCAACGATGTTTAAGAAGGAGACGGGACAGGCGTACATCGCCTATCTGACCGATGTCCGGCTGGGGCGCGCGGTCGAGCTTCTGATGGCAACTGACGACAAGACGTATATCATCGCGGAAAAGGTCGGCTACCCGGAGCAGAACTATTTCAGTTACGTATTTAAGAAAAAATTCGGTGTTTCCCCGACGCGGTACCGCACGGCACACCGGAGTGGGGAGGCATAATGGGTAAAAAAAGGACGATCTGGAAGAAAAAGCTCTTTGACGACGCCAGCATCCGGTCGATGATCTTTATCTATTTTACGATCACGGCGCTGGCGGCGAGCGTGCTGATCTCCCTGTCGCTGTACCAAAGAATGTCGCGGCAGGTCACGGAAGTAGTACAGGAGGAGAGCCAGAACCTGATCGCGCAGGTGGGGCGCTCTGTGGAGTCATACCTCCGCACGATCATGAAGCTGTCCGACTCGCTTTATTATGGCACGATCAAGAATGCCGATCTGTCGAGCCAGTCGCTTGGAAGTGAATTTACGCTTCTCTACGATAATAATAAGGATAATGTGGAGAATATTGCCCTGTTTTCGGAGGATGGGGCGCTTCTGGAGGCAGTCCCGGCGGTGCGTCTGAAAAATGAGGTGGATGTGACGCAGGAAGAATGGTTCCGGAGCGCCTTAAACCGGACGGAAAACCAGCATTTTTCCCTGCCGCACGTACAGTATGTGTTTGACAATGCGGAAAATCAATACCGATGGGTCATTTCGCTGTCACGGGCGGTCGAGCTGACACACGGAACCTCGACCTCGCAGGGCGTCCTTCTGGTCGATATCCGCTATTCGAGCCTGGAACAGCTCTTTGGCGGCATCACGACGGGGCGCGGCGGTTATTTCTATATGATCAGCGGAAATGGCGAGATTCTTTACCATCCACAGATGCAGCTTCTGGATTCCGGCTGGGTGCAGGAGAACAATGGACGGGCAGCCGGCTATTCGGACGGAAATCATGAGGAGATATTTGCCGGAAAAAAGCGGATGGCGACGGTCAAGACGATCGGCTACACGGGTTGGAAGGTGGTCGGGGTGACGCCGGAAAATGCCGTGTCGCTCAACACGATCAAAACCCGGCTTTTTATCGTATTTGTCATTGCCCTCATTTTGTGCATTCTGGCTCTGATTAACTCTTATATTTCATCGAGGATCACGAATCCGATCCGCGAGCTGGAAAAATCGGTTGGCGTCCTGGAGGCGGGCAATTTAAGCGCACCTGTGTACATCGGCGGTTCGTATGAGATCCGCCATCTGGGAAAATCGATCAGTGATATGGCGGGACAGATCCGCCTCCTGATGCAGGATATTGTGCGTGAGCATGAGGCAAAACGAAAGCAGGAGTTTGACACGCTGCAGTCGCAGATCAATCCGCATTTCCTCTACAATACGCTCGATATCATTGTCTGGATGATTGAAAATGAGCAGAAAACGGAGGCGGTCAAGGTGGTAACGGCGCTGGCGCGGTTCTTCCGTATCAGTTTAAGCCGCGGCAAGAGCTTAATTACCGTGAAAGATGAGCTGGAACACGTCCGGAATTACCTGATGATCCAACAGATGCGGTTTAAAAATAAATTTACCTACACGATCGAGTCAGATGATGAGGTTTTGGAACTTGCAAGTTTAAAACTGATGCTGCAGCCGCTGGTGGAGAATGCGATCTACCATGGCATGGAATATATGGACGGCGACGGCGAGATCTTCGTGCGCGCCTGGCAGGAGGAAAAAGAGCTGTATCTGGAGGTGCGGGACAATGGGCTTGGCATGACGGAGGAACAGGTCGAGAGCCTCTTTACCGATACGGCGCACGTGGCATCCAAGCGCGGCTCCGGCATCGGGGTACGCAATGTCAACGAGCGGATCAAGCTGTATTTCGGCGCGGAATATGGTCTTTCGATCGAGTCGGAGCCGGATGAGGGAACCGCGGTGAAGATTCATCTTCCGGCAGTGCCTTACGAGAAAGTGCTGGAAGAGAAGAAGGTGTAAAAGTGGGGGCGACAGATCAATGCGATATGGAGTGAGAAAAAAAAAGGAGCTGGTGCTCTGGGGAATCCTGTGTGTGGGACTTATTTTGCTGTATCTCCTTTCCTCCACGGACTGGATCATCAAGGAAAAAGAGGTGGAGGTCTACCCGGTGTCCCTGATTATCAGCGATACTTCGGATGATGATTACGTCAACTTCCGCAAGGGCGTGGATCAGGCGGCGGTTGAGTATAATGTAGATGTCAGCTTTATTACCCTGTATGAAAAGGATAATCTGGCACAGCAGATGGAGCTGGTGCGCCGGGAAGCGGCAGACGGTGCCGGGGCAGTGATACTGGAGCCGGTTGATGAGCTGGAATGCCGCCAATATCTGGAAGAAAATACATATGGAACGCCGATTATCCTGCTGGGCGAATTATCACCGGATGAGGAGGTCAAGGGGGCGGTTCATATGGACTGGACGGCAGCCGGGAGAAAGCTTGGCGAGGCGATTGCAGCGGAACAGAGCCCCGATCTTCCTGTCTGGATCTTTGCAGATAACCCATATATCGGCAAGGCGGGGGAGATGAAGCAGGGGCTGACGGAGGTACTGGAAAAACAGGGCTTTTCCTATACCATTGTGCCGCGCGGCACCGATGATACTTACCGTTCCGTCATTGAAAAAACAGTTTATCCGGGCAGCGGCACGGCGGTGGTGGCGGCACTGGATTTCGCCAGCACAGCGGAGGCGGCGGAGATTGTCGGCGGAAGCAGCGTGTACGGAAAATACATTTCCGGGCTGTACGGCGTCGGGATGATGCCATCCCTGCTGGATCAGCTTGACAAGGGGACAATCCGGGGGCTGGTGGTGACAAACCAGTTTGACGCGGGCTATTTTGCGGTCAAAAAAGCAGTGCAGGCGATTGAAAAAGAGCAGGAGAGAAGCCAGTTTTCACTGGAATCCTACTATATAGAGAAGGATGAACTGCGGTCAAAGAAATATGAGAAGATGCTGTACCCGATTGATTAAAAATCTGGGAGGGGGGTATAGAGAAATGAAAAAAAGCGGAAAAAGCATTCAGATGGTGCTGGCGCTTCTGGCAGCGGGCACACTTCTTTTAAATGGATGCAGTGCGGCAAAACCGGCAGAAAAAAAGAGCATTCGTATCGGCGTGACGCTGTACCGGGGCGAGGATGCCTTTATCAACAATATCCGTTCCAGTCTGGAGGAAAAGGCGAAGGAATATGAGCAGCAGACGGGCATCAAGGTTAATCTGGAAATCATGGATCCGAAGGGAAACCAAAATACGCAGAACAGCCAGGTAGATCGTTTCCTTTCTCTGGAATACGATGCGATCTGTGTTAATATGGTGGATCGCTCGGCAGCATCGTATGTCATCAACAAGGCGATGGATGCCGGGACGCCGGTCGTATTTTTCAACCGCGAACCGGTCGAGGAGGACATGAAACGATGGGAGCACCTCTATTATGTAGGGGAGGACGCGCGGGAATCGGCGGTTCTGCAGGGAGAAATTCTGGTGGATGCGTATCAGGAAAATCCAGGCAGTCTTGATTTAAACGAGGATGGAACCGTGGGATATGTGATGTTGGAGGGCGAGCGCAGCCATCAGGATTCGCTGATCCGCACAGAGTGGTCGGTACAGACGATGCGCGACGGAGATATTCCGCTGGAAAAACTGACCGGTGGTTCGGCAAACTGGGATCGGAGCCAAGCGGCGGCACTGATGGAACAGTGGATCCACCAGTTCGGGGATGCGATCGAGGTGGTGATCTGCAACAACGATGAGATGGCGCTCGGAGCCGCTGAGGCGCTTGAACGCGCCGGTGACATAAGGGGCGTGAAGGTGGTCGGCATCGACGGAACCCCGCAGGGAATCGAGGGGCTTAAGAGCGGAAAACTGTATGGAACAGTCCAGTGCGACAGCGACGAGTATGCAGAAGTGATTTTTGAGATAGCTGCCGCCGAGGCACTTGGTCAAAATGTACAGGAAAAGGTCGAATTAGAGGACGGAACCTATTATCAATGCAGTCAGAAAGCGTTGACGGTTGCTGATTTACCATAAAATCCCACAGTTTTACACCGGAAAAATAAGAATATGTGAATAAAATCACAAAGAATCTAAAAAAAATTTATATAAGAACCAAGAAAATCATATGGAAAAGTGTACAAACGATCCGTATAATAAAGGTGTCGATAAGAAAAAATGACGAATCGGCGAAACTGTATAATATGTGTATGCGGAAAATTTAACTGTTCGGTGGATCCGGACAGCACAAACGGATACGCAAGTTTAAGGGAGGACAAATATTATGAAACTGAAAAAAGTAGCAGCACTTGGTCTGGCAACTGCAATGGCATTTTCTGTAACCGCTTGCTCCAGCAGCAAATCGGCAGAGACAACTGCAGCAGCAGAGGACGCAGAGACAACCGCAGCAGCAGACGGCGAGGCTGTTAAAGAAGCTGTTGAGGGCAAAGACCCGGCAGAAGTTAAAGTTGGTATTTCCATTTATCAGTTCGCTGATAACTTCATGACACTTTATAGAAACGAGCTTCAGAACTACTTAGTAAACGAGCTTGGCTTAAAGGCAGAGAACATCTCCATCATGGATGGTAAGAATGACCAGTCCGAGCAGATGAACCAGATCCGTAACTTCGTTACACAGGGATTTGACGTTATGATCGTAAACCTGGTACAGGCTTCTTCCGAGCCGGATGTTACCAACATCTGCAACGAAGCAGGTATCCCGGTTGTTTACATCAACCGTGAGCCGGATCTTGAGAGAGAAGAGGCTTGGGTAACGGATGGTATCAAAGCTACTTATGTAGGTGCTGATGCTAGACAGTCCGGTACATACCAGGGCGAAGAGATCGCTGAGCTTGAGAACAAGGGCGATGCAGACGGCGACGGCGTTGTTCGTTACATCATGGTTCAGGGCGATCCGGAGAACGTAGATGCTCAGTACAGAACCGAGAAATCCATCGAGAGACTGTCTCAGGATATCGAAGTAGAAGAGCTGACCAAACAGCGTGGTGACTGGGATCAGACCAAAGGTCAGGAGATCACAGCAAACGCTCTGTCCCAGTATGGCGACAAGATCGACGTTGTATTCTGCAACAACGATGCAATGGCACTTGGTGCTCTGCAGGCAATCGAAGCAGCTGGCAGAACTGTAAACAAAGACATCTACTTAGTAGGCGTTGATGCTCTGGTAGAGGTTGTTGAGAACGTTATGAACGACAAGATGACCGGTACCGTATTCAACGATTACTTCGGACAGGCTCACAAAGCAGCAGATGTAGCTCTTGATTTCGTAAACGGCAAAGATGTTGACAACGTATACATGGTAGACTATGTAAAAGTTACAGCAGAGAATGCTTCCGAGATTCTGGAACTCATTAAATAATTCTTGTAACAATCTACTGTTTCCGCGAGGGGATAGATAAAAATGTGTCGGGTGTGTCCAGTTGGCACACCCGATTTTATGAAAGGAGAGAATGGGATGGCAGAGTACAGATTGGAGATGCGCGGGGTATCGAAAAGTTTCCCTGGCGTTAAGGCTCTGGACAAGATAAACCTCAAAGTTCGTCCCGGTACCGTCCATGCACTGATGGGAGAGAACGGCGCCGGTAAATCCACCCTGATGAAATGTCTGTTCGGCATTTATCATATGGATGAAGGAGAGGTCTATCTGGACGGGGAAAAAGTAGAGATCCACAATCCGGATGAAGCCCTTCACAAAGGACTGGCAATGGTACATCAGGAGCTGCAGCCGATACCTGAGAGAACGGTAGCAGAGAATATGTACACCGGCCGTTACCCGACGAAGAAATTTGGACCGATTCAGGTGATCGACCATAAGAAGATGTTTGAAGAGACAGCAAAATGGCTGGACGATGTTAAGATGCCTTATGACCCGAAGGCAAAACTGGGAACCATGTCCATCGCCCAGATGCAGTCTGTAGAGATTGCCAAGGCTGTATCCTTAAATGCCAGAGTTGTAATTCTGGACGAGCCGACTTCCTCCTTAACGGATAATGAGGTAGAGGCACTTTTCCGCATTGTCCGTGACCTGAAATCAAGAGGTGTATCCCTCATCTATATTTCCCATAAGATGGCGGAGATTCGTGAGATTTGTGATGATATTACCATCATGCGAGACGGTACCTATGTTGGTTCCTGGCATATGGACGAGATTTCGGATGATGAGATCGTCAAACAGATGGTTGGCCGTGAGCTGACCAATATCTATCCTCCGAAGAATGATACAAAAGCCGGAGAGGTACTGCTGGATGTCAGAGGATATTCCAGTATCCACGATCGTTCCTTCCAGGATTGCTCCTTCACCCTTAGAAGAGGCGAGATTCTTGGATTCGGCGGCCTGGTAGGTGCCCAGAGAACGGAGCTGATGGAAGGTATCTTCGGTATGCGTCATATTAAATCCGGGGAAGTTTACATTAAAGGTAAGAAAATGAACATTAAGCGTCCGCAGGATGCGATCCGCGGCGGTATCGGCATGATTACCGAGGACCGGCGTGGTACGGGTATCTTGGGATGTCTGTCCATTGCAGATAATGTATCAATTTCCTCCCTGGATCAGTATTTACATTATGGTATCAAACTGAATAAGAAAAAGATTGAGCAGCTTGTCAAGGATAACGTGGCGAAGCTTTCGATCAAGACACCGAGCAGTAAGACACTGATTCAGTCACTTTCAGGCGGTAACCAGCAGAAGGTTCTGATTTCCCGCTGGCTGGCCAACAACCCGGATATCCTCATCATGGATGAGCCGACCCGTGGTATCGACGTTGGTGCCAAGTACGAGATCTACCAGATCATGATTGACCTGGCAAAACAGGGCAAAGGTATCATCATGATTTCATCTGAGATGCCGGAGCTGATTGGTATGTCGAACCGTATCCTTGTTATGTGTAATGGTCACATTACCGGCGAGGTAGAGGGTGAGGAAGCAACTCAGGAGCGTATCATGAGCTACGCGACTAAGTTCTAAAGGAGGAAGAGAGAATGGATAAGAAACAACTGAATGTAAAAGATATATTGATCAATAACGGTATCGTTATTCTGATCCTGTTGATGGTTCTCTTTGTTGGTGTAACAAAACAGAACTTCTTCAGCCGCAGCAACTTTAGCAACATTTCCATCAACGTAGCATGCCGTTTCATCATCGCAGTCGGCGTATCCGGCTGTCTGATTACGAAAGGTACCGACCTTTCTGCAGGTCGTCTGGTTGGACTTTCTGCCTGCCTGGCAGGTACTCTGCTCCAGAAGAGTGATTACAGCGGACATTTTGAGCTGACCAAGGGATTTGGTGAGCAGAACGTATGGCTGATTCTCCTTATCTGTATCGCTATCAGCTGTGTATTTGGTCTTATCAATGGTATCGTAGTTGCTTACCTGAACGTACCGGCCTTCATCGGCACCCTGGGTATGCAGATGATCGTTTACGGTATCAACCTGGTTTATACCAAATCTGTACCGTTAGGCGGTTATCGTCAGGATTACACCATTATCGCAAATGGTAACTTCTTTGGGATTCCGTACCTGTTCATCATTGCATTTGTCATCGGCGCGATCATGTGGTTCGTATTTAACTACACCCGCCATGGTAAATATATGTATGCAATCGGCGGCAACGAGGCAGCAGCAGAGGTTGCAGGTGTTAACGTTAAGAAAACCAAGATCATCATCTACGTAACAGCTACTGCACTGTATGCCATCGCTGGTTTCCTTCTGGGAGCTAAATCCGGTGGCGCCGGTGTAAATACCGGTAACGGTTACGAGCTGGAGGCTATTGCAGCTTGTACCATCGGTGGTGTATCTGTAAACGGTGGTATCGGACGTATCTCCGGTGTTATCATCGGTGTACTTGTATTCGAGTTCTTAAAGACCTGTCTGCAGTTCCTTGGTATCGACCCGAACTACCAGTATATTGCACAGGGTATCGTTATCGTTGTTGCGATTGCACTGGATATCCGTAAGTACATTGCGAAGAAGTAATCTGGCTGTGTGAATTGCAGCGCGGGAATGTGTCTGGAAGGTGCATAGGTAAAGATTTTAAAATGGATTTAAAAATCCCCTGCCATGGATGTGTGGCGGGGGATTTTTTGTGATGTTCACTTTTACGGGGCTTGTAGAGATAAACGCTCAGCGTTTTCTTTGGACAGGAAAACGATTTTTGGATTGCTTGAACCTATTTTTATGGATATAATAGGAGAAGAGGCTGTTCGGGATGAACAGCGGAGAAAACAAGCCATATTCTGAAAGGAAAAAGAATGAGCGAAAACGAAATGCTGAACAAGAAAGAAACGCTGGAAGAGGCATTGGGCGAAGAGATTGAGGCGGTGAAAGGAACGGTGGAGGAAGCCGCAGAAAATGCTGCCGATAAAACCCTTGAGGATCTCGAAGCTGAAAACGAAAAACTCCGCCAGGAATTGGAACTTATGAAGGAAAAGACTGTCAAAGAACGCATCTACGATCATGTGCATGTGTCCGTGCGGACGATGGATATTTTTATTGGCGTGATGGTGGTGCTGTTTGTGGTGGTTGTGGTGCTGGGAATTTTGAATAAATAGTGAGGGGGAATCATGTACCATGGAAATTGAACGCAAATATTTAATTACTCACATTCCATTTGATATAGCCGGATACCCCTTCCACCAGATCGAGCAGGCATATCTAAGCACTGCTCCGGTCGTGCGTGTCCGTCAGGAGGATGACACCTATTATCTGACCTACAAATCCAAAGGACTGATGGAGCGGGAGGAATACAATCTGCCGCTGACGAAGGAATCCTATGAGAATCTCCGCTCGAAGGCTGACGGCAGGATTCTGACGAAAAAGCGTTATCTGATTCCGATGGAAGGAACGGAGTACACGATTGAGCTGGACATTTTTTTAGGTGAATATGAGGGATTGAAGCTGGCGGAGGTTGAATTTCCAAGTGAGGAAGCCGCACTTGCTTTTGTGCCGCCGGAATGGTTCGGGCGCGAGGTAACGTTTACGGGCGAGTACCAGAACAGCCGTCTGGCGCTGGCGGAAAACCTGGTATTAAAAACGAAAGAATAAAAACGAAAGAACAATACAAAGGTATATTATTAATGATAAAACAAGTAATGAATTGGATCAAAACGCACCGCTACTGTCTGGCAGGACTCTATATGCTGGTGTTTCTGTCAGGATTTTTTCTGCTGGAGCTACATGAACCATCGGATGTTCATATTATACACTGTGCGGTCGATGACCTGATACCGTTTAATGAAAGGTTTGTACTGCCGTATTTTCTGTGGTACGCGTGGGTGCCGGTGTTTATGATTTATTTTATGATCAAGGATCGGGAGGCATATCTGAGACTTTGCTTTGTGATGTTTGCAGGAGCAACCTTTTGCTTATTTGTCTACCTGCTGGCACCGAACGGTTTAAATCTGCGGCAGGAGATCACATCACAGAATTTCTGCGCGCAGATTGTGAGGTTTCTGCGGAGTGTGGATCCGCCGAACAATGTCTGCCCGTCGATCCATGTATCGAGCACTGTGGCGGTGCATCTGACGATCTGCCACGCGGCAAGTGTGCGGAACAAGAAACCGATCCGTACACTTTCGTGGATTGTCACGATTCTGATTTGTCTTTCAACCATGTTCATCAAACAGCATTCGCTGGTCGATGTGCTCTGTGGCTGGATTTTGAGCCTGATTCTTGACGAGGCGGTGAATGTGTGGGTGCTAGTAAAGGCATTTTCAAAAGGAAAAATGATTGCTTTGTGGAAAACAAATAAGTAATTTAATATAAAAAGTGTTATAAAAACAAAGAACAGGAGGAAATAATCATGGCTGTAGTATACGCATTTTTAGCAGATGGACTGGAAGAAGTGGAATGTCTGGCAACGGCGGACGTGCTGATACGCGCGGGGGTGAAGGTAAAACTGGTTTCGATTACGGGTAAAAAAGAGGTGAAGGGCGCACATGGATTTGGCATTCATGCAGACACCCTGCTGCATGAGATTGATCCGATGAAAGCGGATCTTCTGTTCCTTCCGGGCGGTATGCCGGGAATGAAAAATCTGATGGCGTGCAAACCGCTCTGCGATGCACTGGTGCAGGCAGATGCTGCTGGAAAGCGCCTGGCAGCGATCTGTGCGGCTCCGAGCATTCTGGGGCAGCTGGGGCTTTTGAAGGACAAGAAGGCAACCTGCTATCCGGGCTTTGAGGATGCCCTGACCGGTGCGAAGCTGACGGGTGCGGGCGTTGTGACGGACGGCAATATCACAACGGCGCGTGGACTTGGATATGCGCTGGATCTGGGAATTGAGCTGGCATCGCTCTTAGTCGATCGCCCGGTAGCATTACAGGTCAAAGATTCAATTCAGTATGACCAGGTGTAGTTTCAACTTAGAAACATACAGAAAATGCATCAAAAATGGTATAAAACCCACCTAAAACCACTCATAAACCCGCAAAAAGTGAACGCAAAATTATATTTTCCGCTAGTATTTAGCACGCAAATATGCTATAATGCTATCTTGAAGTGTAACGCCCGGTAGAATGGCGGTTCACATATAGAAGCAAGGAGGACCCCTTAAAATGAGTTTACAGGTAGAAAAATTAGAGAAGAACATGGCAAAGCTGACCATCGAAGTTCCGGCTGAAGAGTTTGATGCAGCAATCAAAAATGCGTACAACAAGAACAAAAACAAATTCAGCATCCCGGGATTCCGTAAAGGTAAAGCACCGTTAGCTATGCTGGAGAAGATGTATGGCGCTGGCATTTTCTATGAGGATGCAGCAAACGAAGTGATCGACGCATCTTATCCGAAGGCAGCAGAGGAGAGCAAGGAAGAGATCGTTTCCACTCCGGAGATCAAAGTAACTCAGATCGAAAAAGGTAAGGCATTCATCTACGAGGCAACCGTAGCTCTGAAACCGGAAGTAACTCTGGGCGAGTACAAAGGCGTAGAAGTTAAGAAGGCAGAAGCTGTTGTGACAGACGAGGATGTAGAGAACGAGCTGACTGCAGCACGTAAGAAAAACGGCAGACTGATCGACGTAGAAGACGGCGCAATCGAGGACGGCGACAACACTATCATCGACTTCACCGGCTACATTGATGACAAGACATTTGACGGCGGCGCTGGTACAGATTATCCGCTGGTAATCGGTTCCCATTCCTTCATCGAGGGCTTTGAGGATCAGTTAATCGGCAAGAAAAAAGGCGAGACCTGTGACGTAAACGTTACTTTCCCGGCTGAGTACCATGCAGATGAGCTGGCTGGCAAACCGGCTAAGTTCGTTGTAACCATCAAAGAAGTTAAGAGAAACGAGCTTCCGGAGCTGAACGATGAGTTCGCAAGCGAAGTATCTGATTTCGATACTCTGGATGAGTACAAAGCAGACATCCGCAAGAAACTGCAGGAGAAGAAAGAGCAGGACGCTAAAGTAGAGAACGAGAACAACGTAATCGAAAAAGTAGTTGAGAACGCTCAGATGGAACTGCCGCAGCCGATGGTTGATACTCAGGCAAGAGAGATGGTAGAGAACTACGCTCGCCGTCTGCAGAGCCAGGGCTTAAACATCAACGATTACATGAAATATACCGGCATGACACCGGAGAAGCTGATGGAGCAGATGCGTCCGGAAGCAGAGAAGAGAATCAAGACCAGACTGGTTCTTGAGAAAGTAGTTGAAGTTGAGAACGTAGAAGTTTCCGATGAGAAGCTTGACGAGCAGATCAACGAGATCGCAGCATCCTACAAACTGGAAGGCGCTAAGCTGAAAGAAATGATGGGTGAGCGCGAGAAAGAGCAGATCCGTGAGGACCTGAAAGTTCAGGCAGCGATCGATTTACTGGTAGAGCAGGCAAAGCTTGCTTAATCAAACCGATAAAAGCGAATACTGAAATAAGGCAGAATTCTATGGTGTCCTAAGGCATCATAGAATTTTTGCCATAAACATTCATTCTCAATTATAGGAGGAAGAATCATGAGTTTAGTACCTTATGTCCTTGAATCCACCAGCCGCGGTGAGCGGACGTATGACATCTACTCCCGTCTGCTTAAAGATCGTATCATTTTCCTGGGAGAGGAAGTAAATGATGTGACAGCCAGTCTGGTTGTAGCACAGCTTCTGTTCCTGGAGGCAGAGGATCCGAATAAGGATATCAGCTTATATATCAACAGCCCGGGCGGTTCTGTTACCGCAGGTATGGCGATCTATGACACGATGAATTATATCAAATGTGATGTATCTACCATCTGTCTGGGTATGGCAGCCAGCATGGGCGCATTCCTGCTTTCCGGCGGTACCAAGGGAAAGAGATATGCACTTCCGAACGCAGAAGTGATGATTCATCAGCCATCCGGCGGCGCGAGAGGACAGGCAACCGAGATCCAGATCGTAGCGGAGAATATTCTTCGTACCAAGAAGAAATTAAACGAGATTCTGGCAGCCAATACAGGCCAGCCGTATGACGTGATTGTGCGTGATACAGAGCGTGATAATTACATGACAGCAGAGCAGGCGAAAGAGTATGGTCTGATTGATTGTGTCATTACCAACCACTAATTAGATTTCTGGATGGAATAATAGAAAGGAACAAGGTGGAAGTATGCCAGGCAGAACAGACGACAAAATACGCTGCTCATTTTGCGGCAAGACACAGGATCAGGTTAGAAAACTGATCGCTGGCACAAATAATGTATATATCTGCGATGACTGTATCGAACTCTGCTCGGAGATTCTGGAAGAGGAATTTGCCGATCAGGAAAAAGGACCGGATTTCAGCGGAATCAACCTGCTGAAGCCGAAGGAAATCAAAGAATTTCTCGATGAGTATGTCATCGGACAGGACGACGCCAAGAAGGTGCTCTCCGTAGCGGTTTATAACCATTACAAGAGAGTTATGTCCAAGTCCACGCAGGATGTAGAGCTTCAGAAGAGCAACATCCTGATGCTCGGACCGACCGGTTCCGGTAAGACATACCTGGCGCAGACGCTGGCGAAGATCTTAAATGTACCGTTTGCCATCGCGGATGCGACCACTCTGACCGAGGCTGGATATGTCGGCGAGGATGTAGAGAACATTCTCTTGAAGATCATCCAGGCGGCTGATTACGACGTCAGCAAGGCAGAGTACGGCATCATTTATATTGATGAGATTGATAAAATTACGAAGAAGTCTGAAAATGTATCTATCACCCGCGATGTATCGGGCGAGGGTGTACAGCAGGCGCTTTTAAAGATTCTGGAAGGAACCATTGCCAGTGTTCCGCCGCAGGGCGGCAGAAAGCATCCGCAGCAGGAATTGATTCAGATCGATACGACCAACATCCTGTTCATCTGCGGCGGTGCATTTGACGGTCTGGAGAAGATCATCGACAGCCGTTTAGGTGCCGGTTCCATCGGATTTAACTCCGATATTGTGGATCGCAAGCATCAGGATATCGATGAGCTTCTGAAACAGGTAATGCCGCAGGATCTGACGAAGTTTGGTCTGATTCCGGAGTTTATCGGTCGTGTGCCAATCACGGTATCGCTCCAGACGCTCAATGAGGAGGCGCTGGTCCGCATTTTAAGAGAGCCGAAGAATGCACTGATCAAGCAGTATCAGGCGCTTCTCGATCTGGACGGCGTGAAGCTGGAGTTCACGGATGATGCGCTGATGGCGATCGCCCACATGGCAGTCGAGAGAAAGACGGGAGCCAGAGGACTTCGTTCTATCATGGAGTCCCTGATGATGGATACCATGTATGAGATTCCGTCCGATTCCACGATCGGCATCTGCACGATTACCAAAGACGTAGTCGAGGGAAAGAGTGCGCCGGAGCTGGTATATCGCGACAATACGGTGCCCCGCAAGTCTTTTACAGGACGTTCTAAGAAAGACAGAACCGGCGAGATTGCGTAAATGTAAAGGAAAATAAATGCAGCAGCTTGAGAATGGCGGCTGTTAATGGGGTCTGTGAGATGGCGAACTGCCATAGGCAGACCCCTGTTTTTCTTTTCACAGGAAATAACGATACGTTTGATTAAGAAAGATAAAGGTGTTATGGAAGATAAGAAACTGACAATGCCGATGATCGCGCTGCGCGGACTGACCGTGCTGCCGCAGATGACGGTAAATTTCGATATCATCCGGGATAAATCCATCGCGGCGGTGGAGCAGGCGATGGTGGGCGATCAGCGAGTATTTCTGGCGACGCAGAAGCAGCCGGATGAGGTGATCCCGGATATTGATGGGATTTTTCAGGTAGGAACGATTGGCTACGTGAAACAGCTTGTCAAGATGCCGGGCGGCATGGTGCGCGTCACGGTGGAAGGGCAGGAGAGAGCCGAGCTTCTGGAGATGGAGAAGGGCGAGGCATGCTGTACTGCGATCGTGGAGATTCTGGATCCGGTCGAGGACGATCTGGACACGATTCAGAAAGAGGCGATGCTCCGGATTCTGAAAGAAAAGCTGGAAGAATACGGAAAATTAAATGTGGCAGCGGGACGTGAAGTACTAAGTCCGTTGATCGCACAGCCAGATCTGACCGAATTAATGAACCAGATATCAGCCCAGTTCCCGTGGAACTATGAAGCGCGCCAGTCGGTGCTGGAATGCCGGACGCTGACGGAGATGTATGAGACAGAGCTGCAGCTTCTGCTGACGGAATTAGAGGTTTACCGCGTGAAACGCGAGTTTCAGACGAAGGTAAAGGCGGCGCTGGATAAAAATCAGCGTGATTATATTCTGCGGGAACAGCTGCGTGTGATCCGGGAGGAGCTGGGAGAGGAAAATCCGGTTTCTGATGCGGATGAGATGAAAGAACAGTTGAAGAAGATCAAAGCCAGCGTGGAAGTAAAGGAGCGGATCCGCAAGGAGATCAACCGTTTCCAGAATATGCCGGCTGGCAGCCAGGATGCGAATGTGATCCGGACATATCTGGAAACGGTGCTGGAACTGCCGTGGAACAAAATGACGAAGGATAACGCGAGCCTGAAGCATGCGGAAGAGATTCTGGAAGCCGACCATTATGGTCTGGAAAAGGTCAAAGAGCGCGTGCTGGAATACCTGGCAGTCCGCATCCTGACGAAGAAGGGCACCAGCCCGATCCTTTGCCTGGTGGGACCGCCTGGAACCGGTAAAACTTCGATCGCCCGCTCGATTGCGAAGGCGATGGGACGCAAATATGTCCGCATCAGCCTGGGCGGCGTGCGCGACGAGGCGGAGATCCGCGGTCACAGAAAGACCTACGTCGGCGCGATGCCGGGACGCATCGTGGAAGGGCTCAAGCAGGCAGGGGTTGCCAATCCGCTGATGCTGCTGGATGAGATCGACAAAGTCAGCAGCGATTATAAGGGAGATACATCCTCGGCGCTCTTAGAGGTGCTGGACAGCGAGCAGAATGTGAAATTCCGCGACCATTATGTGGAGATCCCGATTGACCTGTCGGAGGTATTATTTATCGCGACGGCGAATACAACGCAGACGATCCCTGGACCGCTGCTGGACCGTATGGAGCTGATTGAAGTCAATAGTTACACGGAAAATGAAAAATATCACATTGCAAAAGACTATCTGATTCCGAAACAGCTGGAGAAGAATGGCCTTTCGAAGGAACAGTTAAATATCACGGGTCCGGCGCTGGAGAAAATGATTCACAGCTACACCAGGGAAGCTGGAGTCAGGAATCTGGAGCGCCGGGTTGGCGATATCTGCCGCAAGGCAGCCAGAGAGGTGCTGGAGAAGAAGAAACCGTCGATCCGCGTGACAGAGCGGAATCTGGATCATTATCTGGGACGCGAGAAAGTCTTCTTCGATGCAGCCGGAAATGAGGCACAGGTCGGTATCGTGCGCGGTTTGGCGTGGACGAGCGTCGGCGGCGATACACTGCAGATCGAGGTCAATGTCATGCCGGGCAAAGGCGTGCTGCAGATGACGGGTCAGATGGGCGATGTCATGAAGGAGTCGGCGCAGATTGCACTGACCTATGTGCGTTCGGTTGCATCTGATTACGGCGTGAAGGAGAACTATTTCGAGAAACACGATATTCACCTGCATATCCCGGAGGGCGCGGTGCCGAAGGATGGTCCGTCGGCCGGAATCACGATGGCAACGGCGATGCTGTCGGCGGTGACAGGACGGAAGGTACTGCCGCGTGTGGCGATGACCGGCGAGGTAACGTTGCGCGGTCATGTGTTGATGATCGGCGGTCTGAAAGAAAAACTGCTCGCAGCCCGCATGGCGCAGGTGGAAAAGGTACTGGTACCGGCGAAAAATCAGCCGGATGTCGAGGAGCTTTCGAAGGAAATCACGAAAGGAATGGAGATCGTATACATCAAGGAGATGAACGAAGTCATCCGAGAGGCATTTGTACCGGAGAAATAGCGGTTTAGTAGGAGAAAAAATATGATTATAAAAGATGTAAATCTGGAAACCGTCTGCGGTATCACCAGTAAGCTGCCGGCAAATACACAGCCTGAATTCGCGTTTGCAGGCAAATCAAACGTCGGCAAATCGTCCCTGATCAATGCGCTGATGAACCGCCGATCCTATGCGAGAACATCCTCGCAGCCGGGCAAGACCCAGACGATCAATTTTTACCATATCAACGACGCGTTTTACTACGTCGATCTGCCAGGGTACGGCTACGCGCGCGCGAGCGTCGAGATCAAGGCAAAGTGGGGCAAGATGATTGAGAATTATCTGCACAAATCGCAGATGCTTCGCTGCGTCTTCCTGCTGATTGATATCCGTCATGAGCCGTCTTCAAACGACAAACTCATGTACGACTGGATCGTTTCCCAGGGCTTCCAGCCGATCCTGATTGCGACCAAGGCTGACAAGATCAAGCGCAGCCAGCTCCAGAAACAGTTAAAGATTCTCAGAACAGGTCTGGGAGTCGGCACCGAAGTGATGATGATTCCGTTCTCCGCCGAGACAAAACAGGGCAGAGAAGAGATCTGGAACTATCTGGAGACGGAGATCTGGAAAGTGGAATATCCGGGGGAAGAGATGCCGGTGGAGAGTGCGGACGGCGAGAAATAGAATAGAGTTTTAGAAAAATTCGAAAAATAAACGTATAAACTGCGGTATCTGACCGGATATCAGGCGGCGCCTATCCTTGCGGGCGATGTCAAATATCTGGGCTGGGTGGCGCAGTTTTTTACGTTAGGATTTTTTGAGAGAATAAAACATATATTTCTGGAAAACATAAGAATTGAGGAAAATAAATAGAAAGGAGCAGCCATGTTTGAAAATCGGACGGATCTGGCGTTAGAGGAGAGAGAAAGTTTTGAGGGGAATGGGGGCGAAATCGGCGGTGTGGCGCTGCGGGAATGGCGCTGTCATGGCAGTTCGATCCGGATGACGGAAGTCTCGATTTTGAACGAAAAAGGTGCGGAATCAATGGGAAAGCCGATGGGAACCTACCTGACGATGGAAGATCCGGGTCTGTCGGAGACAGAGGACGCATACTGTGAGGCGGCTGCCGGGGAGTTAGGACGGCAGCTGGCGTCCCTGATCCGGAAAAACTGTGCTTCAACCATGGCCGGACTTTCGATTCTGGTAGCGGGACTGGGAAACCGGCAGGTGACGCCGGATTCGCTGGGACCGCGCGTGGTGGATGGGCTTTCGATGAACCGCCATCTGCGGACGGAGCCAGGCAGAAGAAATGGCACATACCTCTATACGGCTGAGAAAGCGGGGCGGACGGTGCATCCGGTTCTCAGCGGTATCCATCCAGGGGTGATGGCACAGACAGGGATGGAGACGGCAGAAATTGTCCGCGGTGTCGTGCGGGAGAGCCGCCCGGATCTGGTGATCGCGGTCGACTCGCTGGCGGCGCGAAACGTCCATCGTCTGGCAAGCACCATTCAGCTGACGGATACAGGAATTCATCCGGGTTCCGGCGTCGGCAACCACCGCCGGGGAATGACGCGGGAAAATCTCGGCGTGCCGGTAATCGCGATCGGCGTTCCGACTGTTGTGGGCGCGGCGGCGATCGTTCACGGGACGGTCAATGCGTTAGTGCGGACACTAACCGCCTCAAAAGAGGGCAGCCGGTACGGTGAATACATCCGGGAACTGGATTCGGACAGCCAGTATGAGCTGATCCGGGAACTTCTGGAACCTGAATTTGGAGCGATGTTTGTGACCCCGCAGGACATGGACGAGCGTATCTGCAAGCTGAGCGCTGCAATCGCCGAGGGGATCCGGCGGGCAGTGGAACGGCTGGAGGAAGAAAGATAACACTGAAAAAAATGCCAGATTGAAAAACAGAACCAAACAGGAAACTACACTTTGCTAACCGCATAGGATAGAACAGGAAAGAAGGGAGATGAATGCGGTGCGGTGGTGGCAGAGGGCAGCCGGGCTCCTGATGGTTCTGTTTTTGCTGACAGTCGGCTGGAAGATGCGTGCATTCATCTGGACAGCTGTGCAGAATGCGGTGGTAAGGTCCTGGTATCCGGTCTGGGGGACTAATTTGCGGGATATACCAGATTCGGAGGAGGGGAAAAGGCATAGACTTGCCGGTTGGAAGAAACAGACGCAGGGAGAAGCCGATCCGTCCTATTATAAGTATCTGGAAGAACAGGAAGTCCGGCAGGAGTATACGGATTTCCTGGCACAGTTTTCCGGGAGTAGGCTGGTGGATGGAACTTTACTTGGAAAATGGAACGGGCTTGTTCATGAAAGTAGGAGACAGGGCGGCGGAGAGACGGACGAAGAGAGGCTGTATAGTGCTGGAAAGAATGGAGAAAAGACAGAGAGGGCAAATCCTGCCGCACTGGTGGACAGCCCGCGTCTGCGGAAAAAACTGGAAGATTATGATTATCTGATCCAGCATTTTTTTACAATCCACCCGACGGCGTCGATTGACCGGAGCCTGATGAACGCAGAGACATTTTTGTCGATGGATCTGACAATCAGGAAGGACGAGGCGGACGGACCACAGATCTTGATTTATCATACCCATTCGCAGGAAAATTATAGAGATTATGCGGGAAGCGACGGAAAGGGCGCGGTAGTGTCTCTGGGGGAAGAGCTGGCAAAACGGCTGCGGGCGAAAGGATATCAGGTCTGGCACGATACAACTGCCTATGATATGAAGTCGGGGCATCTAGACCGGAGCCGTGCCTATACATATGCCTGCGAGGGTGTCACGAACCTTTTGCAGAAATACCCGTCGATTCAGGTGATTTTAGATGTGCACCGGGACGGTGTCAGCGAGCAGACGCATCTAGTCACGCAGATAGAAGGGAAACCAACGGCACAGATCATGTTTTTCAACGGTACCAGCGAGACGCCGGACGGACCGATCGAGTATCTGGCAAATCCCTGCCGGAAGGAAAATCTGGCGTTCAGTTTTCAGATGAAGTGGAATGCCGATCAGATATATCCTGGGTTTACGCGGACGATTTATTTAAAGGGGCTTCGTTACAATCTACATCTACGCCCGCGCTCGGCGTTGATCGAGGTCGGGGCACAGACGAATACATATGAAGAGGCGGTCAATGCGATGGATCCGCTGGCGCAGCTTCTGGATCAGGTGCTGACGGGGTGTTGTACGCGGGTAGGCACTTTTGGAACCGGAAGTGCCGTAAGAAAACGTGGTGGCAGCAGGAATTTGCCGTATTTAAATGCGAAGCCACGGCAAATTCCGTTACTGGGCACGTATGCGTGAACAGTAACGTTGATGGGCTAATGTCAAGGCTTTTTCTATTTCAGGACTTGCGGCGTACCTGAAAAAATGGTATATTCATTTAGATCAGGTGTTATTTATTATAAAAGATGATTTTAAATAAAAAATAAGATATCGCAGCAAACATTTTGCTGTCAAACAAAGTGATACAGAGAGAGGAATGAACGGATGGCAATTATAGATCAGAGCAAAATCAGAAATTTCTGCATCATTGCACATATCGATCACGGCAAATCAACGCTGGCAGATCGTATTATTGAGATGACGGGACTTTTAACGAGCCGTGAGATGCAGGCGCAGGTGCTTGATAACATGGATCTGGAGCGGGAGAGAGGTATTACCATCAAGTCGCAGGCAGTCCGCACGGTATATAAGGCGAAAGACGGTCAGGAGTACATTTTTAATCTAATCGACACGCCTGGACATGTGGACTTTAACTACGAGGTTTCCCGAAGCCTGGCGGCGTGCGACGGCGCGATTCTGGTTGTGGATGCGGCACAGGGAATCGAGGCGCAGACGCTGGCGAATGTATATCTGGCGCTGGATCATGATCTGGAGGTCATTCCGGTGTTAAATAAGATCGATCTGCCGAGTGCGGATCCGGAGCGCGTGGCAGCGGAGATCGAGGATGTGATCGGTCTGGAGGCGTCAGATGCACCGCGTATTTCTGCGAAGACCGGCTTAAATGTCGAGGCAGTTCTGGAGGAGATCGTGCAGAAGATCCCGGCACCGGCGGGCGATCCGGAGGCATCGCTGCAGGCGCTTATTTTCGACTCCCTGTATGATTCTTACAAGGGCGTTATCGTATTCTGCCGTGTGAAGAACGGTACGATCAAAAAAGGCACGCGCATGAAAATGATGGCGACCGGAGCGGCTGCCGAGGTTGTGGAGGTTGGATATTTTGGCGCGGGTCAGTTTATTCCGTGCGAAGAGCTTTCAGCCGGTATGGTTGGCTATGTGACTGCCAGTATTAAAAATGTGCAGGATACCCGCGTGGGCGATACGATCACCGATCTGGACAACCCGTGTGCAGAGCCGCTTCCGGGTTACAAGAAGGTAACGCCGATGGTATACTGCGGTCTTTATCCGGCGGATGGTGCGAAATATCCGGATCTGCGGGACGCGCTGGAAAAATTGCAGCTCAACGATGCAGCGCTCTATTTTGAACCAGAGACATCGGTAGCGCTGGGCTTTGGTTTCCGGTGTGGTTTCCTGGGGCTTCTCCATCTGGATATTATCCAGGAACGCCTGGAACGCGAGTACAATCTGGATCTTGTGACAACGGCGCCGGGCGTTGTATACCGGGTGCACAAGACGAACGGCGATATGATTGAGCTGACGAACCCGTCAAACCTGCCGGATCCGTCCGAGATTGCCTATATGGAAGAGCCGATCGTGTCGGCGGAGATCATGGTTACGACCGAGTTTGTCGGTGCGATCATGACGCTGTGCCAGGAGCGCCGCGGCGTTTACCTGGGAATGGAGTATATTGAGGCGAGCCGTGCGCTGCTGAAATATGAACTTCCGTTAAATGAGATTATTTATGATTTCTTCGATGCATTGAAATCGCGCTCCCGCGGTTACGCGTCGTTTGATTATGAGTTAAAGGGCTACGAGGAATCCAAGCTGGTAAAACTGGATATTCTCGTCAACCGCGAGGAAGTGGACGCGCTCTCTTTCATCGTATTCGAAGGTTCGGCATATGAGCGCGGCAGAAAAATGTGCGAGAAGCTCAAGGATGAGATTCCGCGTCATTTATTTGAGATTCCAATCCAGGCGGCGGTCGGTGGAAAGATCATTGCCCGCGAGACGGTCAAGGCAATGCGGAAGGACGTTCTGGCAAAATGCTACGGCGGCGATATTTCCCGAAAGAGAAAACTTCTGGAGAAGCAGAAGGAAGGAAAGAAACGTATGCGTCAGATCGGAAACGTAGAGATTCCGCAGAAGGCATTTATGAGCGTCCTGAAGCTGGACGAGGAATAATGGAATTATATATACACATCCCGTTCTGCGTCCGCAAATGCCGTTACTGTGATTTTCTTTCGTTTGCGTCCGATGCGTGCGTGCGGGAGAAATATGTGGATCAGCTGATCCGGGAGATTGAAAGCATTCCGGAAGAGGATGCAGGGCAGTGCCCTGAAAATGCGGCGCCGCGGCTAAACCTGACAGGGCGGACGGTGGAGACGATCTTTATCGGCGGCGGAACGCCGTCCCTGCTTCCACCATCGGCGGTTGAGCGGATTCTGGCAGCCGTCCGGCAGGTCTTTCGGGTAGAGCCGGATGCGGAGATCACGATGGAGGCGAATCCGGGGACATTGACGCCGGATTCGGCAGCCGGTTACCGGAATGCAGGGGTCAACCGCCTGAGTCTGGGGTTGCAGTCGGCTTCGGAGGAGGAATTGCGGCTTTTAGGGCGGATTCATACGCGGGAGCAGTTTTTACAGAGTTTTCGTGCTGCGCGGGACGCTGGATTTGATAATATCAATGTCGATCTGATGTCGGCGCTTCCGGGACAGTCGGAGGAGAGCTGGCAGGAGACTCTGCGGTTCGTCTGCGACCTTGAACCGGAACATATTTCCGCATACAGCCTGATTGTGGAAGAAGGCACGCCGTTATATGAAGAGTACGGGGAGATGTGCGCGGATCTGGAGAAATACGGCGATTACGCCTCTATGCCAAAGCGTTTACAGACGAAGTATGAAGGCTGCAAATGTCTGCCGGATGAGGAGACAGACCGGAATATGTACCACCACACGAAAACAACGCTGGCGAAGCTGGGCTATGAGCGGTATGAGATTTCCAATTATGCCAGACCGGGCTATGCCTGCCGCCACAACATCGGTTACTGGACCGGCGTGGAGTATCTGGGGCTTGGTCTGGGGGCATCCTCGCTGGTGGGCGGGAAACGCTTTCAGGTGACGGCGGATTTGAACCGTTATCTGGTGTTTACGAAAGAAGAGCTGGCAGCGGGCGCGCAGTATGAGGAAATACACGAATTGAGCCGTCAGGAGCGGATGGAAGAATTTATGTTTCTGGGGCTGCGGCTGACCGGCGGCGTCCGGACGGCAGAGTTTGAACGCCGGTTTGGCGTGGCGATGGAAGCGGTGTACGGTGAGGTGATCGAGCGGCTTTTGAAAGAAGGATTGTTGGAAGCATCGGTCCAGACAGATAGCCATATCCGCCTGACTGAATATGGCTTGGATGTCAGTACCTATGCACTGGCGGAGTTTTTGCAATAAGAATAGAAATGTATGCCCGGAGTGCTTTTTGATTTCTGTTTTGCGACGGCAGGAGGAATTTGGGCGTGCATGAAAATTTTGGAGGATGTAGCATGGATTGCACGATACTGCAGTTTATAATCGTCTGCCCGATGGTATTTCTGGCAGGCTTTGTGGATGCGATCGCAGGGGGAGGCGGATTGATTTCACTTCCGGCGTACCTGATCGCCGGGGTTCCGACCCATATGGCGCTCGGAACCAACAAAATGAGTTCCATGATGGGAACGGCAATCGCGACCGGGCGGTTTGCCAAAAACGGTTACATACAGTTTAAGAAGGTGGTCTGGTTTATCGTGGCGGCGCTGATCGGTTCTTCGATCGGTTCGAACCTGACCCTGTTAGTCAGCGATAAGATTTTACAGTATATGATGATCGTGATTCTTCCGATTGTTGCATTTTATGTTATGCGGAATAAGAAAATGGGCGATGATTCGCTGGCGGGCACCCTGCCGGAGCGGAAATCATTTCTGATTGCGCTGGCATCCGCGCTGATCATCGGTATTTATGATGGTTTTTACGGACCGGGAACCGGAACTTTCCTGCTGCTGGTGCTCACAGGAGCGGCGCGCTATACGATGAAAGAGGCGGCGGGTACGACAAAGGCGATCAATCTTTCGTCTAATGTGGCGGCGTTTGTCACATTTGTGATTCACGGCAAGATCATTTACACGCTGGGGCTGGCTGCGGCGATCTGCAGTATTTTAGGAAATTATATCGGTTCCGGCCTGGTAATGGGAAATGGACAGAAGATCGTGCGCCCGCTGATTCTAGTGGTGCTGGCGATCCTGTTTGTGAAGATTTTATCGGGAAATTAGAAAAGAAAATTAAAACGATTAGGCAGATTCAGTTGTTTGACACATTTACAGTGAAAATGATGAAAAAATAGCTGCGTGATGAAACGTGAATATTTGGCTGATAAGTCGTTTCAATAAAGAGAGGTAACGAACATGAAATGGAAGAAATTTACGCTGACGACCACCACAGAGGCGGTGGATCTCATCAGCTACACATTGGATGAACTCGGCATCGAGGGCATTGAGATTGAGGACAATATCCCGCTGACCGAGAAAGAGACGAAGGGAATGTTCATCGACATTCTGCCGGAGCTTCCGCCGGATGAGGGCGTGGCGAAGGTAAGTTTTTATCTCGATGAGGATGATGATATCCCGGCGATGATGGCGAAAGTCAAAGAGGCGCTGGAAGAATTGAAGCCGTTTACCGATCTGGGCGCCTGCACGTTTGCAGAATCCGAGACGGAGGATAAGGACTGGATCAACAACTGGAAACAGTATTTCAAACCGTTTACGGTCGATCACATCCTCATCAAGCCGACCTGGGAGACAGTGCCGGAGGAGCACAAGGACAAGCTGCTGATTCAGATCGATCCGGGTACGGCGTTTGGTACGGGCATGCATGAGACAACGCAGCTGTGCATCCGCCAGCTCGAGAAATACGTGACACCGGATTCAGAGGTGCTTGATGTCGGAACCGGAAGCGGTATCTTAGGCATCACGGCGTTAAAACTGGGCGCAAAACACGTATTTGGAACGGATTTGGATGAAAATGCGATCACAGCCGTTGGCGAGAATCTGGAAGCAAACGGAATCGCACCGGAGCAGTTCAAGGTCGTACAGGGCAACATCATCGACGATAAAGCAGTGCAGGACGAGGTAAAATACGAGTATTACGACATTGCGGTTGCCAACATCCTGGCAGACGTTATCATCATGTTGCAGAAAGAGATCCCGGTTCATATTAAGAAAAATGGTATCTTCATCACATCGGGTATCATTGATATGAAGGAAGAGGCAGTCAAGGCGGCATTTGAGGCGAACGATGCCTTTGAGATTGTAGAGATTACCCATCAGGGCGAGTGGGTTTCTGTGACAGCGAGGAAGAAATAATCATGTACCATTTTTTTGTGGAACCGCACCAGATCGGGGCGGAAGAAATCAGGATTGAGGGCGCGGATGTCAACCATATCCGCAATGTTCTGCGGATGAAGCCGGGCGAGGAGATCCTGATCAGCAGCCGTGAGGGCGGCGACTATTTCTGCCGCGTGGAAGAACTGGAACCAGAGTATGTTTCGGCAAAGATTCTGGAAGAATGGGAAAACAAAGAGCTTCCGGCGCGGATTCACCTGTTCCAGGGGCTTCCGAAGGGCGATAAGATGGAACTGATCATCCAGAAGGCGGTGGAGCTGGGGGCATACCGGGTGGTTCCGGTCAGCATGAAGCGCTCGGTTGTCAAGCTGGATGCGAAAAAAGCGGACGCGAAGAGAAAACGCTGGAATGCGGTTTCTGAGAGCGCCGCGAAGCAGTCCAAGCGCAGCCTTATCCCGGAGGTGGCGCCGCTTATGACCTACAAAGAGGCGGTCAAAGAGGCAGCCGGGTACGATATGGTTCTTCTGCCATATGAGTCGGCGGACGGCATCCGGAAAACGAGGGAACTGCTGGCGTCGGTCAAGCCGGGGACGGATATCGCCGTTTTCATCGGTCCGGAGGGCGGTTTTGAGGACGAAGAAGTCGAGCTGGCCAGGGAAAACGGGGCGGAGATTGTAACGCTTGGAAAGAGAATTTTGCGGACGGAGACGGCAGGCTTGTGTATGCTGTCGGCACTGATGCTGCAGTTGGAAGTGTAATTGGAAAATTACAAAGGAGATAGAGATAAAAATGGAAGCCTATTTTGATAATTCAGCGACCACCAAGGTGCTGGACTGCGTAAAGGATGCGGTCGTTGATGCAATGTGCGTCAACTACGGAAACGCGGCGGCGAAGCACAGAAAAGGTGTGGAAGCAGAAAATTTGATTCGCGAGGCAAAGAAGGCGATCGCGGATACACTGAAAGTGCAGGAGAAGGAGATTCTCTTTACTTCCGGCGGAACAGAATCGAACAATACGGCGCTGATCGGCACGGCGCTGGCAAACCGCAGAGCCGGAAAACACCTTATCACGACCGGTGTGGAACATCCGTCGATCTACAATACGATGTCATTTCTGGAGGAGATGGGCTTTGAGGTGACCTATCTTCCGGTCGATCATCTGGGGCATATTTCTCTGGAGGATCTGGAAAAAGCTATCCGCGAAGACACGATCCTGGTGTCTGTGATGTACGTCAATAACGAGGTCGGAGCAGTAGAGCCGATCGAGGCGATCAGCCAGTGCATCAAGAAGAAAAATCCGAAGACATTGTTCCATGTCGATGCGATCCAGGCATATGGAAAATATAAGATCCGTCCGAAAAAACAGGGAATTGACCTGCTTTCCGTCAGCGGACACAAGATCCATGCGCCGAAGGGCGTCGGATTCCTCTATATCCGCGATGGTGTCAAGATCCGCCCGATTCTGTTTGGCGGCGGGCAGCAGAAGGGCATGCGTTCCGGTACGGAAAATGTGCCGGGGTGTGTCGGACTCGGCGTGGCAGCACGCGAGGCGTACAAAGATTTTGATGCACGCATCGAAAAGCTGTATACACTCCGGGAGCACCTGATTGCGGGGTTGAAACCGCTCGGCGGCGTCACCATCAACGGCAGTGAGGACCGCACCAACGCGCCGCAGATCGTCAGCGCCAGCTTTGAGGGCGTCCGCAGCGAGGTACTTCTCCATGCGCTGGAGGACAAAGGGGTTTATGTATCGTCCGGTTCCGCCTGCTCGTCCAATCATCCGGGCATCAGCGGTACTTTAAAGGGAATCGGCGTGAAAAAAGAACTTCTCGATTCGACGATCCGGTTCAGTCTGGGTGATCTGAATACCGAGGAAGAAGTAGACTATGCGATCGGCGTTCTGGGAGAACTGCTTCCGGTACTGCGCCGTTACCAGATGAAATAAAATGGCTGTTTAAAGAATGGCTGTTCAGTTTTTTGCGGGAAAGCAGAAGAATGACAGCCTGTTGTAGAAAGGGAATTCCATGTTTCATACATTTTTGATTAAATATGCGGAGATTGGCCTGAAAGGTAAAAACCGCTATGTATTCGAGGACGCGCTGGTGTCCCACATCCATCACTCGTTAAAGCGTCTTGATGGAAAATTTACCGTAACCAAGGAGGCAGGGCGTATCTATGCGACCGCAGCGGAAGAATTTGATTACGATGAGGTCATCGACGCACTGAAAAAGGTATTCGGTATTGCGGCGATCTGTCCGATGGTCCAGTTAGAGGACAACGGCTATGACGACCTGAAAGCGAAGATTGTTGAGTATGTGGACAAAGCATACCCAGATAAACATTTTACGTTCAAGGTAAACACCCGCCGTGCCAACAAACAGTATCCGCATACCTCCGAGGAAGTCAACCGCGATCTCGGTGAGGTCATCCTGGACGCATTCCCGGAGACGAAGGTAGACGTACACAATCCGGATGTTCTTTTAAATGTGGAACTGCGTGCAAAACGTATCAACGTATACTCTCTGGTGATTCCGGGACCGGGCGGTATGCCGGTCGGAACCAATGGACGCGCGATGCTGCTTTTATCCGGCGGTATCGACAGCCCGGTGGCAGGATACATGATCGCAAAACGCGGCGTTACCATCGAGGCAACTTATTTCCATGCGCCGCCATACACCAGCGACCGTGCAAAACAGAAAGTAGTCGATCTGGCAAAACAGGTAGCAAAATACGCAGGTCCGATCAAATTAAACGTAGTCAATTTCACAGATATCCAGCTCTACATCTACGAGCAGTGCCCGCATGAGGAGCTGACGATTATCATGCGCCGCTACATGATGAAGATCGCGGAAGAGCTGGCGAAGAAAGACGACTGTCTCGGACTCATCACCGGCGAGAGCATCGGTCAGGTAGCATCCCAGACGGTTCATTCCCTGGCGGTTACCAATGCAGTCTGCACACTTCCGGTCTTCCGCCCGCTGATCGGTTTCGACAAACAGGATATTGTCGATATTTCCCTGAAAATCGGTACCTACGAGACATCGATCGAGCCGTATGAAGATTGCTGCACCATCTTCGTAGCCAAACACCCGGTTACCAAGCCGGTTCTGCACCTGATTGAAAAATCCGAGCGCAATCTGGAAGAGAAGATAGATGCGCTGGTAAAAGAGGCGATCGATACGGTTGAGGTTATCCGGTGCTAGTCATATATAAAAAAGAATGTGCCTTGGCACATTCGGGCGTCTCGCGCGGTCGCTAGCGACAGTTTTTTGCTTCGCGCGAGTGCGCATCCTCGCGGAGTGTTTTTTTCATAGGACGCAGTTCTCTATGAAAAAAAAGAACCGCTGCAAAGCGAGTTGCTTAACAGCGGTTTTTTTCGTTTCAAACAGAACCATCTCGATCGTTCTAATGGTTGCTATACAATGTACGGAGCCAGTGTCGTTAAGATCTCATCGATCTGGTTCTCAGAATGGATGTTTAAATCGATCGGTTTGGACAGATCCAGACTGAAGATACCCATGATGGATTTAGCGTCAATCACATAACGTCCGGAAACAAGGTCAAAATCTACGTCGAACTTCGCTAAGTCGTTGACGAAGGATTTAACTTTATCGATCGAGTTTAAAGAAATACGAACTGTTTTCATGAAAAAAACCTCCTCTATCTACAATAATACTTTTATACTACAAAGTAATCTGACAAAAGTCAAGAGAGGATTCAATTTAAAGGAGATAAAAATGAGAAAAGCGGCATTCCACAATCTGGGCTGTAAGGTGAACTCGTATGAGACGGAAGCCATGCAGCAGCTCTTAGAGGATGCAGGATATGAGATTGTGCCGTTCCGGGAAGGAGCGGATGTTTATATTATCAACACGTGTTCCGTGACGAATGTTGCCGACCGGAAATCGCGCCAGATGCTGCACCGGGCAAAGAAAATGAACCCGTCGGCGGCTGTTGTGGCGGTCGGCTGTTATGTGCAGGCAGCAGGCGCGGAGCTGAAAAAAGATGAGGCGGTCGATCTGATCGTCGGCAATAACCAGAAAAAAGATCTGGTACAGATCCTGGATGATTATTTTGCAGATCACGAAAACAGCGGTGAGATTCTGGATATCGGACATTCACAGGAATACGAAGAACTCCATATCCGCCGGATTGCTGACCATACGCGTGCCTTTATCAAGGTACAGGACGGCTGCAACCAGTTTTGCAGCTATTGTATTATACCATATACGAGAGGACGCGTCCGCAGCCGCCGCCCGGAGGATATCGAGCACGAGGTGCGCGGGATTGCGGAAGCCGGATACAAGGAAATTGTCTTGACAGGTATCCATTTAAGCTCCTATGGTGTCGATTTCAAGGATGAGCAGCAAGAAAATCTGCTGACTTTAATCAAACGTCTCGACCAGATTCCGGGCATTGAGCGCCTGCGCCTCGGTTCTCTTGAACCACGTATCGTAACCCGCGAATTTGCCAAAGAGCTGGCGAGGCTGCGGACCATCTGCCCGCACTTCCATCTGTCACTCCAGAGTGGCTGTGACGCGACTTTAAAGCGCATGAACCGCCGCTACAACGCTGCTGAATATCAGGCGTGCTGTGAAATTCTGCGGGAAGAATTTGACAATCCGGCGATCACGACCGATGTCATCGTAGGATTCCCGGGCGAGACCGAAGAAGAATTTGCCGAAACAGAACGCTTCTTAAAAGCGATCCATTTCTATGAAATGCATATATTCAAATACTCCCGCCGCGCAGGCACCCGCGCCGCCGATATGCCGGATCAGGTACCAGAAGGAACCAAATCCGTCCGTAGCGATATCCTGCTGGCACTGGAAAAACAGCAGTCCTTAGAATACCGCGGGCGCTTCCTCGGAACCGAAGAAGAAATCCTTCTCGAAGAACCAATCGAGATTGACGGAACCAAATACATGATGGGACACACCCGCCAGTATGTCAAAGGTGCCGTGCCATACGAAGAAGGATTGAAAAATAAGACGGTGAAGGGAATCTTCACGAAGGCACTGAATGAAGAGGTGCTTTTACTGGAAAAAGAATAAAAGACAGAAAACGAAAAAACCAATGATACCCCCAAGATGGGATTCATTGGTTTTTTACATACATATAAAATTAAAAAAATGACACAAATAGAATATATCGGCTTAACAAATTAATCAGTAAGCAATCAATGAACCCCAACGAGATCCTTAATAACTTCCCCAGCAATAATCAGTCCCACTACTGACGGTACAAAAGAGATACTCCCCGGAATCTGCCGTCTGGCGGTACAGCTGCGTGCGGTTCCCGGCGGGCAGACACAGTGGGAACTGCAGGAGATAGCCGTATCATCCACCGGCGTCAGTGGTTTTTCTTTCGAATAAACCACTTTCAGCTTCTTGATCCCGCGTTTTTTCAGCTCCCGCCGCATGACCTTCGCGAGAGGACAAATAGAGGTTTTATTAATATCGGTCACCTCAAAAGCGGTCGGATCCAGTTTGTTTCCGGCGCCCATCGAGCTGATGATCGGCGTGTGGGTTTCTTCCGCCTGTTCCACCAGAAGCAGCTTTCCCGTCACGGTGTCGATTGCGTCGATCACGTAGTCATACTGGGAAAAATCAAATTCCTTCGCGGTATCCGGCATGTAGAATGTCTTGTAGGTGTGGACAACCGCATGTGGGTTGATGGATTTGATGCGTTCCTCAGCGACATCAACCTTGTACTTTCCGATGGTGGAGGTGGTTGCGATGATCTGGCGGTTGATGTTGGTTAAGCAGACCTTGTCATCGTCGATGAGATCAAGCGTGCCGACACCGCTGCGCGCGAGGGCCTCCACCGCATAGCCGCCGACTCCGCCGATGCCGAAGATGGCAACGCGTGCTTTTGATAAACGCTCCATGGCATCCCTGCCGAGGAGAAGTTCCGTTCGTGAAAATGAATTTAACATATGATACTCCCTTATAATATATTCTGTCAGCAGTTTCTTTGTGTAATAGGAAATTACTTGGAATTCCCTATTACACAAAAAGGCACATTCTTTTTTATTTGCTGTATTACCCTTATATGAAATATTCGATCGTAGCTTCCTCCGTCAGCACCGTATTCCGGTTAAACAGAAGCACTGCCTCGCGTCCTGCCATTTCGCCCAGCGCGTAGAGCTCCATCGATTCCCGGTTAAAATAGGAAAATGGCACGGAGCGGTTCCATGAAAATGGGTGGTCGGTCACAAGAAGCGCCTCTTTCTCGTCTGGTTTTGTAAATGGAACCGTCTGGTAATACGGATCAAAGAGCAGGATCTGTCCATCTTTGACACCGGTAAACAGCACATAATGTGCTACCTCATAGTAAAGGCGCACGACAACCGCGCCGCCCCGGTGCAGGGCGTCGAGAAGCAGGCTGTTGTCCCCGACATAGACATCCGAACCGCGCAGATAGCGGCTGGACACGGGAAGCTTTCCGATATCGCCGAGTCCCTGCAGCCAGTTGCTCAAAAACATCATCGCCGTGCAGGAGGTGCCGCTCTTTCCGGCCGAGCCCTCCGGACCGTAGCAGTCGAGGCAGTAGAGCATGATATTTCGAAGAATCTCCGGCGGAATTTCCTCGCGCTCAAACAAAAAGCTGATCGCGTTTAAGAGGGAGGTCGGACCGCAGTCGTATTCCGATAATTGGTAGTGAAGTGGATTTTTCATGGTTTAAATCCTTTCATCTGCGGCAATCATCTTGTGTGCCGCTGTTTTCTTGTTCCGTAAAATAAAATGTGCTATACTAAATAGCAACAGGTTCTGTTATGATAACGATGAAAGTGCCAAATCGTTACCGGAAAATCAGCAAAAAACGCTTTAACCACGCTGGAAAAACGCTTTTTACCCATCAGTTCGGTATTTTATTGTAAAGGTGCAGTCTGCGTTTGTCAAGAAAGACGTGAAGAAATGTTCACATATACGGAACGGGCAGATACAGTTCACGGGTAGGCACTTTTGGAACCGAAAGTGCCGTAAGAAAACGTGGTGGCAGCAGGAATTTGCCGTATTTAAATGCGAAGCCACGGCAAATTCCGTTACTGGGCACGCGTGCGTGAACAGTAACAACGGGCAAAAAAGGGTTGACAGATATTGCATAAAGTGATAACATACCTACTAAGTCGATAGGAAAAAGAAAAGGAGTGAAGATCATGAAAGCAGTCAATGGTTTTTGGATGAATACGATGTGTTGCAGCAATGTTTGTACCTGTATGGATCGATGTTGTTGTCGCATTTGTGTACGCGAAAACCAGAAAGCTGGACTTCGGTAAGCGGGGGTTCCGGGGAAAACGGGTTTCGTGAATCTTTTTATTCATAAGGGTTAAGGATATAGAAAGAGCGCATCCGCGTACACAGAAAAACAAGCAGGACAGGCGGCAGAAAAGCTGGATTGGACGGGCGGGAAATGTGTATAGAGGAGGGGCTCTTTTCGCATTTTAAACTTCTTTTGGAGCGAGTTTTTCAAATTGGAAATGAGTTCTGGAAAAAAGAAGAATCTATAGAAATCTATAAAAATTAAAAAATATAAAAATCATCACAGATATTAGGAGGAAATCATCATGGCAAACATTTATAAGGGAACACTGGGACTGGTAGGAAACACACCGTTAGTTGAGGTTGTGAATGTTGAGAAAGCGCTGGGACTGGAAGCAACGGTTCTGGTAAAACTGGAGTATTTAAACCCGGCTGGAAGCGTGAAGGATCGTATTGCAAAAGGCATGATTGAGGATGCAGAGAAGAGAGGTGTCCTGAAAGAGGGTTCTGTCATCATCGAGCCGACTTCCGGCAATACCGGTATCGGTCTGGCGTCCATCGCAGCAGCGAAGGGATATCGCATCATCCTGACGATGCCGGAGACGATGAGCGTGGAGCGCCGCAACATTCTGAAAGCGTACGGTGCAGAGATTGTCCTGACTGAGGGAGCAAAGGGCATGAAGGGCGCGATCGAGAAGGCAGAAGAGCTGGCAAAAGAGACACCGGGCAGCTTCTTAGCCGGTCAGTTTGTCAATCCGATCAATCCGGCGGTTCACAGAGCAACCACTGGTCCGGAGATCTGGAATGATACCGACGGAAAGGTTGATATCCTGATCGCAGGTGTTGGTACCGGCGGAACTCTGACAGGTACCGGCGAATACTTAAAATCCCAGAACCCGAATGTGAAAGTTGTAGCGCTGGAGCCAGCTTCCTCCCCGGTATTAAAGACAGGCAAGGGCGGCGCACACAAGATTCAGGGTATCGGCGCCGGATTTGTACCGGATGTACTGAACACTAAGATTTATGATGAGATTTTCGAGGCGGAGAATGAGGATGCATTTGCGGCAGCAAAACTTCTGGCACACAAAGAGGGCATCTTAGTCGGTATTTCCTCCGGCGCAGCCCTGCATGGTGCGATTGAGCTGGCAAAACGCCCGGAAAATAAGGGGAAAACCATTGTAGCGATTCTTCCGGACAGCGGTGACCGCTATTATTCCACACCACTCTTTACAGAGGACTAAGAGACTAATTATAAGAGATTAATTATAGAAATAGGACTTCCCAGAATGCAGGGAGAGTGTTATAATTAACAGAAAATGAGTTACTGGTTACGTGCGCGTGAACGGTAACAAAACAGCAGAAAAACACAGGACCCGTTTGTTTGGCAGAGCACTGTCAGCGCGGATCCTGTGCTTTTGTTTCATTTCATGAGAATTGTGGTTACTGCACACGGGTAGGCACATTTTTTACATTCTTTTTCTTAAAGAGGATTTTGCAGATAACGGATACAGGAGAATATACAATGAAAACGATTACGATTGAGGAGCTGGAAGCGTTAAAGGATGCGGAGAAGACGATCGTGGACATCCGCCCGCAGGACCAGTATATGCGCGGAACTTTTCCGGGGGCGGTAAGCCTCCCGGCGTCCCGGCTGGAAGAGCAATATGAGGAAGAAACAGCCAGGTTAGACAAAATGCATCCAGTGTACGTGATGTGCCATACCGGTGAGAAGAGCCAGGAGTGGGTGCGTCGTCTGACCGGAGACGGATTTGACGCGGTCAATGTGGAGGGTGGTTACCGTGCGTGGTTGCGCCTCTCCCTGTCCCGCTTCGTAGGCGGAGAATCCGAGGCGGATCGAGAGGAAAAACGGGCGAGAATTGAGCAGAGTATTATAAAAAAATTCCGCAAGCCGATCTGGCGGGCGTTTACGCGGGCGCTCAATACCTACGACCTGATTCAGGAGGGCGACAAGATCGCAGTCTGTATCTCCGGCGGCAAGGATTCCATGCTGATGGCGAAACTTTTCCAGGAATTGAAAAAACATGGAAAATTCCAGTTTGAAACCGTTTTTCTAGTGATGAATCCGGGCTACAATGCGGATAACTGGAAGATCATCCAGGACAATGCGAAACTTCTCGGCATTCCGCTGACGGTATTTGAGAACGATATTTTCGACACGGTGGCGACGATCGAACAGAATCCGTGCTACCTTTGTGCCAGAATGAGACGCGGTCACCTCTATGCACAGGCGAAAGCGCTGGGCTGCAATAAAATTGCGCTTGGGCATCATTTTGATGATGTGATCGAGACGATCCTCATGGGAATGCTGTACAGCGGCAAGATTGAGACGATGATGCCGAAGCTGCACAGCCAGAATTTCGAGGGCATGGAGCTGATCCGTCCGATGTACCTTATCAAGGAAGATGCGGTCAAGGCGTGGCGCGATTACAACGGGCTGCAGTTTATACAGTGCGCGTGCCGTTTTACTGAAAATTGCGTGAGCTGCGGAGGCGGACGTGGTTCCAAGCGCGATGAGATGAAGGAATTGATCGCTCATTTCCGCAAGGAGAGCGACGTGATCGAGAAAAATATCTTTAAGAGTGTCCACAATATCAACTTAAAGACTGTGATCGGTTACCACAAGGACGATTGGACGTACAATTTCCTGGATGATTATAATGATAAAAAATAACTTGCCGAATGGGATAAAGTAGAGTAAAATAAAAAAGAGTAGTTTACCTGCACGCATGGATCCGCAGAGTGACAGAGCGCGGCGGGTATTTAAAAGGACGTGAAGACAAAATGGGTGATATCAGCAATACACAGTTTTTTAGAGCAGTACAGGAAGAGAAGAAGCTGGAGGCAAGCCAGGTTCTGGAACAGGTATATACAGCGCTGACGGAGAAGGGTTACAACCCGATCAATCAGATTGTAGGATATATTATGTCTGGAGATCCGACCTATATTACCAGCCACAAGAGTGCCAGAAGCCTGATTATGAAGGTAGAGCGTGACGAAATTCTGGAAGAGCTTGTGAAGGTATATATTGAGACGAAGCTTCAGTAAAGAGTGGATGCAGCACGGCAATTAAAAAGCGGAAGAGTAAACAGCTGGCGACAACAGTCCAATATCTGACGGGCTGCCAGCTTGTTTTGTTATGGAGAAAATAGAATATGAGAATTATGGGGCTTGATTTTGGATCGAAGACCACGGGAGTGGCAGTCAGCGATCCGTTAGGCATTACAGCACAGGGGATTGAGACGATCACACGGAAGGATGAGAACAAACTTCGCCAGACCTGCGCCCGGATTGAAGAGCTAATCCGGGAATACGAGGTTGGGACGATTGTTTTGGGGTATCCTAAAAATATGAATAATACGCTGGGAGAGCGCGTTGAAAAGACGCTGGCATTTAAAGAGATGCTGGAACGGCGGACGAACCTTCCGGTCGTTATGTGGGACGAGCGTCTGACGACGAATGCGGCGGAGCAGATCCTGATCGAGAGTGGAGTGCGCCGGGAAAACCGGAAGAGCGTGATTGATAAGATTGCGGCAGTATTGATTTTGCAGGGATATTTGGATTTACAGGCACAAGGAAAAGCGGAAGAATAAATTATCAGTGATAAAAATCAATGATTGAAAATAAAGAATAGAAGGAGAATCATAGAATGGGAAACCTGGATTCAATGTTAGATGAACTGAATAATATGGAAAACAGCATCACGCTGAGGGATGAGAACGGCGAGGAAGTGAAGCTGTATGTCCTGGAAGAGACAAAATTAAATGGCGAGTCCTATCTGCTGGCAAGTGATACGAAGGACGGCGATGGAGAGTGCTATCTGTTGAGAGATACATCAAAGCCGGAGGATGCAGAAGCAGCTTACGAATTTGTGGACGATGACGGAGAACTGGAGTATATGTCCAAGGTGTTTGCGGAGCTGATGAGCGATCTGGGCGTTGATATCGAATAAAAATCTAAAAATCAAATTTTTGGAGGTGCATTGATTGAAAAAGGAAACAAATCATAATAAGGTAAAGATCATACCGCTCGGTGGTCTGGAACAGATCGGTATGAATATGACTGCCTTCGAATATGAAGACAGCATTATTGTAGTAGACTGCGGTATGGCATTCCCGAGCGACGATATGCTGGGAATCGATCTGGTTATCCCGGATGTATCCTATTTAAAGAACAACATTGACAAAGTCAAGGGCTTTGTGATCACGCACGGACATGAGGACCATATCGGCGCGCTGCCGTATGTACTCCGCGATGTTCCGGCACCGGTATACGGCACCAAACTGACGATCGGACTGATTGAGAATAAATTAAAAGAGCATAATATGATGAAGACCGTCCGCCGCAAGGTCGTAAAGCACGGACAGTCCATCAATCTCGGATGTTTTCGGATTGAGTTTATCAAGACGAACCACAGTATCGCAGATGCATCGGCGCTTGCGATCTTCTCCCCGGCTGGTATTATCGTCCACACCGGCGACTTCAAGATCGATTACACACCGGTATTCGGTGAACCGGCGGATCTGCAGCGTTTTGCCGAGCTTGGAAAGAAAGGCGTGCTGGCGCTGATGTGCGACAGTACCAACGCGATCCGTCCGGGATTTACGATGTCGGAGCGCACCGTCGGCAAGACCTTTGATTCGATTTTTGCAGAGCACAAGAACAACCGGATCATCGTTGCGACGTTTGCTTCCAACGTAGACCGTGTCCAGCAGATCATCAATACGGCATACCACTATGGACGTAAGGTAGTGGTCGAGGGCCGAAGCATGGTCAATGTCATCGGCACGGCGAGCGAACTTGGATACATTAATATTCCGGAAAATACACTGATCGACATTGAACATCTGAAAAATTATAAGAAAGAGGATACCGTCCTTATCACGACCGGCAGCCAGGGCGAGTCTCTGGCGGCACTGTCCCGTATGGCGGCAGACCTGCACAAGAAGGTTTCGATCATGCCGGGCGACGTGGTTATTTTAAGTTCCACCCCGATTCCGGGCAATGAGAAAGCCGTTGCAAGAGTTATCAACGAGCTGTCGATGAAGGGCGCAGAGGTTATCAACCAGGATACCCACGTATCCGGACATGCCTGCCAGGAGGAGATCAAGCTGATGTACTCCTTAGTTCGTCCGAAATTCTCGATTCCGGTACACGGTGAGTACCGCCACCTGATGGCGCAGCGCAACCTGGCAATCTCAATGGGCATTCCGAAGGAAAATGTCATCCTGATGCGCTCAGGTGATGTGATCGAGATCGGGGACGAGGGCTACCGTGTTGCCGACCATGTACAGGCGGGCGGCATCCTGGTCGATGGTCTGGGCATTGGTGATGTCGGAAATATCGTTCTGCGCGACCGCCAGAACCTGGCACAGAACGGTATTATTATCGTGGTACTGACGCTGGAGAAATACAGCAACCAGCTCTTAGCCGGACCGGATATCGTGTCCCGAGGTTTCGTCTATGTGCGTGAGTCCGAGGATCTGATGGAAGAGGCACAGAGAATCGTGGATGAGGCCGTACAAGGCTGTCTCGAGAAGCACGTGAGCGACTGGGGCAAGATCAAGAACATTATCCGCGACAGCCTGAGTGATTTCCTATGGAAGAAGATGAAGAGAAATCCGATGATTCTTCCGATCATCATGGAAGTGTAGAAGACTGCAAAAGCAGCACGGAGGTGGCATATGAGCCGGACATCTGGGAAACCCCATATCGCAGTATCGATTCTGGACAGTGTGTTCCGGATCGTCTTTCTGGTACTGACACTGTTTCTGCTCTATAAGGGCGCAACGAAGGGCTACTGGCTGGGGCATGAGATATTTAACCCGACCGCAGTTGAGGCAGAGCCGGGAAGAATGAGAACGGTTACCATCGAGGAAAGCGAAAGCACCTCCGAGGCAGGCGAAGCGCTGGAACGCGTTGGTTTGATTCAAAGCCGCGTGGTCTTTGTGCTGCAGGCAAAGATTTATGAATACAAGATATATCCGGGAACCTATCAGTTCAGCACCGCCCAGACTTCTCTGGAGATGCTGAAGGAGATGGATGAGGCGGCAGCTTCTGCCGCCAGCCCGGAGGAGGATAAAAGTGATAGTAAATGACAGAATTACCGCCTATATCCAGTCGTTGGATGCGGGCAACGGACCGCTGCTCGACTCGATAGAGGAAGAAGCGCTGGCTGACTGCGTGCCGATCATCCGCAGGGAGACCTCCGCATTTCTGAAAACACTGATTGCTCTCAAGCGCCCGCAGTCGATTCTGGAGGTAGGAACGGCTGTGGGCTATTCGGCTTTACTGATGAGCCGTGTGATGCCGGAAAACTGCCGGATCACGACGATTGAGAAGTACGAAAAAAGAATACCGATTGCCAAGCGCAATTTTGAAAGGGCAGGAAAAGAGCCGTGCATTACTTTACTGGAAGGCGATGCGGAAGAGATACTGGGGACGCTTTCCGGCCCTTATGATTTTATATTTATGGATGCGGCTAAGGGGCAGTATATGCACTGGCTGCCTCAGATTTTGCGTCTGCTGCCGTCCGGCGGCGTTCTTCTGTCGGACAATGTCTTACAGGACGGCGATATCGTGGAATCCCGCTATGCGGTCGAGCGCCGCAACCGGACGATCCACACGCGGATGCGTGATTATTTATATGAACTGACACACATGAAAGAATTTGAGACGTCTGTCATTCCGATCGGGGATGGCGTGGCGTTAAGTGTAAAGCGATAAAAGAAAGGAAAAACATGAGAAAACTGGAACTTCTAATCCCGGCGGGCAGCCTGGACGTCCTCAAGACGGCGGTCCTTTACGGAGCCGATGCGGTCTATCTGGGCGGCGAGGCGTTTGGTCTGCGGGCAAAGGCGAAGAATTTTACGAACGAAGAGATCAAAGAGGGCATTGCGTTCGCCCATGAGCGCGGCGTCAAAGTATATATTACAGCAAATATTTTTGCACATAATGATGATTTAGCCGGTGTGGAAGAATATTTCACAGAACTGAAAGAAATCAAGCCGGATGCGCTGATTATTTCCGATCCGGGTGTTTTTGAGATTGCCAGACGCATTCTCCCGGAGATGGAGATCCATATCAGCACACAGGCAAATAATACAAACTACGGGACGTTCCTTTTCTGGTATAAACAGGGCGCGAAGCGCGTGGTAACGGCGCGGGAGCTGTCCTTGAAGGAAATTCGCGAGATCCGCGAACATATTCCGGAGGATATGGAGATCGAGAGCTTCATCCACGGGGCGATGTGCATTTCCTATTCAGGGCGATGTCTTCTCAGCAATTTCCTGACGGGGCGCGACGCGAACCAGGGCGCCTGTACTCATCCGTGCCGCTGGAAATATGCGGTGGCGGAGGAGACAAGACCGGGCGAGTGGATGCCGGTCTATGAAAATGAGCGCGGCAGCTATATTTTCAACTCCCGCGACCTGTGCATGATTGAGCACATTCCGGAGATGGTCGAAGCAGGAATCGACAGCTTCAAGATCGAGGGACGCATGAAGACAGCACTCTATGTGGCAACCGTGGCGAGAACCTACCGAATCGCAATCGACGATTATCTGGAAAGCCCGGAAAAATACCAGTCCAAGATGGAGTGGTATAAGAGTGAGATCCGCAAATGTACCCACCGGGAATACATCACTGGATTTTATTTCCATAAACCGGGTACCGAGTCGCAGGTATACGGAAGCAATACTTATGTAAAACCGTACACCTATCTGGGAACGGTCGGCGCTGTGCGCGGGGATGGCCTGGTTCATCTGGAGCAGAAGAATAAATTCAGCGTGGGAGAGACGATCGAGATCATGAAGCCGGACGGACGTAACCTGCGTGTGGAAGTGAAAGGCATCTTTACCGAGGATGGAACCGCGCAGGAGAGCGCACCGCACCCGAAGCAGCAGCTCTGGGTAGACTTAGGCGGTATGGCGGAGCCGCAGGATATCCTGCGGCGTGAGGACGAGGCGCTGGATTTGTAAAGGTGCGGCTGGATGGACATCAGGAGGATGACAGATGGTTTGGTTTTTAGGAGGAACGGCGGTCCTGTGCCTGTTATATTATATCATAATTGTTATTTATTCAGGTGTTTCGACTTCGTTTGCCTTGATCTGGCCCTGCTTGGCGATCTTTTTGGGACTTCTGGCGGCTGGATGGTGGTTTGGCAGCCAGCATGAGGGTAGAATCCCCGTGTGGATCGGCGTTTCCGTCGGGACAGTATGTGCGGCGGGACTTCTGATTCTGGTGATCACGGAGGTTTTGATCGGCTGGAGCGCCATTACGGCGACGGGACAGCCGGCGGACTATGTGATCGTGCTGGGAGCACGTGTGCGCGGCACCAAGATCAGCAATTCCCTAAAGCAGCGTCTGGATCGGGCGATCGAGTATTCGGAGGAATATCCGAACACGGTTCTGGTGCTTTCCGGCGGAAAAGGTCCGGGCGAGGAGATCAGCGAGGCGCGGGCGATGTACGAATATTTACAGTACAACGGGATTCCGGAGGATAAGCTGCTGATTGAAGACCAGTCCTCCGACACGGTGCAGAACATCGAGTTCAGCCGGACGGTGATCGACCGGCAGGAATACAACAAGGCGCAGGCGGCGCGGGCACACCTGATGGAGTTTTACCGTGAGCGCCCGGACGGCGATACCATCCGGATCGGGATTCTGACAAGCAATTACCATGTGTTCCGGGCGGAGGCGATCGCGCGCAGACAGGAGATCGAGCCGGTCGGCGTGGCAGCTGCGTGCGACCCGGTGCTGGCGGTGCACCTGTGGCTGCGGGAGGCATTTGCCGTACTAAAAGACAAATTTATGGGAAGACTGTAAAAAAGAAAAAAAGGTGCGATTCAACGTTACTGGTCACGTATGCGTGAACAGTAACGATTCAACAGATGTCTGTATGCGCTGTGGAATCGTTTCAGAGAAAGGAAAGGCAGCATGACAGTAAAAGATTTGAAGAGCTATCAGATCGTGAATGAAAAACACGTAAAAGAGCTGAATTCCGAGGGAATTCTTCTGGAACATAAGAAGACGGGAGCGAGAGTGTTCCTGCTCTCGAATGACGATGAGAACAAGGTATTCTGTATCGGATTCCGTACCCCGCCATCTGACAGCACGGGTGTGCCTCATATCATGGAGCACAGCGTTTTGTGCGGTTCGGCGAAATTTCCAGTCAAGGATCCGTTTGTAGAGCTGGTGAAGGGCTCCTTAAATACCTTCTTAAACGCGATGACCTACCCGGATAAGACGGTATACCCGGTTGCAAGCTGCAACGACAAAGATTTCCAGAACCTGATGGACGTCTATATGGACGCGGTTCTGCATCCGAATATCTATAAAGAAGAGAAGATTTTCCGCCAGGAGGGCTGGCATTACGAGATGGAGTCGGTGGACAGCCCGATCACGGTAAACGGTGTCGTTTATAATGAGATGAAGGGTGCATTTTCCTCCCCGGAGGGCGTGCTTGACCGCTACACGCAGAACACGCTTTACCCGGATACCTGCTATACGCATGAGTCCGGCGGCGCCCCGGAGGTTATCCCGGAGCTGACCTATGAGAATTTCCTGAATTTCCACCGCAAATTCTACCATCCGTCCAACAGCTTTATCTATCTGTATGGAAATATGGATATGGCAGAGAAGCTGGACTGGCTGGATCGTGAGTATTTAAGCCACTATGACCGTCAGCCGGTGGATTCTGAAATTCACTACCAGAAGCCGTTTGACGCGCCGAAGGACCGTGAGATCTTCTATCCGATCACTGAGGATGAGCCGGAGGATCACGCAACCTACCTGTCGGTTAATACGGTGGTGGGCGACGATCTCGATCCGATTCTCTACATGGCATTTCAGATCCTGGAGTATGTGCTTTTGGATGCGCCGGGCGCCGTTTTAAAGAAAGAACTCATCAGCGCCGGGATTGGCCAGGATATCCTGGGAAGCTATGAAAATGGTATTTTACAGCCATATTTTTCTGTCATTGCGAAAAATGCGGATGGCAGCCAGAAAGAGGCATTTTTAAAGACTGTCAAGGAAACGCTTAAGAAGCTGGCAGATGATGGAATCAACCAGAAGAGCCTGCTGGCGGGCATCAACTACTATGAATTCCGCAGCCGCGAGGCAGATTTCGGCAACGCGCCGAAAGGATTGATGTACGGCTTGCAGTGCTTAGATAGCTGGCTGTACGGCGGCGATCCGCTGATGCACCTGGAATATGAGGAGACATTTGCATTCCTCAAAAAAGCAGCAAAGGAAGGATATTTTGAAGAACTGATCCGCAAATATCTCTTAGATAACCCGTTTGAGGCGGTGATCACGGTCAGCCCGAAGCGGGGACTGACGGCGATCGAGGATGAGAAGCTGCGTGAAAAGCTGGAAGCATATAAGAAGAGCCTGGGCGCGGAGGAGATTCAGGCGATCGTGGATGGCACGAAAGAGCTGAAAGAGTATCAGGACACCCCGTCCCCGAAGGAAGATTTAGAGAAGATTCCGCTGTTGAAACGCTCAGATATCCGCAAAGAGGCGGAGAAATTTATCCTGACCGAGCGCGAGATTGGCGGAACCAAGGTGCTGGCACATGAGCTCTTTACCTCAGGCATCGGTTATCTGCGCGTGATGTTCCGTACCGACCGTGTACCATCCAGGGATCTGCCGTATGTGGGACTTTTGAAAGCAGTGCTTGGATTTGTCGATACGACGAAACACACATACAGCGATTTGTCGGATGAGATCAACTTAAATACCGGCGGTATCACGCTCAGCGTCAGCTCCTATGCGGACAGCCGGAAACAGGGCGCGTTTACCGGTATTTTTACCGCGAGTGCTCGGGTGCTGTGCGAGAAGCTGGACTTCGGATTTTCAGCGATCGCGGAGATTCTGCTTGATTCAATCCTTGATGATGAGAAACGTCTCGGCGAGATTGTGGCGGAGACGAAGTCGAAGAGCCAGATGCGTTTAAATCAGGCGGCACATTCAGCGGCAGTGATGAGAGCCAGCTCCTATTTTTCAGCAGAATCGGCATTTGACGACTGCACGGGCGGAATCGGCTTCTACCAGTTCCTTGAAGAGGCGGCAAAGCACTTTGAGGAGAAAAAGGGCGAGGTGATCGCGAAATTAAAAGAGACGGCGGCACGCCTGTTTACGAAAGAAAATATGCTGATAAGCTACACGGCAGCAGCCGACGATCAGGCGGGGCTTGAAGCAGCACTTCCGCTCTTAAAAGAACGTCTTCCACAGGGCGACGGAACCGTTTATCCGTTTGAGTGGAAAAAAGAGAACTTAAACGAGGGATTCATGACCTCCTCCCAGGTCAATTATCTGGCACGCTGCGGCAATTTCGTGGAGAAAGGGCTGGCATACAAGGGCACGCTGCGGACGCTGAAAGTCATTCTCGGATATGATTATCTGTGGATCAATGTCCGTGTCAAGGGCGGCGCTTACGGCGTCATGAATGGAGCCGGACGGTTTGGCGACAGCTATTTCGTTTCCTACCGCGATCCGAACCTGCGCGAGACGAATGAGGTTTACGAGGGCATCGTGCCGTATCTGGAGCAGTTTGAGGCAGACGAGCGTGATATGACGAAATTCGTGATTGGAACCATCAGCGACCTTGATGCGCCGCTTCTGCCGCCGTACAAAGGCATTCGCGCCGACGCGGCCTGGTTTACCGGCGTGACGGATGTGATGATCCAGAAAGAGAGAGACGAGATCCTGGCAGTGACCCCGGAGGATATCCGGGAGCTGGCGCCGATTATCAGGGCAGTGCTCAGTGAGCAGAGCATCTGTGCGATTGGAAATGCAGAGAAAGTCAAGGCAAATCAGGATCTGTTTAAGACGGTGAAAAATCTGTTTAACTAAATAAAATGTAAGTGAAAGGAAACAAGATGGCAAATACAGATACAAAAGAGTTTAAATCTGGCTTTGTGACCCTGATCGGGCGTCCGAATGTCGGCAAATCCACGCTGATGAACCACCTGATCGGACAGAAGATCGCGATCACATCTGAGAAGCCGCAGACGACCCGGAACCGTATCCAGACGGTTTACACAGACGAGCGCGGACAGATCATTTTTCTGGACACACCGGGTATCCACAAGGCGAAAAACAAGCTGGGCGAGTACATGGTCAATGTCGCAGAGAATACGTTAAAAGAGGTTGACGTGATTCTCTGGCTGGTAGAGCCGACCACCTTCATCGGGGCAGGCGAGCGCCACATTGCAGAGCAGCTTTCGAAGATCAAGACGCCGGTCATTCTGGTTATTAATAAAATTGATACGGTCAAATCGAAGGAAGAGATTCTGACCTTTATCGCGGCATATAAGGATATTTTGAATTTTGCGGAGATTATCCCGGTTTCGGCTCTCAAAGAGATGAATATCGAGGATGTCAAGAGCAGTATTTTTAAATATCTTCCGGCAGGTCCGCAGTTTTACGATGAGGATACCGTCACCGACCAGCCGATGCGCCAGATCGCAGCGGAGCTGATCCGCGAGAAAGCGCTTCGGATGCTGGACGACGAGATCCCGCACGGCATTGCAGTTGTCATCGACCAGATGAAAGAGCGCCCAAACGGCATCATCGACGTGGATGCAACGATCGTGTGCGAGCGCGATTCCCACAAGGGCATCATCATCGGAAAAGGCGGATCGATGTTAAAACGTATCGGAACCGCTGCCCGGATGGAAATTGAAAATCTGATGGACACGAAGGTCAACCTGAAACTCTGGGTTAAAGTGCGCCGGGAGTGGAGAGACAGCGATATGTATATGAAGAATTACGGATATAACCCGAAAGAAATTTAAGTGAGGGAAGGAAGGGCTGCATGCGAGATTTGATACAGACAACCGGAATGGTGCTTTATGCAGCCCCGGTCGGTGAATTTGATAAACGTCTGATTCTCCTGACGGGAGACCGCGGAAAAATCACGGCATTTGCCCGCGGGGCGAAGCGCACTGGAAGTTTGCTGCGTGCGGCAAGCCGGCCTTTCGCATTTGGAACCTTCACACTTTCTGAGACGCGGGATGCCTACAATCTCTATGGCGCGGAGATCGAAAACTATTTCGAAGGACTTGAACAGGACGTTGAGTGCGCCTGCTACGCCTCCTATTTTGCTGAATTCGCCGAATACTTCGGAAGAGAAGGTCTGGAGGCAAGAGAAATGCTGCGATTACTCTACCAGTCCTTCCGCGCCCTCCTAAAACCCGCACTCCCCAACAAACTTGTACAGCGTATCTTCGAGTTAAAAATCATGGTCATCAACGGCGAATACACCGAAGATCCACCCTTGCGCGCCGGAGACTCCGCACGCTACGCCTGGCAGTACGTCATCTACGCGCCGATCGAGAAGTTGTATACATTTCTTCTGAAAGAAGATGCATTTGCACAATTTGCGGCGAATGTGGAGCGGAATAAGAGGGCGTATGTAGATAAAAGTTTTCACTCATTGGAGATATTGCAGACGATTACATAACATACAACTATCCAGGGAGGAACCATTTATATGCCAGAACCCAAATTCCACCAGAAAATCGCCTGGTTCAATTTCATCTGCTGCCTCATGGTCATCTGGACGCATTCCGGCAACGCGGATCTGTTTTTCCCGGAACTGGGGCAGGACGCACCGTGGTGGCATTTCCAGTACCCGGTCATGCAGGAAATTCTGCGGGTGGACATCCCATGCTTTATCATGCTGTCTGCCTACCTGTTCTACCGGAACTTCACGATGAAGCGGCTGGGAGAAAAATTAAATAAACGTCTGCATTCGCTTCTGGTTCCGTACCTGCTCTGGAATACTATTTACTACGTGGCGTATGTGGCGGCGAGCCGGATTCCGGGACTGCGGACGATCGCCAACCGGACGGATCTGGTGATCACGCCGTCCGGGGCATGGCAGGCGATCACCAAGTATACCTTCAATCCGGTGTTCTGGTTCATGTATCAGATCATTCTGCTGGTGCTGCTGGCACCGGTGCTGTATCTGTTTCTGAAAAATATCTGGACCGGAGCGGCATTTCTGCTGGTGCTGCTTGTGGCACTTTTCAAGGGGGTGGCGCTGCCGGAGCTGAATCTGGACGCCCTGATTTATTATTCCTTTGCCGCCTATGCGGCGCTGCACGGGAGAAAATGGGCGGAGGCGGTATGGTCGTGGAAGCGGGCGGCACTGGGGGTGTGCCTGCTGGCAGTGGGAATCGTGCTCAGCAGGAGCTATTATACCCACTATTTTGTGCCGGGAATCGTTCTCTACCAGCTTCTGGCAGTCATCGGTATCTGGATGATGGTAAACGAGCGCTGGCTGGGAGAAGTCAGACCGTTTATGACCTGCACCTTTTTTATCTATGCGACGCACTTTGTGGTGGTCCGTTTCCTCAATAAGGCGGCGGCGCTGCTATTTCCGGGCAGCCAGCTGGTTTCGATGTTTATGTATGTGTGCATGCCGCTGCTTGCAGTGACACTCTGTTATCAGGCGGCGCGCGTGTTGCGGAGGTACCGTCCGGACATCTGGAAGACCCTGAATGGGGGACGCTGACAAAAAGCAGGATTTACGGTTGAAAGGCAGGTATCTCTGGAAACGGAAGTGCGAGTATGCGTTTTTTCAGGTCCAAGTCTTGAAAATACATAGAAAAGCAGGTATACTATAAAAACTTGGTTGTAGGAGCATTTTTGCGCTTGGGAGGAAGAGCAATGAAAAAAAGAGGATTTCTTCTGGCAGCGTGTACCGTGGGTGTGATGCTGTCCGGCTGTGGCTCACGGGAAACCGCCTTTTCCCCTTCGGAGAGCTGCGTATATGTGGCAAAAGACGGGGCGCTGTCGAGTGCTCTGGTGGAGCAGACCGGCGATATTTCGGTCGATGAGAATGAATTAAAGCAGTATTTAGAGACGGCAGTGATTCATTTTAATGAAGAAAAAGGCGCCGGGGCGCTGGCACAGAACCAGAAAAATGCCGAGAGACTGCCGGCAGCATTGAAAAGTGTGAAGGCGGGAAAAGACACGGTGACTGCGATCTTTGATTATGCTTCCTTTGAAGATCTGAAAGCATTCGGAGAGACGAATGACAATGAGGACACCAGCAACTCCCTGACGGCGCTGGAGGCAAAGCCGCTTTCGGAGGCGATTGCCGATGGATGGTTTTCCGAGGGTGAGCTGGTAAAGGCAGATGGAAGTGAAGCCGGAACGGATGCGGTTCAGAATGAAAAGAGCGGCATGGCAGTCCGGAGCGAGGGCGGTGCGACGCTGATGGTCGGCGGAAAAGTGCTTTACCGCAGTTCGAATACCGAGTTAAAAGACGATTCAACCGTCAGTCTGCCGGAAACAGGCACGGCTTATGTGATTTTTAAAAGATAAAAAACAGAATGATTGTTAAATTCGTCCATCTGCCAGATATCGAAAGAAAAGGCGGGGACGGGTACAATGATAAATGAATCAGGAGGACAAGACAAATGGAAAAGACGATGGACAAAATCGTGGCGCTCGCAAAATCAAGAGGATTTGTATATCCGGGTTCTGAGATTTACGGCGGCCTTGCCAATACATGGGACTACGGCAATCTGGGCGTAGAACTGAAAAACAATGTAAAACGTGCATGGTGGCAGAAATTTATTCAGGAAAGCCCGTACAACGTAGGTGTAGACTGTGCGATTCTCATGAACTCCCAGACATGGGTGGCATCCGGACATCTGGGCGGCTTCTCTGACCCACTGATGGACTGCAAGAGCTGTAAAGAGCGTTTCCGTGCAGATAAGCTCATCGAGGACTATATGGCAGAGCATGGCATCGAGATCGAGGGTTCCGTAGACGGCTGGTCCCAGGAGCAGATGAAACAGTACATTGATGACAATAACATCTGCTGTCCGAGCTGCGGCAAGCATGATTTCACCGACATTCGTCAGTTTAACCTGATGTTCAAGACATTCCAGGGAGTTACCGAGGATGCAAAAAACACCGTATATCTGCGTCCGGAGACTGCACAGGGTATCTTTGTAAACTTCAAGAACGTACAGAGAACCTCCCGCAAGAAGATCCCGTTTGGTATCGGTCAGATCGGTAAATCTTTCCGTAACGAGATCACACCGGGTAACTTTACTTTCCGTACCAGAGAGTTCGAGCAGATGGAGCTGGAGTTCTTCTGTGAACCGGGAACCGACCTTGAGTGGTTTGCATACTGGAAACAGCACTGCATCGACTGGCTGCAGACACTTGGCATCAAGCCGGATGAGATGCGCGCGCGCGACCATTCTCCGGAAGAGCTGTGCTTCTACAGCAAGGCGACGACCGATCTGGAATTTCTGTTCCCGTTCGGATGGGGCGAGCTGTGGGGTATCGCAGACCGTACCGATTACGATCTGACCCAGCATCAGAACACCTCCGGTCAGGATATGACCTACTTTGACGATGAGAAGAAGGAGAAATACATCCCGTACGTGATTGAACCGTCCCTGGGTGCTGATCGTGTGACGCTGGCATTCCTGTGTGCAGCTTACGATGAGGAAGAGATCGGCGAGGGCGATGTGAGAACCGTTCTTCACTTCCATCCGGCGATTGCACCGGTTAAGATCGGTGTGCTTCCGCTGTCCAAGAAGCTCAACGAAGGCGCAGAGAAGATCTACGCAGAGCTTTCCAAGTACTACAACTGCGAGTTCGATGACAGAGGCAATATCGGTAAACGTTATCGTCGTCAGGATGAGATCGGTACTCCGTTCTGCATCACCTATGACTTCGAATCCGAGACCGATCAGGCTGTAACTGTACGTGACCGTGATACTATGGAGCAGGTACGTGTGCCGATCGCTGAGTTAAAGAACTACTTTGAGGATAAGTTCCGTTTCTAATCTTTAAATAAACAAAAAAGCAGAAACCATATTCCAGAAAACAGGAGATGGTTTCTGCTTTTTGTGTTAGAGAGGGCTTGTGACATTTTTGGCATTTTGCAAAGAACGAAATTTATTTTGGGGCAGATTAGGCACTGTTCTGGATAGTCATCTCATTTAATATTCGCGAAAATTACAAAAAAATATATATTGATCGAAAAAAAGTTGGAAAGAATTCAAAAAAACTCTTTACTAGACCGCAGTTTATGTTATAATATTCACGATGGCTTTTATCTTTCACATAAATACAAATATGTGAATGTAAAACATAAACGAGTATAGGAGGAAAATACTTATGGCAAAATGGGTTTATATGTTTAGCGAGGGCGACATGACCATGCGTAACCTGCTGGGAGGAAAGGGAGCGAACCTGGCGGAGATGACAAGCATCGGTCTGCCGGTTCCACAGGGATTTACAATCACAACTGAGGCTTGTACCCAGTATTACGAAGATGGTCGCAAGATTAACGACGAGATCATGGCACAGACCATGGAAGGCGTTAAGAAGATGGAAGAGCTCAATGGAAAGAAATTTGGCGATCTGAAGAACCCACTGTTAGTATCGGTTCGTTCCGGTGCGAGAGCATCCATGCCAGGTATGATGGATACCATCTTAAACCTTGGTTTAAATGACGAGGTAGTTGCAGCGATGATCGCAGGCAACCCGGACCCGAAATTTGAGCGATTTGTATATGACTCCTACAGACGTTTCATCCAGATGTTCTCGGATGTCGTTATGGAAGTTGGTAAGAAATACTTCGAGCAGCTCATCGACAAGATGAAAGAAGAGAAGGGTGTTCAGTACGATATCGAACTGACTGCTGCTGACTTAAAGACTCTGGCTGAGCAGTTCAAGGCTGAGTACAAAAAACAGTTAGGTGAGGACTTCCCGTCTGACCCGGTTGTTCAGTTAAAATTAGCAATCGAAGCTGTATTCCGTTCCTGGGACAACCCACGTGCGAACGTATACAGAAGAGATAATGATATTCCGTATTCCTGGGGTACTGCAGTAAACGTAATGCCGATGGTATTCGGTAACTTAAACGATGAGTCCGGTACAGGTGTTGCATTTACCCGTGACCCGGCAACCGGCGAGAAGAAGCTGATGGGCGAGTTCTTAAAGAACGCACAGGGCGAGGACGTTGTTGCTGGTGTTCGTACTCCGATGCCGATCGCACAGATGGAGCAGGAGTTCCCGGAAGCATACGAAGATTTCATCAAGGTTTGCGATGTGCTTGAGAACCACTACCATGATATGCAGGATATGGAGTTTACTGTAGAGAACCGTAAACTTTATATGTTACAGTGCCGTAATGGTAAGAGAACTGCTCAGGCAGCTCTGCAGATCGCTTGCGATCTGGTAGATGAAGGACATAAGACAGAGGAAGAAGCAGTCGCTATGATCGACCCGCGTAACCTCGATACACTGCTGCATCCGCAGTTTGACGCTGCTGCATTAAAGGCAGCTACTCCGCTTGGAAAAGGCTTAGGTGCTTCTCCGGGTGCTGCTTGCGGTAAAGTTGTATTCACTGCAGAAGATGCTGAGAAATGGGCTGAAAAGGGCGAGAAGGTTGTCTTAGTTCGTCTTGAGACCTCTCCGGAAGACATTACCGGTATGAAGGTTGCTCAGGGTATCTTAACCGTTCGTGGTGGTATGACCTCCCACGCAGCCGTAGTTGCCCGTGGTATGGGTACCTGCTGTGTATCCGGATGCGGCGACATCGCTATGGATGAAGAAAATAAGAAATTCACATTAGCTGGTAAAGAGTTCAATGAGGGAGACTTCATCTCCATTGATGGTACAACCGGTAATATTTACGAGGGCGAGATCAAGACCGTAGACGCTACCATCGCTGGTACATTCGGTCGCGTTATGGCATGGGCTGACAAGTTCAGAAGACTGAAAGTTCGTACCAACGCTGACACACCGGCAGATGCGAAGAAAGCTAGAGAGCTTGGCGCAGAAGGTATCGGTCTTTGCCGTACTGAGCATATGTTCTTCGAGGAAGACAGAATCGCTGCTTTCCGTGAGATGATCTGTGCTGACACCGTAGAAGAGAGAGAAGCAGCTCTGGATAAGATCCTTCCGTATCAGCAGGGCGACTTCGAAGGTCTGTTCGAGGCTCTGGAGGGCAACCCGGTTACGATCCGTTTCCTGGATCCGCCGCTGCATGAGTTTGTTCCGACTGAGGAAGATGACATCAAGAAACTGGCTGAGGCTCAGGGCAAACCGGTTGAGACTATCAAGAACATCATTGCTTCCCTGCATGAGTTCAACCCGATGATGGGTCACCGTGGACTTCGTCTGGCAGTTACCTATCCGGAGATCGCAGTTATGCAGACCAAGGCTGTTATCCGTGCAGCTATCAACGTACAGAAAGCACACGCTGACTGGTCCGTAAAACCGGAGATCATGATTCCGCTCGCTTGCGATGCGAAAGAGTTAAAATATGTAAAAGATATCGTTGTGAAGACCGCTGACGAGGAGATCGCAGCAGCAGGCGTTGATCTGAAGTACGAAGTAGGTACCATGATCGAGATCCCGCGTGCAGCTCTGACCGCTGACGACATCGCAAAAGAGGCTGAATTCTTCTGCTTCGGTACAAACGACTTAACTCAGATGACCTACGGCTTCTCCCGTGATGATGCAGGCAAGTTCCTGAATGCTTACTATGACAAGAAGATCTTCGAGAGCGATCCATTTGCAAAACTGGATCAGACTGGCGTAGGTAAGCTCATGGAGATGGCGATCAAGTTAGGTAAAGCAGAGCGCCCGACCCTTCATGTAGGTATCTGCGGCGAGCACGGCGGCGACCCGTCTTCCGTAGAGTTCTGCCACAAGATTGGTCTTGACTATGTATCCTGCTCACCGTTCCGTGTGCCGATCGCTCGTCTGGCTGCTGCTCAGGCTGCAATCGCTGAGAAATAATTTTAAGGAAATATCCTTGAATAGATGAGTAAATGAGGACTCCCTTACGAAAGTAAGGGGGTTCTTTTATATAAATAACCGGCGGCTGTTTATGAAAAAAAACATGGATGATGGCAATTTTTATGGACATGGTATATTTTGAATGCTATAATCGAAAGTGTAAGAATATAAGGTAAGAGTTAAATGGGTATTATGGATAGAGTTCCTGTGAGTTTTTTTACATGGAGCTTTTTTTTGATCATATAGGAAATTAAGTCTTATGTGCGGGGGGCACCGAAGCGCAGGCCACTGAATCGTAATAAATAGCCGGAAATCAGATGTGAAAAAATAGAAAAGAATAACAGGGATGGAAGGAAAATGAAAGGAAAAAGAGTGATCACAGGTATTCTGCTTGTTGGAATCTTAGCAGTCACCCTGGCAGGGTGCAAAAATACAGATGAGAATAAAAAAGAAACGGGAAAACCCGTCATCACACTCGGAAGCGACAACTATCCACCATACAATTATCTGAATGAAGATGGTGTGCCGACAGGAATCGATGTAGAACTGGCTACAGAAGCTTTCAGAAGAATGGGCTATCAGGTGAAGGTTGTCCAGATTAACTGGGAGAAGAAGAAAGAGCTGGTGGAGAGTGGAGAGATAGATTGCATCATGGGCTGTTTTTCCATGGAAGGGCGCCTGGATGATTACCGCTGGGCCGGACCGTACATAGCAAGCCGTCAGGTGGTTGCTGTAAATGAGAGCAGTGACATCTATAAACTGAGTGACCTGGAGGGAAAGAATCTGGCTGTCCAGTCCACAACCAAACCGGAGGGCATCTTTCTGAACCGGACGGATGAGAGAATCCCAAAACTGGGAAATCTGATCAGCCTGGGACACCGGGAACTGATCTATACATTTCTGGGGAAAGGATATGTAGATGCAGTTGCCGCACATGAGGAATCGATTGTCCAGTATATGAAGGATGATGGCATAAGCTTTCGTATCCTGGAAGAACCGCTGATGATCACCGGAATAGGGGTTGCTTTTGCAAAAGAGGATGAGCGGGGAATCTGTGAACAGATGGATCAGATTCTGGAGGAAATGCGTCAGGATGGCACATCCCTGAAAATCATTGAAAAATATCTGGATGATCCGGAGAAGTATCTGGAGGTGGATAATCTTGGATATTAAGGGAAGAACGAAGGGAAAACAGATTAAAATAATTGGTATTTTGCTTGGAATCTGTGTGGCTGTAGTCTCTCTGTTTTATTTCTTCCATACGGAAAAAGCGGAAGCAGAAGAAAGAATGGTAGAGATCGTAAACTATGTGAAAGTGCAGTGCTCCACCTACACCCATTATAATGAATCTTCGGAATCCAAAAGTCTCCTCCGTGCCATTGAAAGTGCCAGACAGATGAGTACCAATATTAACATGGAAACAGAAAGCGGCGGTCAGTTAAGCCGGGAGTTTCTGAAGGATAATCTGCAGACACTCTGGGTGAATGGTATCCTTGTACTGGACGCAGAGGGAAAGACGGTCTGTGAGTACAGCACGAACGAGTCTCTGACGGATGAGATTACGGCGTATCTGCAAAAAGACATCATCATGGATTTTGACGGATATGAAGAAAGAAGCTATTCGGAACGGTTGGCCAGGGAAGACGGGTCCCGGATCGACATTGCAGCCTGCGCCAGAAAAGATGCACCGGGTATTGTGGCAATTTACTATTACACATCTCCTGAATTTACCAGAAACTATACTTTGACGATACAGAGACTTTTAAATGGATATGGCGTCCAAAAAGATGGAACAATTATTGTTGCAGACGAGGGGGTCGTTGTTGCCAGTAACGATGAGAGCCTGCTGGGGCAGAATACGGCCGACAATGAGGTTGTTCAGGCAATGAAAAAGCACACAGACAGTCAGCATATTTTTCATTTAAAGAATGAAGGAACCGGATGCTACGGAATCATGCTGAAGCAGCGGGATTATTATATTTATGCATATCTTGCGGATCGAGAAGTATTTCATAATCTTCTATTAAGTGTGATAAGTGTTATTTTTCTATATTTTCTGATATTTGGTATATTCTGGTTCTGTATCTCCAGAACCAATCTGGAACATGAGAAACAAGAACGGGAAAAGGATGAAAAATATAAAGCAGAACTTCTGATAGCTGCAAAAAAGGCGGAAGCCGCTAATCGGGCAAAAACAGAGTTTCTTCAGCGGATGAGCCATGATATCCGGACTCCGATTAATGGAATCTGCGGTTTGATCAATATGGCAGATCATTGTGCAGATGATATGGAGAAACAGACAGAATACAGAACAAAGGTGAAAGAGGCATCCAATTTGTTGCTGGAACTGGTAAACGATGTCCTGGATATGAGTAAGCTGGAGTCGGGCGAAGTGATTTTGGAAGAAATTCCGTTTGATCTGAGCCGTATTTCCAGGGAAGTACTTGTTGTGATCGAGCAGATGGCGGCAGAACAGAATATCCGGATCGTGTGGGAGAAGAAAGAAATCACACATCGGAAGCTTATTGGAAGTCCAGGATATGTGAAACGTGTGATGATGAATATACTGTCGAATGCGGTGAAATATAACAGAAAAAACGGACATATCTATATTAGCTGCCGGGAGATTCCATCCGGACAGCCAGAGATGACGACAATAGAATTTGTCTGCCGGGATACAGGAATCGGAATGACAGATGAGTTTCAGAAACATATTTTTGAACTGTTTGCCCAGGAACATGCAGGAAGCCGTACAAAATTTGCCGGAACAGGCCTGGGAATGCCGATTGCAAAGAAGTTGATTGAGACAATGGGTGGAACCATTACCTTTGAAAGTGAAAACGGTGCAGGGACTACCTTTGTGATCCGGATTCCATTTAAAATCGATCTGAATTCGGATAAACGGGAAGAAAAGAAAGATGTATCAGATGGAAAATCTATAAAGGGACTGCATATTCTTCTGGCAGAAGATAATGAGCTGAACATGGAAATTGCTGAATTTGTGCTTCAGAATGAAGGTGCTGTCGTGACTAAGGCATGGAATGGGCAGGAAGCCGTTGAACGATTCAAAAAAAGTGAACCCGGTGAATTTGATGCGATTCTTATGGATATCATGATGCCGGTTATGAATGGTTATGAAGCAGCAAAGACGATTCGTTCCATGGATAGAAAGGATGCTAAAGCGATACCGATCATTGCAATGACAGCAAATGCGTTCACAGAGGACAGAATAAGAGCAAAAGAAGCAGGAATGGATCAACATATTGCAAAACCGATTGATATAAAAACCATACTTGCTGTTTTTGACCAGGTGTTTAGAACTTCATAAAAACTGCATATATATAAAAAATTAAAATACGGATAAAAGAAAAAAATACTGATTGTAGATGACGCGGAATTTAACAGAGATAGGTTGAAAGAAATTCTGGGAGAAACTGTCACAGATGAATGGCTTTGATGTTTTGAAATGGATGAACCAAAGTCAGTGTATTACGGAAACTCCTGTAATCATGATTTCTTCGGAAGAACCGGTTGATACGATGCGTAAAGCATATGACCTGGGAATCACGGATTATATCATCCGACCGTTTGATCCTGTGATTGTAAAGAAAAGAGTTCAGAATACCTTGCATTAAGTAATGTGGCATGTTGCTAATTGACAAATTCACCTTTTCCAAGTATCGTATATACGTGTAATAGTATGTATGATTTGAATGTGGAGTAAATATGACCGAAAAACATAGTTATGAGATTATCGTCCTGGATCTGGACGGAACCTTAACAAACAGAGATAAGGTGATTACGCCAAAGACGAAGCAGCGTCTGATGGAGCTTCAGGAGCGCGGAAAGAAGATTGTACTGGCGTCCGGGCGTCCGACGCCGGGGGTGCTGCCGCTTGCGAGAGAGCTGGAGCTGGCAAAATACGGCAGTTATATTCTGTCGTTTAATGGAGGCAGGATCACGAACTGCAAAACCGGCGAGATCATATTCAGCCGTTCCCTGCCGCAGGAGGCGAATCAGAAGATTATACGCCTGGCCGAGGAGGAACAGGTGGGGCTTTTGAGTTACGATGAGGCGGGGGCAAAGCTTCTGACGAACCAGAGTGACAGTCCCTATGCAAAGTTGGAAGCGCGGATCAACAGCATGGAGTTAGTACAGGTGGACGACATGGAAGCTGCGATCACGTATCCGGTACCGAAATACCTGATGATGGAGGATGGAGACTACCTGGCGATGGTCGAGCCGCGCGTCAAGGCGGCGATGGGGAAGAATTTCAGCGTTTACCGTTCGGAGCCGTTTTTCCTGGAGGTGCTTCCGAGGGGCATCGATAAAGCACAGTCGTTAGAGCGCCTTCTTTCTCACATCGGGCTTTCGCGTGAGCAGATGATTGCCTGTGGGGACGGCTACAACGACCTCACGATGATTCAGTATGCCGGGTTAGGCGTAGCGATGGAGAATGCGGTGCTTCCGGTGCGGAAAGCTGCAGACTTTATTACCTATTCCAACAACGACGACGGTGTGGCTCATGTGGTGGAGAAGTTTATGCTGTAGAAGATTTGACAGATTCGCATAAATGTATATTGCGTGAACAGATGAAAAATAAAATATTCATAAAAATAGGCAAGATACTAGACTTTAAAACTTTAATATGTTAATATAAGAAAAACGGAAAAATGAATATATTTTCTGAGTACATATTAAAAAGGGGTGCCTTGCATTATGAATAAAAAACTGAAAACCGAAGCTGTGGATCATCTGTTTCAGGCGATTCTGACACTGAAAAATACCGACGAATGCTATAGCTTTTTCGAGGATGTATGCACAGTTAATGAACTTTTATCATTTTCCCAGAGATATGAAGTAGCGAAGATGCTGCGCGAGAAGAAGACATATCTGGAGATCGCGGACAAGACCGGCGCATCGACAGCGACGATCAGCCGTGTCAACCGTTCTTTAAATTACGGAAGCGACGGATATGATATGGTATTTGCGCGTGTGAAAGAGCAGGAAGAGGCGGAGAAAACGGAAGCGTAAGACGAAGTAGGAATATACGCACGATAGATAAAGCGCGTACTTTCATAGGTATGGCAAACCAACCTGCCAAAGATGGACAAATTTGGCTTGGGGTGGAATTGTCCCAGGAGCTGGCAGCTGGTTGAATGAAAGATAAAAAGAAATGAAAGAAAAAAGACATTGAAAGAATTCCCACAAGGGGAAGTGATTCCAGTGTCTTTTTTATCGTGTATGATGCAATGGGTTGAAATTTTTGTGGTTTAGCCTGTTTTTGAGTGTGGCGGTACAGCGGAAGTGCTGCCTATTTCTTTTTCTTCGGATTCACCGGTGTCTCCTGCCGGAGCTGTTCCGCCAGGATTTCAATCATCTGTTTTTTCAGATAGACATCAAACGCCAGCTCACTGATAAAGGCGAACAGCTGTAAATACTCGCGGTCTTCACAGTCATAGTCCTTGAATGTCTGGCTGGCGGCGTCAAATTTTGCCATGACATCTTCCTGCAAGCGCTTGCGCTGCCCTTTTTCCAGCGAAAAGATTTCGTTGTAAAGCTCTTCTAATTCCGGGCTGGAACCATGGGAAAAGTGGTGCTCGCTGATGGGCGAGAAGAGCTGTTCAATATCCCGAAAGGATATCACATTTTTAAAATAATAAATCAGAATCAGCATCAGCAGATGATTCTTGGAGTAGCGTTTTTTGACGGGCGGCGGCAGCAGGTTATTTTTGGCATAGTTATTGATCATGGTTTTGGTCAGGATCTTATCCTCGCCCAGCCATTTGGAAGTGTTCAGGTGGCTGTCCATGAAGGTCGTGACCTGATCCATATATAAATCAATACCGGGAATCTCCGACGGATGCACCCGGGTCAGACTATCAACATAAGCCAGCAGATCCTGCAGGCGTTCTTCGTTTGATTTCATGTATGTACCTCGCTGCGTTGAAATTCGAAAGCTGCGAAACAGGGAGGCGATTTTGGCGCTTCCGCTGTCATGAACTCTCTATGTGATATTATATAGTTTTGAAAACCAGATAGCAAGGAGAAATTTAAAATCAATGAAAATTCCGTGACATCCAAGAGAAAATAGATTATACTAGAGCGTATTCGAACATACTTTTTGTCATTAAAAATAGATTATATAAGAGGATAGAAGGGAACGAAACATATATGAGCAAATACGACACACTTAACCCGATGCAGCGGGAGGCGGTTTTTCACACGGAGGGACCACTCCTGGTTCTGGCAGGCGCCGGTTCAGGAAAGACGCGCGTCCTGACACACCGGATTGCGTATTTAATCGAGGAAAAACGGGTGGCGCCGTGGAATATCATGGCGATCACATTTACCAATAAAGCGGCGGCGGAGATGCGCGAGCGTGTGGATAAGATTGTGGGGGAAGGCGCGGAGGCGATCTGGGTCAGCACGTTCCATTCGAGCTGCGTTCGGATTCTGCGCCGGTTTATCGACCGTCTGGGATATGACACGAATTTTACTATCTATGACGGCGACGACCAGAAAACGCTGATGAAGCAGGTGCTCAAGAAAATGCAGGCGGATCCGAAACAGTTTAAGGAGCGGGCGGTGCTGTCACGGATTTCTGCGGCGAAAAATGACCGGATCACGGCGGATGAGTTTGAGCAGCAGGCGGGAGCGGACTTCCGGGAGAAAAAGATTGCTCAGATTTACCGGGAATACCAGAAAGAACTCAAGAAGAATAATGCCCTGGATTTCGACGATCTGCTGGTGAAAACGGTAGAACTTTTCGAGGCAAACGCGGATGTGCTGGAATATTATCAGGATAAATTCCGGTATATCATGGTGGACGAGTACCAGGACACGAACCTTGTACAGTTTAAGCTGGTCGATCTGCTGGCAAAGAAGTACAGAAATATCTGTGTGGTCGGTGATGATGACCAGTCGATCTACAAATTCCGCGGGGCAAATATCGAAAATATTTTAAGTTTTGAGAAAGCATTTCCGGGCGCACGCGTTATCAAGCTGGAGCAGAACTACCGTTCCACCCAGAGCATCCTGAACGCGGCAAATGAGGTGATCCGCCACAACCGCGGCAGAAAGGACAAGACGTTGTGGACGGCGAATGACGAGGGACCGAAGGTGCGCTTCCGTCAGTATGATACGGCATACGAGGAGGCGGACGCCATTATCCGTGATATTGAGCGTGAGAAAGAAGAGAAAAATGCGGAATATTCGGATTTTGCCGTGCTGTACCGTACCAATGCACAGTCGCGTCTTCTGGAGGAAAAATGTATTTATTACAGCATTCCGTACCGGCTGGTCGGTGGCGTCAATTTCTATCAGCGCAAGGAAATCAAGGATATTCTCTGCTATTTAAAGACGATTGCGAATGGGCGCGATGATCTGGCGGTTCAGCGTGTCATCAATGTGCCGAAGCGCGGCATCGGTGCGACCTCGATCGGAAAAGTGACGATCTATGCGTCTGCCAATGGCATGAGCTTTTATGATGCGCTGCTGCGCGTGCGCGGCGTGCCGACGATCGGCAAGGCGGCGGATAAGATCGAGAAGTTTACGGAGCAGATCGAAAACTTCCGGTCGCGGCTTTCGGCCCTTTCGATCCCGGAACTTATTGAGGCGATTCTGGAAGAGACGGGATATAAGAAGGATCTGGAGGTGGAAGGCGAGATCGAGGGAGAAACACGTCTGCAGAACGTGGAAGAGCTGGTTAATAAGGCGACCGGCTATATGAGCACGGCGGAGGAACCGACGCTGGACGGATTTTTGGAGGAGGTTGCGCTGGTAGCGGATGTAGATAGTCTGGACGAATCCGAAAACAGGATTGTCCTGATGACTTTGCACGGCGCAAAAGGTCTGGAATTTCCGTATGTCTATTTAAGCGGCATGGAGGACGGGCTGTTTCCGAGCAGCATGTCCATCTTTTCGGATGATAAGGACGCCATCGAAGAAGAACGGCGTCTCTGCTATGTCGGAATCACCCGTGCGGAGAAAGAACTGACGCTGACGGCGGCGAGACAGCGCATGGTCAATGGAGAAACGCGGTTTGCGAAGGTCAGCCGCTTCATCGAGGAGATTCCGCCGCAGCTTCTGGACGAGGAAGAGCAGCCGACTGTCTTTGGACGGGCTGCTGGTATGAGCCGGGGCGGACGCGGATTTGAAGATTCGGGGACTTCTGGCTGGACAACGGGCAGCTTTGGTGTATCTGGCGCGGGAGACGGCGATCGGGTGCGGATTGGCGGAATGTCTGGAAAACACCCTCTTTCAGAGAACGATGCCGCCTGGGAGCGCGGCGCAGCCCGGATGAGCGGCTGGGGCGGTGTGAATGGTTCCGGAAGTGCTGGTTCTAGCCGCACGCTGGATCCATATAAGAGCGCTTATAGTTCCAGCAGCCGTCCAGCCAGCCCGGCACCGTCATTTGGCAAGGCATTTACGGTCCAGAAGGCCGACCATCTTTCCTACGGCGAGGGCGACCGAGTCCGCCACCTCAAATTCGGCGAGGGAACGGTGCAGAAGATCGCGGACGGCGGCAAGGATTTTGAGGTGACGGTTAATTTTGACCGCGTGGGCGTGAAAAAAATGTTCGCTTCATTTGCAAAACTGGTGAAATGTTAGACCGTGTTTGCCGTATTGTTACGGTACACGTATGCGAAAACAGTAATGCCGTATTAAAACATTTTCGCCAGATCCAATAAAAAATATAGTAAAATCGGCTGAGAGATGGTATAATAAAATCAAGAATTGCGGATCAAAACGCGGGAAAGGATGTGGAGTGTATGAATAAATTTGATATGATGAGCAAAGATGCGCTCTCCAGAGTAGAAGAGATCATGAATGCAACCAAACTGAATGAATTCCTTCACAGAAAAGAAGAAGAGGAGAAACAGAAAAACTGTATTCTCTGGATTTTAGCCATTATCGGTATTGTAGCAGCAGTTGCAGCGATTGCATACGGCGTATATCGTTTCTTTACTCCAGATTATCTGGAAGATTTCGAGGACGACTTCGATGATGATTTCGACGACGATTTCTTCGAGGATGAGAGCGACGAGAAAGAAAAGAAAGACTGATTGTGATAATTTAGTCAATGAATCAGAATAAATACTGCGCGGAACCGGAAAATCGGTTTCACGCAGTATTTTTTATGCCATAGGAAAGTTTGTAGATAAGTTTGTATTTTTTATATCTTGGAAAAAGAAAAAAATTCCTGTATACTATAAAGATATGAATTAGAACCGCAGATGGAAATTAGCTGTGAGTTGAAGAAGCATTTGCAGTTGGTGATTATAGTGCGGTAAAAGCCACTGAGAGAAGGAGCTATATAGTTATCAATGAAAAAAGGTGAGATTTACGAAGGAACTGTAGAACGGATTGAGTTTCCAAATAAGGGCGTAGTTGTGATAGACGGAGAGAAAGCGATCGTCAAAAATGCGCTTCCGGGACAGAAGATCCGGTTCCGTATCAATAAAAAGCGCGGCGGTCGATGCGAGGGTATGCTTTTGGAGGTTGTCGAGCACTCAAAGTTAGAGACGGCAGAGGATGTATGCCCGCATTTTGGTATCTGCGGCGGATGTCTTTATCAGCCGATTCCGTATGAGGAACAGCTTGCGATCAAGGAAAAACAGGTTCGTTCCCTTCTGGATGCGGTGTGTCCGGAATATGAGTTTGAGGGCATCTTAGGCAGCCCGCTGGTGCAGGGCTATCGGAATAAGATGGAGTTTTCCTTCGGTGATGAGGTCAAGGATGGTCCTATGTCGCTGGGAATGCACAAGCGCGGCAGTTTTTATGATGTGGTTACAACCGGCGAATGCCATATCGTGCATCCGGATTTTTGCAAGATTCTTGTCTGTACAAAAGAATATTTTGAGGAAAAGAAAGTTGGATTTTATAAAAAAATGCAGCATACCGGCTATTTGCGCCATCTTCTGGTGCGCCGTGCGATCAAGACAGGGGAGATTCTGGTCGATCTGATCACGACGACACAGACGGACACCTTTGAGGGAACCGAGGAAGCCCTTTTACGGGGATGGATGGAGCGCCTTCAGGCACTTCCTATGGAGGGAAGCTTTGCGGGCATTCTGCATACTAAAAATGATACATTGGCGGATGCCGTAAAAGATGAGGGGACGGACATTCTGTTCGGACGCGAGCATTTTTACGAAGAGCTTTTAGGGCTGCGGTTCCAGATCTCGCCGTTTTCTTTTTTCCAGACGAACTCATTGGGCGCGGAGGTGCTGTACGAGAAAACGCGTGAGTATGTGGGTGAGACGAAGGGAAAAGTCGTATTTGACCTTTACAGCGGCACCGGCACGATCGCGCAGATCCTCGCACCGGTGGCGGAGAAAGTAGTCGGCGTGGAGATTGTCGGGGAAGCAGTCGAGGCAGCCCGTGAGAATGCGGCGCGCAACGGACTTGGCAACTGCGAATTTCTGGCGGGGGATGTCCTCAAGGTGGTGGACGAGCTGGAAGAAAAGCCGGATCTGATCGTTCTGGATCCGCCGCGCGATGGAATCCATCCGAAGGCGATCGGAAAGATTTTGAATTTTGGCGTCAGCCACATGGTTTATGTGTCCTGCAAACCAACCAGCCTTGCGAGGGATCTGGAACCGATCCAGGCGGCAGGATATCAGGTGGATAAGGTGTGCTGCGTGGATATGTTCCCGCATACTGCCAATTGTGAGACGGTGGTTTCATTGACGCGGAAGAAATAAGATCCCAAAATGGATGTGGGAAAAATGGATGAAACAAAAGAGAATGAAATAAAACCATCCGGGGCAACGAGATGTTTGTCAGCCGGAAAGAAAAGTCGGTCACGCGTGCAAGCATCCTGGTGGCGTATAAAAAAGCGCAGGAGCTTGGCTGCGTGACCGGACCAAAGCAGCTGGGAGTATTTGGGGCAAGCTATCTGTATCCGGTGTTCCTGAGGCTGGGGATTATCTGCGCCAGTGCTGGTTGATTTCCGCCCCGAAAAACAGGATGCAGATGCAGGCGTACAGCCACAGCATCAGGATCACGACGGCGGTCAAGCTGCCGTACATATAAGAATAATTACCGAAATAGTTGAAGTAGATGGAAAATCCGTAGGAACATCCGATCCATCCGACGGTGGAAATCAGCGCACCGGGAAGCTGGAGACGGATATCCTGCCGTTCATAGGGCAGCCAGGTGTACAGCGTGACGAAAAAGAGCGTCAGCAGCGCCAGCGCAAGAAACGTCCGGAGACTAATCAGGCAGGAAACGAATCTGTCCAGCATCGGAAAGTAACGGAATAGCAGGCGCTGCAGGGAGGAACCGAACACCATCAGAACCAGGGAGAAAATGCACATCAGGAGAAAAACGATGGTATAGCCAGAGTTGATGATACGTCCTAAAAGGTAATTTCTGCGCTTGCGGCAGCCGATGATCCGGTTTAAGCCGCGCTCGATCCCAAGCATGCCGCGGGCAGCCGACCAGATGGTTGCCACGGTGGTAACCGAGAGCAGGGCGGCCGGGGATACAGTCTGGATGTCCTGGATTACCGATTCAATCAGTGGGTGGATGCTGGAGGGAAGAAGCTGTGTCATCACGTGCATCAGATCCTCCGGGCTGACGGCGGGGATGAGCTGGATCAGCGTCAGCAGAATCATGATAAAAGGTGCGGCGGAGAGAACGATAAAAAAAGAAGCCTGGGCGGCGTACACCGTGACTTCGTCTTTGATGAAATCGTTGTAAATCCGTTTACAGTTCAGGAGAAAAGAAAGCATGGAAAACCTCGCTTGATTTATGTTATTAAGAAAATATCCGTAACCGGCTCATTTCCCTTTGAAAAATGGCTGACGATAGGTGAATGCCATTTCAGTGTTGTTAAAAGTATATTATCATGAGGTCGAAAAAATAGCAACGGATTTGCCTGTCTTGACGAAAACACCGGTTTCCCGTATGATAACAGGATAGAAATGATTCGGGTCTGCAGGGCATAAGGATGGCAGTGATGCGGACAGCAGCAAAAATCAGCCGACAGCCAATTGGAAAATGGGACATGGGAGGAAACAAAATGATCGCAATCACAGCATGCGCGGCGGCACTGGCAGCCGTGACAGTGGGGCTTTTGCTCCGCTCGGAATATGAAAAAAAACATTTTGTGACCGACCAGTATGAGATAGAGAGTCCGAAGCTGCCGGATGGCGCCGCGTTCCGCTGCGTATTTTTGTCGGATCTGCATGATAATGTGTATGGAACGGACAATGAGCCGCTGGTGGCAACGATCCGCGCATTCAAGCCAGATGCGGTGCTGATCGGCGGCGATATGATGGTCTGTAAAGGAAAAGGAGATTTAACCGTCACGGTATCGCTTCTGGAAAAATTGACCTCCTTTGTGCCGGTTTACTATGCGAACGGAAATCATGAGGAGCGGATGAACCGGGAGCGGGATGTGTACGGAGATTTGTATGATCGGTTCCAGATAGAATTAAAACGTCTGGGGGTTCATTATTTGTCGGATCGAAGCGAGGAGATCAATCCGTGGATCCGGGTGACTGGGTGCAATTTGCGGGAGATATATTATAAGCATCATTTCACGGTGCCGGAACTGCCGATGGAAGAGCTTTCGGGGCGGGTTGGAACTGCGGCAGAGAAGACGTGTTTTCATCAGATGAAAGAATCGTTTTCTCCTGACTTGGCGGAAAAGGAGCGAGAAGCCGGACATGAAATGTATGAGATATTATTATTTCATTCTCCCCTCTTTTTTGAGACCTGCCGGAAATGGGGCGCGGATCTGACGCTTTGCGGACATTTCCACGGCGGAACTATCCGGATCCCGGGGCTGGGAGGCGTGATGACGCCGCAGTACCAGTTTTTCCTGCCATGGTGCGCCGGACGGTTTGATGCGGACGGAAAGACGATGATCGTCAGCCGGGGGCTTGGGACACATTCGATCAATGTGCGGCTGAATGACCGGCCAGAGCTGGTTTGTGTGACGTTGCGGGGAAAACAATAGAGAGATTCTGGTTATTGTACACGGGTAGGCACTTTTGGAACCGAAAGTGCCGTAAGAAAACGTGGTGGCAGCAGGAATAACTCTTCGGCACGGGTGGATGTATACGGAATTTGGTATATGATTGTAGAAAAAGCTGGCTAAAAGAAGGAGTTCGGAAAGAATGGAAATTTCCTATAAATTAGATAATTTTGAAGGACCGTTGGACCTGCTGCTTCATCTGATTGAAAAAAATAAAGTAAGTATCTACGATATTCCGATCGTCCTGATTACGGAGCAGTATCTGGAATATGTTAATCAGATGGATCATGAGGATCTGGATGTGGTCAGCGATTTTCTGGTGATGGCGGCGACGCTTCTGGACATCAAATCGCGGATGCTCCTTCCGAAGGTGGAAAAAGAAGAGGAAGAAGACGAGGAAGATCCGCGCGCCGAGCTGGTGCGCCGGCTGTTGGAATATAAGATGTATAAATATATGGCGCAGGAGCTGGAAGAGCGGGAGCAGGAGGCAGAGCTTCTCTTTTTTAAGGAACCGACGATTCCCCGGGAGGTGGCGAAATATGAAGAACCACTGGATCTGGACAAGCTTCTGGATGGTCTGACGCTGGCAAAGCTGCAGAAAGTGTTTGACGCGGTCATGAAGCGGAATGCCAATAAGCTTGACCCGGTGCGAAGCCGGTTCAGCACGATCCGCAGGGAACCGATCAGCCTGGAGCAGAAGGTAAGGTCGGTGCTTTCTTATGCGCGGGAACACCGTCATTTTAAATTCAGCGATGTGCTGGAGAGGGAATCCGATCGCCTGGAGATAGTCGTGGCGTTTCTGGCAGTGCTGGAGTTGATGAAGATGGGACGGATTCATCTGGTGCAGGAAAAATTGTTTGATGAGATGCAGCTCGATACGGTGGATGTGGATGAAACGGAAGACGAGGCAGAGCTGGAACTTTCGACGGAGGAAGGAGAAGAGTATGCCAGAATTAGATGAAAAACGCGAGGAAGCCATCGTGGAATCGGTTCTCTTTACAATGGGAAAATCGGTTGAGCTGCGCCAGCTTGCGGCGGCGCTCGGGACGGATACAGAGCGCGCGGAAGCGGCGGTCAGACGATTACAGAGCCGTTATGAGGCAGAAAAGCGGGGCATGCAGATCACGCAGCTGGAGGACAGCTGGCAGATGGCGACCCGCGCGGAATATTATGAGAATCTGATCCGGGTGGCAGCGACGCCGAAGAAGCAGATTTTAACGGATGTTGTGCTTGAGACACTCTCGATCATTGCTTATAAACAGCCGATCACGAAGCTTGAGATTGAAAAGATCCGCGGGGTTAAATCGGATCACGCGGTCAATAAACTGATTGAGTACAATCTCGTTTACGAGGTAGGGCGTTTGGATGTGCCGGGACGTCCGGCATTGTTTGCGACGACGGAGGAATTTTTGCGCCGGTTTGGAGTCGGATCGACGAAAGAACTGCCGGAACCGGCACCGGGACGAATCGACGAGTTCCGCATGGAGGCGGAGGAAGAGCTGAAGTTTGAGGGGAAACTGCCGGAAGAGGCAGAGAAGGAAATGAAATATTAACGTTTTCTTAACAATATTCATTCAATTCTGACATTAACAGATTCTTAACATCATATTTCTGTATTTTCTTGTAACTTTTTGTAGCCAACGTGGAAAATGAGGTCAACACAAACAAACAAGCAGCTCTTTCAAATCGCTACATAAATGAAAGAAGCCAGCAAAACAAAAGGGGGAATTGTTTATGTTGACACTTGAGCTTGATATGTATCAGGCGTGTGCTCTTGGCGCACTGGTCTACTGTCTGGGAAGATTGCTTGTACAGAAGCTGCCTTTCCTGAGCAAGTATTGTATACCGGCTCCGGTTGCGGGCGGTGTCGTATTTGCATTCGCTCATCTGGCGTTGTATGCAACAGGAGTTCTGGAGCTTTCCTTTGATACAACCTTACAGAGCGTATTTATGACGATCTTCTTCTGCAGCGTCGGTTTTACCGCCTGCTTCCGTCTGTTAAAGAAGGGCGGCGTTCAGGTATTTATGTTCCTGGCGCTGGCAGTTGGTATCTGTATCGTGCAGGATGCAGTCGGCAGCGGTCTGGCAGCAGCGTTTGGTCTGAATCCGCTTCTCGGCTTATGTATGGGTTCTATGCCGTTAGTTGGAGGTCACGGAACGAGTGGTTCCTTCGGACCGCTTCTGGAGCAGGAATACGCAGTTGTAGGCGCAACTACAGTTGCCTTGGCATCTGCTACATATGGTCTGGTATCCGGCAGTATGATGGGTGGTCCTATCGCCCGTGCCCGTGTTGAGAAACACCATCTGAAATCAACCGCAGCCGAGGAAGGCAATGCAGTTGACGAAGTAGCATCGCCGATCGACGGTCAGAAATTCACCACCGCGGCTGTATTCCTTGCAGTTGCAATCGGTGTTGGTACCTTCATTTTCGCGTTCTTTAAGAGCATTGGTCTTACATTCCCGACTTACATCGGTGCGATGCTGGCAGCAGCCGCTATCCGTAACATCTGGGATGTACAGCACAAAGATCTTCCGATGGAAGAAGTTGACGCACTGGGCGGTCTGTCCCTGAACCTGTTCTTAGCGATGGCAATGATGAGCCTGAAGCTGTGGCAGTTAGCAGCTCTGGCGCTTCCGATGATTGTTATCCTGTTAGTTCAGACGGTTGTTATGTTCCTGTATGCAAACTTCCTTGTATTCAACATCATGGGCCGTGATTACGAGGCAGCTGCAATGACCACCGCATTCTGTGGTTTCGGTATGGGCGCAACCCCGAACGCAATGGCAAACATGAGAGCACTGGTAGAGCGCTATGGTCCGGCTCCGCGTGCATTCTTCATCGTACCGTTAGTAGGAAGCTTATTCGTAGACTTCTTTAACTCCATGGTACTGACTACTTTCATGAACCTCTTATAATTTGATGGCTGGTTCAGCAAAGTATCCATTTAAAATATTCTGATATTGAAGCAGCTCCAACCTATTTCCTTCCCGGCGGTTCTGGATTTCCAGGCCGCCGGGATTTTTCGCGCGCAACGAGCGAAAGTCCGTGCCTGCACGAATTAATACTTTCGGAAAACGCGCGCGTGTGGTATTATAGAGAAACTGGAAAGTTGAAAAATATTTTTCGGGGAGGTGCTTTGTGAAAAACAAACCTGCAAGGCAGCCATTACCAGATAAAATGTGACAATAAGAAAGGATTTCATACAGATATGAACAGCATGAACATAAAGATCAAATATTTCACAGACGCCATTGACCGCCTTGCCTACATTGACGGCAAATCTGACTGGATCGACCTGCGTGCGGCGCGTGAGGTGGTGCTGAAAAAGGGTGATTTTGCCCTGATTCCACTTGGCGTGGCGATGGAGCTGCCGAAGGGCTATGAGGCGCATGTAGTTCCGCGCAGCAGTACCTTTAAAAATTTCGGCATCATCCAGACCAATCATATGGGTGTGATCGATGAGAGCTACTGCGGGGACAACGATCAGTGGCATTTTCCGGCATATGCGCTGCGTGATACAGTGATCCATGTCAATGACCGCATCTGCCAGTTCCGCATCATGGAGCATCAGCCGAAGATCGTATTTGAGGAGACAGAGAAGCTTGACAATAAAGATCGCGGCGGGATCGGAAGTACGGGAAAGAATTAATAAAAAGGTTTGGTAAAAAATGAAGCAGATAAAGAGGTTAAAACGAGGAAAAATAAGTCTTTTTCTGGCAGCAGCGGTGCTTTCACTGGGCATCCTTTCCGGCTGCGGCACTGAATCGAAGGAAGCGAAAGAAGCGCGTATGACCGGAATCGAGCAGTTAAATGCAGGTAATTATCAGGATGCGATTGATTCGTTTGGAAAAGCGCTGGATGAGAGCGATGGGATCGTCAATTCTTTTGAGCTGGATGTTTTAAAATACCGCGGCGAGGCAGAATACAAACTGGCGGATTATAAGGCGGCAGCGCAGACCTATGGAATTCTGGCGGAGGTAGACGGCGGAAAAGCGGAATACCTCTATTATAAAGCGGCATCGGAGGCAGCAGCCGGACAGGCGGAGGATGCCGAAAAGGATTTTGCGGCAGCGGAGGAAAAGGCGAAGAACAGCAAAAAGAGCAGCGCCGCGGCTCCGGGTGTGAGTCTGGCGTTTACGGCGCTTGCGTCGGCGGCGCGGGATGCCGGGGATAGTGAACTCGCAGCCCAGTACTGCAATCAGGCGATCGAGCGCGGCGTGTCGGGGCCGGAGATTTATAATCAGCTTGCGATCAGTGAAATGGAGGCTGGCGATTATGAGAGCGCGATGTCCCATTATGAGGAGGCGCTTTCGCTGGCGGACAGTGAGACGGCGCTGGTAATCCGGCAGAATATTGCGGTTCTCTATGAGAAAGAGGGCGATTTTGCGAAGGCGCTGGAACAGTTTAAGGAGTGCCAGGCAGCCGGTGCGGACACACCGGAGGTGCAGAAGGAAATCCGTTTTCTGGAAAGCCGGTAAATATTGGAGGTAATATGGCAGAATTGTTCGATATGAAAGAACTGGAGGAGCGCGTCATTCTGGTGGCGGTCAGCACCTCTGATGAAGATGATACGGAGGCGTCCCTGGATGAGCTGGAGGAACTGGCGGATACCGCCGGGGCGACGGCGATCGGGCGTCTGGTGCAGAACCGGGAGAAGATTCATCCAGGCACCTATCTGGGCAGTGGAAAGATCGGGGAACTGCGGGAGATGGTCTGGGAAATGGGCGCAACCGGCGTGATCTGCGACGATGAACTGTCCCCGGCACAGCTTCGCAATCTGGAATCGGCGCTGGATACGAAGGTAATGGACCGGACGATGGTCATTCTCGATATTTTCGCGGCGCATGCGACGACGAGTGAGGGAAAAATCCAGGTTGAGCTGGCACAGCTGCGTTACCGCGCAGCGCGCCTGGTCGGACTGCGCAGTTCCCTGTCCCGTCTGGGCGGCGGTATCGGTACGAGAGGACCGGGTGAAAAGAAACTGGAGATGGACCGCCGTCTGATTCATGAGCGGATCGGGCAGCTAAAGTCGGAACTGGAAGATGTCAAACGCCACCGCGAGGTGACGAGAAAACAGCGCGACCGGAAATATACGCTGTCGGCGGCGATCGTCGGCTACACGAATGCCGGTAAGTCAACGCTTTTAAACACCCTGACGGGTGCAGGAATCCTGGCACAGGATAAACTGTTTGCGACGCTGGATCCGACGACGCGTGGATTAAAGCTGGCGAGCGGACAGGAGATCCTGCTGACAGATACGGTCGGATTCATCCGCAAACTGCCGCACCATCTGATCGAGGCGTTCAAGAGTACGCTGGAGGAGGCACGTTATAGCGATATTGTCCTCCATGTGGTCGATGCGTCGAACCTGCAGATGGACACGCAGATGTATGTCGTATATGATACATTGCGTCAGCTGGAGATCGGCGATAAGACGGTGGTAACAGTCTTTAACAAAATGGATCAGGTGGAGCAGCCGGAGACGCTGAAAGATCTGCATTCTGATTATCAGGTGCAGATTTCTGCGAAGACGGGCGCGGGACTGGATGAGCTGAAGGATATTCTGGAAATGATTCTGCGAAACCGCAAGATTTATCTGGAAAAGGTATTTTCCTACCAGGAAGCCGGACGCATCCAGACGATCCGCAAATACGGTCAGCTTTTAAAAGAAGAGTACCGGGAAGATGGCATTTACGTGGAGGCGTATGTGCCGACGGAGCTCTACGCAGGGGTGATGCGCTAACAGGCAGATGCGTACAGATCCATACGGTAAAGAGGTGTGCGGGGAAAAACCGTATGCCTCTTCTTCATGTTTTGACGGATGCTAAGAAGTTGTTAAGATGAAGAGAAAAGAGATGACAGGGCGCAGGATGCTTGTGTCGGACAGAATGACCGCACAAGTTTGCAGACATCTGGGATAAAGGAGTTAGAAGATACAGAATGGAACAGAAGGGACAAAACGGACAGGAACAGATTCTCGTCGGAATTGACGTTGGCTCAACGACGACGAAGGTGGCAGTGATGGAGGTGGCAACGGGGAAAGTCCTGTTTTCGGACTATACACGCCATCACTCGGATCAGCTTCAGAGTGTGTCGAGAGCTGTAAAATTGGTGAAAGAGACGATTGCGGGGCGGTCATTTCTGACGGCGATGACCGGTTCGGGCGCAAAGCACCTCTCGGAAGAGCTGGAGATCCCTTATGTACAGGAGGTAGTGGCGAACTCGATCGCCTTGAAAGCCATGTACGGGGAAATCGGAACGGCGATCGAGCTGGGTGGACAGGATGCGAAGATTATCTTTTTCCAGAGGGATAAACGGACGGGCGAGCTGCAGGTCGCAGATATGCGGATGAACGGCAGCTGTGCTGGCGGTACAGGTGCGTTTGTGGATGAGATTGCTTCTCTTCTTAAGACACCGGTTGAGGAATTTGACGCGCTGGCGGCACAGGGAACAACCGTATATGATATATCCGGACGGTGCGGCGTGTACGCCAAGACCGACATCCAGCCTCTTTTAAATCAGGGGGTTAAAAAATCAGATTTGGCGCTTTCCTCCTTCCATGCGATTGCCAAACAGACGATCGGCGGTCTGGCACAGGGACTTTCGATCGAGAAGCCGGTCGTCTTTGAGGGCGGTCCGCTGACCTTTAACCGGACGCTGGTGCGCGTGTTTGCTGAACGTCTGGACCTTCGGCCGGAGGAAATTTTAAGTCCGGACCGGCCGGAACTTCTGATTGCCTGCGGTGCGGCGCGTGCGGCAGTGAAGCTTTTTTCGAAGGAAGAGGCGCTCGCCACGGCAGACGGACTGTTAGATCGGATCGAGAAGGTGCGTGCGGCGCGCGAGGAAGCAAAGAAACAAAGTGAAGCCGGAAATGGCGATGAGATGGCGGAGGGCACGTTCCGTTCCCGTCCATTTTTTGCCGATCAGGCGGCGCAGACGGAATTTCAGGAGAGACACAGACGCCCGGAACGAAAAACAGTATATCCGCAGTCAGGCAGTACGCTGCGGGCATATCTGGGTATTGATTCGGGCAGTACGACGACAAAATTTGTCCTGTTAGATGAAAATGAGGAACTTCTGGATTCCTTTTATGCGCCGAATCAAGGCGATCCGCTGACGGTGGCAAAGAAAGCACTGATTGCGATGCGGGAAAAGTATGCGTCCCACGGCGTGCGGCTGGAGATTTTGGCAGCCGGGACGACCGGTTATGGAGAAATGCTCTTTTCACGCGCATTTTCGGCCGAGACACACGCGGTTGAGACGGTGGCACATGCGCGTGCGGCGGCAAAATACACGCCGGATGCGACGTTTCTTCTGGACATCGGCGGTCAGGATATGAAGGCAATCTGGCTGGACAATGGCGTTATCACAAATATTGTCGTGAATGAAGCCTGCTCATCCGGCTGTGGGTCGTTTTTGGAAAATTTTGCATCCTCCCTGCATATTCCGGCGCGGGAGATTGCTGAAAAGGCATTTTCTTCGCAGCATCCGGCTGCGCTCGGAAGCCGCTGTACCGTCTTTATGACGAGCAGTATCGTGACGGAGCAGAGAAATGGAAAGCTGCCGGAGGACATCATGGCGGGGCTGTGCCGTTCGATCATTGAAAATGTATTTACAAAGGTTATCCGTGTGTCGAACCTGGATTCTCTGGGAAAGAGGATTGTCGTACAGGGCGGAACGTTTGAAAATGATGCGGTTCTCTGTGCGCTGGAACAGTATGTTGGCCGCCCGGTGATCCGGGCGCCGTATCCGGGCATTATGGGGGCGATCGGTGCGGCGCTTTTAGCGAAGGAAGAGACAAAGAGCCAGAAACAGCCGCATTTTATTGGTTTGGATCAAATGGAGTCCCTGACCTGGCAGCAGGAGGCGAACGTGCCGTGTCCGTTCTGTATGAACCATTGTCAGCGTGCGGTGGTGCGGTTTTCGAATGGAACCTCATGGATCACGAACAACCGTTGTGAGCGGGGCGAGATTCTTGGCGATCCGAAGGATGTGAAGGTGCGCGAGCGACTGAAAATAGCGTCCGAAAACCGGAATAAAGTGCCAAATCTCTATAAATTGCGGGAAGAACTCCTGTTTGCAGATTATCTGGATCAAGCGGAAGAGGGGGATGCATCGTCTGCAAAAAGTCATTCAGAGCGGGCAGCCGATAAGACTGGTCTTGTGCCGAAGGCTGTGTCTGATACTGTGCGGCGAAATATAACCATCGGTCTGCCGCGCGTCCTTGCTTTCTGGGATACGATGCCGTTCTGGACGACGTTCTGGCGTTCGCTGGGCTTTGAAATTCAGATTTCATCCCCGAGCACGCACAAGATGTTTGAGGAAGGCTTAAGCGCGGTAACTTCAGATACCGTCTGCTTTCCGGCAAAACTGGTGCACGGGCATATCCGCGATCTGGTAAAGAAGAAAGTGGATCGTATTTTTATGCCGTCGATTGCGGCGATCGGATCGGAAAATACGGAATCAACGAGCGAGTCCATGTGTGCAGTCGTGAAGGGATATCCGCTTGTGATTCGCAACTCGGATTCTCCGGAGAAACAGTGGGGTATTCCGTTTGATGCACCGTTATTTTACTGGTACAGGGAGGAAGATAAAGAACGTCAGCTTATTACATATATGGAACAGACATTTTCCATCCAGCCGTCGGAAACGAAAAAGGCGGTTCTTGCAGGAAATGATGCGATGCGGCAGTTTGGGAGCCGCCTGAAAGAGGCGGGAGCGAAGGTTCTGGAAGAGGTGGAAAAAGAGGGGCGCTATGCGGTGGTGCTGGCGTCAAGACCGTATCAGAACGATGCGCTTGTCAACCACAGCCTGCCGGAGCTTTTGACCGAGTTCGGCGTTCCGGTTCTGACGGCAGATTCCGTTCCGGGCATTGAAAATGTGGATTTAAGCCACAGCCGTCTGGATGTCGTAAACAATTACCACGCGCGGATGCTGGCGTCCGCGGTTCTGGCGGCACAGAGCCAGAATCTGGAATATGTCCAGTTTGTAAGCTTTGGATGTGGGCATGACGCATATTTGTCGGATGAGATCCAGCGTATGATGCGGGAAATCTCCGGAAAATCACCGCTGATCCTGAAACTTGACGAGAGCGAGGTACAGGGACCGCTGCGGATCAGGGTGCGTTCCTTCCTGGAGACGATCAACATGCGGCGGAAGAAGCGGGAGATGGCGGAGAGGCTGCAAAACCAGCCTGGAACAAGCCGGCAGGAGAATGCGGGCGGCGGAAATGAATGCGGGACGGCTGCGCTGGGACCAGACATTCAAAAATCCTGGCAGGTTCACGAACTTTCGGATCCATATCCGGTTAAATTTGAGGTGGATGACCGCAAGAAGCGCACGGTTCTGGTCCCGAACACCTCCCACGCGTTCTGCCGGATTATGTCGGCGGCGTTGAAGACACAGGGAATCCGGGCAGTTCCGCTGGCGGTCGGCAGGGAAGAGGCGATCCGCCTCGGAAAGCAGTATGTCCACAACGATATCTGTTTCCCGGCGCAGATTGTCATCGGCGAGGCGCTGGCAGCACTTCGGAGTGGTCAGTATGTGCCATCTGAGACGGCGATCGGTATGGGAAAATACATCGGTGACTGCCGCCTGACCCATTACGGTGCGTTGCTTCGCAAGGCGCTTGACGACGCCGGCTACCCGGAGGTGGCGATTCTGACGAACGATGACGTCGATTATCATGATCTGCATCCGGGCTTCCGGATGAACCTTATGTCGGCGATCCGTCTGGCGGGAGCGCTTCCGATGATCGATATTCTGGAAGAGCTGCTTCGCAAGATCCGCCCGTATGAGAAGGTTTCCGGAAGCAGCGATCAGGCATTTGATGAGGCGATGGATTTCGTCGTGGATGGCCTGGAGCAGCATGGGCTTTCAGGCGCTCTGCGAGGCTTTAAAAAGGCGATCCAGCGGATGAATGCGATCGAATATGACCGGAGCCAGCCGCGCCCGCGCGTCCTGATCGTCGGCGAGTATCTCCTCAATTTCCATCCGGGCGCGAATCATGAGATTGAGCGCTACCTGGAGAAAAATGGATTTGAGATTATCGAGGCGCGGATGACGGATGTTATCCGGAAAACGTATTTCTGCCAGGATGAGCAGATTCGGACGTATCATCTGAAAAAGCCGTTTGTCAAGAAAAACTGGTACCATGTGGCGAACCGGGTATTTGACGCTGCGCACGCGGCAGCGGATCGGATAGCGAAACAGCATCCGCTCTATACGCCTGTCTGCCGCCTGCCGGAACTGGTAAAGGAAAGTGACCCGATCATCCCGCACACCTTTGACGCGGGCGAGGGCGTGCTGATTCCGGGTGAGATCCTGCACCATGCGGAGCACGGCTGCCGGGCATTTGTGATTTTACAGCCATTTGGCTGTCTGCCAAACCATGTGGTAGGACGCGGCATCGTAAAAAAAATGCGGGAAATGTACCCGGACGCCCAGATCCTGCCGCTTGACTACGATCCGGATGTGAGCTTTGCCAATCTGGAAAACCGCCTGCAGATGCTGATTATGAATGTGAAAGAAAGAAGCGTGGACTCTGTTGCCTTGCCGGACGCGGGGCAGAGAAGCCCCGTGGAGACTATGAATAGAAAACAGAAAAACGCCGATAATAAAAAGCAGAAAGTTTCCTGATTTCGGGTTAGACAAAAATAGAAATCACATAAGCCCACGCGGCGGAAAGGGACAAGCTATGAAACATCTGGAAATTGAAAAGGTGATTGGACGGGAGATTGTTGATTCGAGAGGAAATCCAACAGTGGAGGCGGAAGTTTATCTATCAGACGGAAGCATAGGACGCGGCGCGGCACCGAGCGGTGCATCGACTGGTGAATTTGAGGCTCTGGAGCTGCGCGACGGCGACAAGTCGCGTTTCGGCGGAAAGGGCGTACAGAAAGCAGTCCAGAATGTGAATACCGTGATTGCAGAGGTGTTAAGGGGCATGGATCCGGCGAACGTCTATGCAGTTGATAAAGCGATGATCGAGGCGGACGGAACCAAGGATAAATCCAAGCTGGGCGCGAATGCGATCCTGGCGGTTTCGATCGCGAACGCACGGGCAGCAGCCAATGCGTATGGTTTCCCGCTGTACCGTTTCCTCGGCGGTGTGTCTGGAAACCGTCTTCCGGTTCCGATGATGAACATTTTAAACGGCGGCGCGCATGCGGCAAACACCATCGATGTACAGGAGTTCATGATAATGCCGGTTGGAGCAGAGAGCTTTTGCGAGGGACTCCGCTGGTGTACCGAGGTGTTCCATGCACTGGCAGCATTGCTTAAAGAGCGCGGACTGGCAACCTCTGTCGGTGATGAGGGCGGTTTTGCACCGGATCTGGGAAGTGACGAAGAAGCAATCCAGTGCATCTTAGAGGCAGTGGAGAGAGCCGGATATAAGCCGGGCGAGAATTTTGTCCTGGCGATGGATGCGGCATCCAGTGAGTGGAAGAGCGGCAGGAAGGGCGAATATCTGCTTCCGAAGAGTGGCAAACACTTCACCTCCGAGGAGCTGATCGCACACTGGAAACAGCTCTGCGGGAAATACCCGATCGCCTCGATCGAGGATGGTCTGGACGAGGAGGATTGGGAAGGCTGGCAGAAGATGACCGCAGAACTCGGCGGACAGGTGCAGCTGGTCGGCGACGATCTGTTTGTAACAAATACCGGGCGACTGGAAAAAGGTATCCGTCTCGGCTGCGGCAATTCGATCCTGATTAAGCTGAACCAGATTGGATCCGTCTCCGAGACACTGGAGGCAATCAAGATGGCACATAAGGCAGGTTACACGGCGATTGTATCCCACCGTTCCGGCGAGACCGAGGATACGACGATCGCAGATCTGGCGGTTGCGTTAAATACCTGCCAGATCAAGACGGGCGCACCGAGCCGGAGTGAGCGCGTGGCAAAATACAACCAGCTTCTGCGGATTGAGGAAGAGCTGGGAACCGGCGCACAGTATCCGGGGAAGGCGGCATTTAATAAAAAATAAGTTGTCTTTTTTACGGGATATCGTACAGACAAGCAATCTGTTACATTGCATAAAGTGTGTGAATTGTTCCGAAAACTAATGCATTTCTTCGGAAACAGACAAAAATCATCTGGGAAAATGCTGGATGGCGTCGAGGCAAAGGAAAATAGAATACAACTTTGAAAGGGAATACGTTTTACCGTACAACTGGAACGGAGAGAAACGTATTCCTTTTTGTTTTGCATTAGACCGAAAAAGGAATATTGCTAAAAGTTTGACAATATTTTAAAAAATATTCGTTTTTTTACGAAATTTATTGACAAAACAGCGGGAGTAATTGTAAAATAACTGTAAAGCAAATATGAAAAAAGAATTTATTTTTTTTAAACGAATGGAAAAACGTTTTACCAAAGGAATGGTCCGGCGGATAACGTATTTCATATAAAAAAGGAGGATGAAAGAATGAGAAAAAGAACATTAAGCATTGTACTTGCAGCAGCAATGTGCGCCAGCTTAACAGCCTGCGGCGGTGGCGGAAGCACTGCTGAGACAACGGCAGCTGACAGCAGCAATACCGAGACGAAGGCAGCCGACGCTTCAGAGAAATCTGACAAACCGCTCCGTGTATGTGTTGTTTACACTGGAAACTTAGGTGATAAGAGCTACAATGACTCCTGCAACATGGGTGCACAGAAAGCAGTTGAGGATTTCGGCATTGAGCTTAAGAGTCTTGAGGGTACCACTGCTGAGGAGTGGAAAGCAAACCTGCTTCAGGCTTGTGATGATGGCTACGATTTAATTATCGGTGCTTCTTCCAACATCGCAGATTACATCACTGAGAATGCTTCCAGTTATCCGGATACCAAGTTCGCAGTTATCGATACAACCGTAGATCTTCCGAACGTTGAGTCTATCAGCTTTGCTCAGAATGAGGGCTCCTTCCTGGCAGGTGCAGCAGCAGCTATGTTTACCACCAAGACTGATATCCCGAATGTCAATGAAGATCATATCATCGGCTGGGTAGGCGGTATGGATATTCCGGTACTTCATGACTTCTATACAGGCTATGAGCAGGGTGCGAAGTACATCGATCCGGATATCAAGATTCTTCAGGCTTTTGCAGGAAGCTGGACGGATCCGTTAAAGGGCAAAGAGCTGACTTTAGCACAGTATGAGCAGGGCGCTGATATTGTCATGAACGTAGCATCCGGTACCGGTGTTGGTATTCTGGAAGGTGCAAAAGAAGCTGACAAATACGCAATCGGCGTTGACTTAAACCAGGATTCCGATCAGCCTGGACATATTCTTACTTCCATGGTTAAGAGAGTTGATAATGCCTGCTACCTGGTTATCCAGTCTGCAGTAGATGGAACCTTTGAGGGCGGCACAACTAAATATCTGGCACTGAAGGACGGCGGCGTCAGCCTGACTGATTTCTCTGTTATTAAAGAATCTCTGGGCGATAAATTCCCGCAGGATATCGTTGATAAGTGTGATGAGCTTGCCGAGAAGATCAAATCCGGCGAGATCGTAGTAGAAAACTATGAAGGATTTGGCCCAGAGGCATAATTGATAAAGACAAGGCCGGGAGCGAGTGAAACCTGGCGGCGAAGGGGGATCTGGATTCTTTCAGGTTCCCCTTCATTTTCAACAAAAATGTTTTTCTTGGAAAGAGCTGTCAGGCATTTCCGGACGAGAGGGTGATCGAATGAACGAATACGTAGTGGAGATGAAAGGAATTGTCAAAAATTTCGGACAGGTTCAGGCGGTAAAGCATGGCGAATTTACTCTGAAAAAAGGCGAGATCCATTCACTGATTGGTGAAAATGGAGCTGGTAAATCCACCATGATGAAGCTTCTGTACGGCATGTATCCCATTGACGAGGGCGAGATTATCGTCAAGGGGGAACCGATGGGAACCATCACACCGAAGATTGCAATTGAGCACGGTGTCGGCATGGTCCATCAGGAATTTATGCTGGTAAATGAGCTGACGGTTCTGGAGAATATTATTCTGGGATTTGAACCGAAAAAGGGATTGACAATTGACTTTGACAAGGCAAGAAAAGAAGTTAAAAAATATATTGAACAGTATCATATGGACGTGCAGCTGGATAAGAAGGTAAGCCAGATATCCGTTGGTGAGGCGCAGCGTGTCGAGATTATCAAGACATTGATGCGAGGTGCTGATATCATCATTCTGGATGAGCCTACAGCGGTTCTGACTCCTCAGGAGGCGGAACGTCTGTTTGAAATCCTGAACAATCTGAAACAGGATGGAAAATCCCTTGTCTTTATTTCTCATAAGCTGAATGAAGTTATGGCAATATCAGACCGCATCTCTGTGATGCGTCAGGGACAATATATGGGCACTGTTAATAAAGAGGAAACTTCTCCGCTGGATCTGACCAAACGAATGATCGGACGTGAAGTATTCTTAAACATTGATAAGGCTTATTCTGAGGCGGGAGATACGATTCTGGAGGTTCAGGATGTGTGGATTCCCAGCCAGAAGGAGACATCGAAGATCCGGGGCATGTCCCTGCATGTCAAGGCCGGTGAGATTGTCGGCGTGGCAGGTATCGATGGAAATGGACAGAGTGAGCTGGTTGAGGCGATCACCGGACTCCGCAAGGTAGAGAAGGGCAAGATCCTTCTTTGCGGCAAGGATATTACGAATCAGAGTCCGAGAAAAGTGAGAGAGAGCGGTCTTTCCCATATTCCGGAGGATCGAAATACAAGAGGTCTGAACCGTGCCATGACCATCGAGGAAAATCTGATCGCAGTCCGCCTGGATCAGCCTCCATTTACCAAGGGCATCATGATGAATAAATCAGGACAGGATACCTATGCAAAAGAAATGGTAGAACAGTTTGATATCCGCCCGGCGGATTATAATCTTCCTACATCCTCTTTATCCGGCGGCAATGCACAGAAGGTCGTAGTAGCCCGGGAGGTATCTCTTGGCAATAAGCTTCTGGTAGCATCCCAGCCTACCAGAGGTGTAGATATCGGTGCCATCGAGCTGATTCGTAATACACTGGAAAAGGCGAAAAAGGCAGGCGCCGGTGTCCTGCTGGTATCGGCAGAGCTGGAGGAGATTATCTCCCTTTCGGATCGTATCGTTGTTATCCATGAGGGCAAGATCACCGGCGAGATGCGTGCGGATGAGGCGAATGAGAACAATCTGGGTCTGCTTATGATGGGCGGTACAGACACAGGGAAGGACGGTGAAGCAGCAGTATGAATCAGACATTAAATGGTATTCGAAGGATTCTTATTACGATACTCGTTGCGATGGGTGTCGGTGCGCTGTTTATCGTAGCGATCGGGGAGAATCCGATTGATGCATATGCGGCGCTGTTCCGAGGTGCTTTTGACGGAGAGCTTCGTCTTGGTACAACCTTGGCAGGATTTACTCCGCTGCTGCTGACATCCATTGCTTTTGCAGTTGCAGCGAAAGCAGGCGCATTTAACGTAGGTGTTGAGGGCGAGGTTTTCTTGGGCGGTATCACAGCTGCTTATATCGGCATCAACTGGACCTTCCTTCCGAAGCCGGCTCTGTATGTGGCCTGCTTCGTAGGTGCTATGGTGGTAGCAGCTGCCTGGGCCTTTATTCCGGCGGTTCTGCGTGCCTATTATAATGTAAATGAAGTATGTACCACCATTTTGATGAACACAGTAGCCCTTTATATCACATCTTATCTGGTCAGCGGACCTATGAGTGCCGGTACTGCTAATGCTCAGTCCCTGCCGGTTACGGTAAGACTGTATCAGTTTATGAAACCCAGCAGTGTCAACGTTGGTATTTTCATCGCAGCCATCACCGTGATTGTGATTATTTTTATGCTTCAGAAAAGCAGCTGGGGCTACAAGATCCGTACCGTCGGTCTGAATCCGACCCATGCGGATTATGTGGGAATTGATTCCAAAAAGGTATTTGTCGGTGCTATGATGCTTTCCGGTATGTTAGGCGGCATGGCAGGCTGCATCGAGGTTCTGGGTGTTCACGGATATTTCCTGAACAACTTCGCAACCGGACTTGGAAGCAATGGTATGCTGGCAGCTCTGATTGTAAAGAACAACATGGTTTCAACTCCATTTATGGCATTTTTCCTGGCAGTTTTAAAATCAGGTGCTATGGGAATGCAGCAGTCAACCGGTGTACCAAAATCGCTGGTTGATACCATTACAGCAGTTTTCATTATCATAGCGACCATGGAGACTGCATTCCAGTTTACAAAGAAACGTAAAAAGAAAACGGAGGAGAAGAAGGAGGATAAGGCATGAATGCGATAATGCAGAATTTTGATAAAATCTTTAATGCGTCGCTGATTTATGCAACGTTTCGTTCAGCGACTCCGATCATCTTTGCCGCTCTTTGTGCGGCAATCACCCAGCAGGCCAATATCTTAAATATCGGTACTGAGGGTATCATGCTGGTGGGTGCTTTTACAGCAGTAGCGGTCAGCTACTTTACCGGAAGCTGGCTGTTAGGTATCATCGCGGCGATGATCGCGGGCGCTGTGATTGCGATGATCATGGCGGTCGGTCACATCCGTTATAACTCTGAGATCTGTGCGATCGGTATGGGTATCAACTTGCTGGCGCTGGCGCTCACAAAATTCATGGTAAATGCGATTTTCCACAGCACCGGCAGCTTTTCCAGCCCGGACATCAAAGCAATTCCGCGTGTGTCGCTCGGATTTTTAGACAATCTGCCGGTGGTTGGCGACCTGTTTAACAACTGGTGTGTGACCGAGTGGTTTGCCATCGTTCTGATTATTCTGCTTCAGTTCTTCTTTTATAAGACTGTATGGGGACTGCGTCTGCGTGCGGTGGGGCAGTTTCCGGAAGCAGCCAAGACGGCAGGTATCAAGGTAAATGCAATCAAATATCAGGCGATGCTGCTTTCTGGTCTCATCGGTGGTCTGGCAGGTGCACATCTTTCCCTGGGATACAGTACCCAGTTTATCGAGAACATGACCAATAACCGTGGTTTCATGGGCGTTGCAGCCATGTATTTCGGTGGTGCGAACCCGGTTCTGACCACACTGGGCTGTCTGCTCTTTGGATTTTCAGATTCCGTCGGTGCCCGCCTCCAGGCATATGGCATTCCATCCCAGTTCGTTCTGATGATGCCGTATATCGTGACCATCGCGGTACTGGCAATTTCCATGATTGCGAAGATTTCAGCCAACAAGAAGAGAGAATCTTCCCTGCATGTGGGAAGCTGATGATGAAGAAAGATAAAACACTATAAGGAGGAAATAATCAGATGGAAAAGACAAAAATTATTCTTGACTGCGATCCGGGACATGATGACGCGGTCGCGATCACGCTGGCGGCGAACAGTGACAAGATCGATCTGTTAGGTATTACAGTCGTAGCAGGCAACCAGACGCTGGAGAAAACGCAGATTAATGCGAGAAATGTGTGCCAGTGGCTCGGTGTGGATGTGCCGGTGTATGCGGGCTGCGGACAGCCGATGGTGCGTGAAAAAATGATAGCGGGCGATATCCACGGTGAAACAGGGCTGGATGGTCCGGTTTTCCCGCCGCTGACAAAAGAATTAGAGAAAGAGCATGCAGTCAATTTCATCATCAAAACCCTGATGGAGTCCGACGGCGATATCACGATGGTGACAACCGGTCCGATGACCAATCTGGCGATGGCGATGCGGATGGAACCGGCGATTATTCCGAAGATCAAACAGATCGTCCTGATGGGAGGCGCGTATACCAATGGTAACGTAACTCCAGCGGCAGAGTTCAATATCATCGCCGATGCGGATGCAGCATATGTATGCTTTACCAGCGGACGCCCAATCACGATGATGGGTCTGGATGTTACCCGCAAGGTACTGTGCTATCCGGAGATCGTTGACCGGATGGAGAAGATCGGCAATAAGGCATCCAAGCTCTTTGCGGATCTGATGCGCTTCTTCTGCAAGACCCAGAAAGAGGTATTTGGCTGGGAAGGCGGACCTCTGCACGATCCGGTTACGATCGCATGGCTGATTGATCCGAGCGTTGTGACCCTGAAACCGATGCATGTGGACATTGACATCCGCAGCGTCCAGTCCTACGGACGTACCAACTGCGATTTCTTCGGTTACGGCGGACAGGAGCCGACTGCAAACGTAGCGATCGATATCGATGCGGCGAAGTTCTGGGATATCGTTGAGGCAGGGCTGAGAAGATACAGCGAGGCATAGTTCATAATACTTGTGTTCGGAGGCAGATATAGATGAGAGACCTGAAAGAAGTTTTAGAGCAGAACAAAGAGAAATATATCGAAGAACTCAAGAATCTGGTGGGAATTGATACCCATGACTTAGGGCACGGAATCGACGGTGGTCTGGAGAAACAGGGACAGGAGTATATGGTAAACCTGTTTGAATCGATGGGAGCCGACGAGATCACGGTGGATCCGATGGATGAGGCTGTGATTCAGGAAAGCTACAAAAAGCACCAGGAAGGAAACCTGGGGCACAACCAGACCGACCGTGCCAATGTCTATGCGACATTTAAAGGAAAACAGGGCGGAAAAAGCCTGTTATTTAACGGTCATATTGACGTTATGCCGGCGGAGATGGAAGACGGCTGGACGAACCCGCCGTTTGAGCCGGTAATTCGGGATGGCAAGATGTACGGACGCGGCTGCACGGATATGAAGGGCGGTCTGATGGCATCGGTGATGGCGGTAAAGCTTTTGCAGGATGCCGGGTATGAGCTGCCGGGCGATGTGACAATTACCTCCGTGTGTGACGAGGAAGGCGGAGGCAATGGCTCGATCCAGGCGGTAATGCGCGGTCTGAAAGCCGACGGCGTTGTCAACTGCGAGCCGACCGACGATACCCTGATTCTGGCGCATATGGGCTGGGTATTCTTTAAGGCTGATTTTGAAGGAAAAGCGTGCCATTCCGGTGCAAAAGCCGAGGGCGTCAGCGCGATCGAGAAGGCGATCAAAGTAATTCAGGGGTTAAATGAGATGGAGCACCGCTGGCTTCTGACGATCCGCCACCGCCTGCTTCCGCCGCCGAGCTTAAATATCGGCGTGATCGAGGGTGGAACCGCCGGCTCTACCGTGCCGGGCGAGTGCAGTTTTTCTACCTGCGTCCACTATGTTCCGACCCTGATGAATCAGGATATGGTTGTAAAGGAATTTACAGAGGTCGTTGAGCGGATCAGCCGTTCCGACGCGTGGATGGAGGCACATCCGCCGAAGATTTCCATTTACCAGACCGGACACGGGTTTGAGATGGAGGAGGATCATCCGCTGGTAGACACCTTTAAAGAGGCGTACAGTGAGGCACTTTCGCGCAGCGTGAAGGTGGAAGGATCCCATTTTGGCTGTGATTCCCGCCTGTGGCGCAACATTGCCGGATGCCCGACGATCCAGTATGGACCGGGCGAGGGCGCACAGTGCCATACCGTGGATGAGTGGCTGAAGCTCGATTCCTATCTGGAAGCAATTCTGGTGTATGCGAAACTGATTCTTTCCTGGGGAGAGAAGAAATAAGAAATTGATAAATATATAAGGAGATAAAAACATGAGCAAGAAAGTTTTACTGGCAGGCGAGTCCTGGATGAGCTATACAACCCATGTTAAGGGATTTGATTCATTTTACACTTCTACCTATGAAACCGGTGAAAAATGGCTGAAAGCAGCCCTTGAGGCGGGTGGTTATGAGGTGACATTCCTTCCAAACCATCTGGCAAATGAGGAATTTCCATTTACAATGGAAGAACTGAAACAGTATGATCTGGTAATTCTGTCCGATATCGGAGCAAACACCCTGCTTCTGCCGGGCGCTACGTTTAACCGCAGTGAAAAAATGCCGAACCGCTGCAATCTGATCCGCGACTATGTCAACGATGGCGGCGCTCTTCTGATGGTCGGCGGCTATCTGACCTTCTCTGGCGTGGATGCAAAGGGCAAATGGCATGACACAGCTGTACAGGAGGTTCTTCCAGTCGAGGTTCTGACGGTCGATGACCGTATGGAACACTGCGAGGGCGTAAAACCGGTAACCGTGGGCGAGCATGAAGCTTTAAAGGGCATTCCGACCGACTGGCCGGAGGTTCTCGGTTACAATAAGGTAATCGCAAAACCGGAGGCAGAGGTTCCGGTTACTGTAGAGGGCGATCCGTTTATCGCATTTGCTTCTTATGGAAAAGGACGCAGCGGTGTTGTCACAACCGACTGTGCACCGCACTGGGCACCGCCGGAATTCTGCGAGTGGGAATACTACAATAAATTGTGGCAGAATATCGCAGACTGGCTGATTCAGAAATAAGATAGCAGGAAAAAGGAGAGCGCGTATGGACGGAGCGGTGGAACTTTTAAAAGAGCTTCTGACCATTCGGAGTGTCAATGGACGGGATGACGAGGGAGCAGTGGCAGAATATTTGTGCAAGTATTTCGAACAATCGGGAATTTCTGCACATATACAGCGGATTGACGCGACACACGCCAATGTGCTGGCGGAGCTTGAGGGGGAGTCGGATGGCGCTCCGATCTTCTGGAATGGTCATCTGGACACGGTTCCTTACGGAGATACCGGAGAATGGAAGACTGACCCGGCGGTTCCGGTGGAACGGGACGGTTTTCTCTATGGCCGCGGTGCCAGCGATATGAAGAGTGGGCTTGCCGCGATGGTGTACGCGCTCTGTGAATACAAAAAATCCGGTCGTCCGGTGCCGCGCACGATCCGCTTCCTCGGAACCTGTGATGAGGAAAAGGGCGGCATCGGCGCAAGGGAGATCTTAAAGGAAGTCCCGGAGACGTCGATTGGAACGCTTCTGATAGGAGAACCGACGGGATGCAGGCTGGGCATGGCGCAGAAAGGCTGCCTGTGGCTGGAGATAGAAGCACACGGAAAGACGAGCCACGGGGCATACCCGCAGGAGGGCTGCAATGCCGTGGAACAGGCGATGGCGCTGACCGGTGAGATTGAAACATATGTGAGAAGCTTCACACACCCGGTTCTCGGCGCATCGACCGCGCAGGTAACGCAGATTTCCGGAGGCGTGGCGCCAAATATGACGCCGGACACCTGCCGGATTCTCATGGATATCCGTATGACACCGGGACTGACGAGCCAGATGGTAGTCGGTCAGGCGGAGGCGTTTGCGGCGGCGCGTTCCGTTACATCAGAAGAAAAATTCCGCGTCAGCTGCCGGATTGTCAATGACCGGCGGGCGATCGAGATTGGAGAATCCCATCCGCTTGTGAAACAGCTCTCGAAGGGACTGGAGAAAAAAGGGCTTCCGGTGGAGACGACTGGGATTAATTTCTTTACAGATGCTTCGATCCTGGTGGAACACAAGCTGGATGCAGCCGTTCTCTTATTTGGTCCGGGCGAGGCAGGCATGGCGCATAAGCCAAATGAGCGGGTCGAGATAGAAAAATATCAGAAATCCATTCAGGTTCTCATGGATCTGATCGCATCGGAGGTGGATGAGTGAGGGCAACCATCAAGGATATTGCCGCTGCGACTGGTTTTTCCGTGACGACAATCTCACTGGTTCTCAATGGAAAAGGATATAAGATCTCGGATGAGACAAAGAATCAGATCCTAGCGAAGGCGCGGGAACTGAATTATCGTCCGAACCAGCTCGCGGTCAGTCTGGTAAAGCGGCAGAGCAAGACCATAGGATTTATCGTCCCGGATATTTCCAATGTATATTTTGCCAATATGGCGCGTGCGATCGATGAGGCGTGCCGCGAAAATGGCTGGAGTGTGATTCTCTGCAACACGAATGATAATTATGACCGGGATCGCGAGTATATCGATCTTCTGGCGGATAAAGGCGCGGACGGCATTGTGTTTATCATGGCTAAAGATAATACGCGGGAGATGGCGGCGGAGGAGATCGATTATCTGGAATCGATCCACATACCCTATGTGGTAGTTGACCGGATCCCGGAGCTTCGGAACTGTCCGGCGGTCGGTACCGACCATGAGATCGGCGGTTATCTGGCGGCGCGCCATCTGTTAAGCCTTGGACACCGGCGGATTGCCTGCGTTGTGGGACCGCATGCGACCCAGATGGATTCGGAGGCCCGTTACCATGGCTACTGCCGGGCGATGGAGGAGGCGGGAATTCCAGTGGATGAACGTCTCGTCTGTGCCGGCGAGTATACGCAGGAGGGTGGCGCGGCGGCGGTCGAAAAGCTCATTTCACAGGATTTTACGGCGATTTTCGCCTGCAACGACGCTTCGGCGTATGGCGTATGCAGAAAACTCAAGGAATATAGAAAGAAAGTACCGGAAGATGTTTCGGTTGTCGGATACGATGACGTTTTCTATGCACGGATGTTGGAGGTGCCGCTGACAACGATACGCCAGCAGGTACGGGAGATGGGAAGAGAGGCGGTACGGCTGCTTCTGAAACAGATACGGGAACATAAAAGACCGGAGAGCAAGGTAATCTTTGCGCCGGAACTGGTGGTGCGGGAGAGCACGGCGAGAATACAGCCGTCTCAGTAACCGGAGAGAGAGGGGAGCAGAGTGAAGGTATTGAATTTTGGTTCACTGAATATTGATTATACGTATCAGGTGGATCATTTTGTAAGAGCGGGAGAGACGATGTCCTCCGAGTCGCTGCAGGTATTCAGCGGCGGCAAAGGGCTGAATCAGTCGATCGCGCTGAGCAAGGCGGGCGCAGACGTATGGCACGCCGGAGCTGTCGGAGCCGGGGATGGAGATTTCCTTATCGAGCAGATGAAGAAGGCGGGCGTCCACACGGAGTTGATCGAGCATCTCGACGGGCAGACAGGACACGCGATCATCCAGAAAGATCCGGCAGGGCAGAACTGTATTCTGCTGTATGGCGGTGCCAACCAGCGGATCACGAAGGAAATGGTGGATCGCGTCCTGACCCAGTTTGAGGCGGACGATTTCCTGATTTTACAGAATGAGATCAGCGAGATCGGCTATATCATGGAGAAAGCCCATGAAAAAGGCATGAAGATCGTTCTGAATCCGTCCCCGATGAATGCGAAGATCCTGTCCTATCCGCTGGAATATGTGGATTACTTCTTATTAAATGAGGTGGAGGCGTCGGATATCTGCGGCATTGAGGCAACCAAAGATCCGCAGGCGCTGATGAACGGACTGGTAAAACGGTTCCCGGAGGCGAAGATTGTCCTGACACTCGGCGGCGATGGTTCCGTGTACCGCGATGGCGACACAGTCCTTCGTCAGGGAATCTATAAAGTGCCGGTTGTGGACACGACGGCGGCAGGCGATACATTTACCGGTTATTTTATCGGCGGCTTACAGCTCGGTGAAGACCCGAAGACGGCGCTGGAACATGCGGCAAAAGCGGCAGCGATCGCCGTTTCCCGCCCAGGAGCAGCTCCGTCGGTGCCGAACCGGGAGGAAGTAGAGACGTTTGAGGGATAAAAAGCACCTGAAAACTTGTCTTTTAAAACAGAATATAGTAAAATACCATTTGGTGGCGTTTCCGAAATTCGGGCTGGTACCGGGATTTGCGGAGGCGCCTCTTTTTTGCGCCCGTCTGACTCGTGTCAGTGTGGGCATATAGAAATAAAAAAGGAGAAGATAAGTAGAAATGGGAAGAGAACGTTTTTCCTCTCGGCTGGGATTTATCCTGATTTCCGCGGGCTGTGCGATTGGTCTGGGAAATGTGTGGAGATTCCCGTACATTGTCGGTCAGTATGGCGGCGCGGCGTTTGTACTGATTTATGCGGCATTTCTGGTGCTTTTAGGTCTTCCGATCATCGTTATGGAATACTCGGTCGGCAGAGCGAGCCAGAAGAGTGCGGCGCTTTCATTTGATGTGCTGGAGCCAAAGGGTACTAAGTGGCATTTTGAAAAATGGTTCGCGATGGCGGGCAACTATGTCCTGATGATGTTTTATACGACGGTAGCCGGATGGCTTCTGCTGTACGTGTTCAAGATGGCGAAAGGCGATTTCGTGGGTCTGGATGCGGACGGTGTAGCAGGGGAATTTGGCTCTGTACTGGCAAATCCGGGACTGATGACGGTATTTATGCTGCTCTGTGTCGTATTCTGTTTTTCCATCTGTGCGATGGGACTCCAGAACGGCGTTGAGAAGATCACAAAGATGATGATGGTCTGCCTGTTATTCCTGATGGTTGTGCTGGCAATCAATTCGGTGCGGATGGAAGGCGGACGTCCGGGACTTGAATTTTACTTAAAGCCGGATTTTGGCAAGATTCAGGAGGTTGGTGTTGGCAAGGTCGTATTTGCAGCGCTGGGACAGTCGTTCTTCACGTTGAGTATCGGTATCGGTGCGATGGCGATTTTTGGAAGTTATATCGATAAAGAGCGCAGCCTGACCGGCGAGGCGATCAATGTACTGGTCCTTGACACGCTGGTAGCGTTTATGGCAGGACTTATCATTTTCCCGGCATGTGCGGCTTACGGCATCGAGGCAGGACAGGGACCAAGCCTGATCTTCATCACGCTGCCGAATGTATTTAACCACATGGCAGGCGGACGTTTCTGGGGCACGCTGTTCTTTGTCTTTATGACCTTTGCGGCGGCATCAACGGTCACAGCGGTATTCCAGAATATCGTATCCTTTGCAACGGATCTGACTGGCTGTTCGATCAAAAAGGCAGTCTGCGTCAATCTGGTGGTGATTGCGGTCCTGTCGCTTCCGTGTGTGCTGGGTTTCAATCTCTGGAGTGGTTTCATGCCGTTCGGGGAGGGCAGCAACGTGTTGGATCTCGAGGATTTCATCGTCAGCAACAACCTGCTTCCACTCGGAAGTCTCGTTTACCTGATGTTCTGCACCAGCCGGTATGGATGGGGATTTGAGAATTTCCTCAAGGAGGCAAATGAGGGAAAAGGCGTGAAGTTCCCGCGCCAGGTGCGGGTGTATGTGACGTATGTCATTCCGCTGATTGTGCTGTTTATTTTTGTGCAGGGGTATTGGAGTAAGTTTTTCCAGTAGACTGTGCAGCTCTTTAGGTAACGAGAAAAAAGGAAAGTCCGGCAGAGGCAAACCTCGCCGGACTTTCCTTTTTTCGCCAGGGCTATTGATATAGCATTTAAGAGAAAGTTTTACGGGATTTTTACACAGTTTTGTTAATTCTGTATAAACAAAAGCTATATTATAACCATTTGTATTAATTTTTATACAGAGTGAAGGAGGCAGAAGATTCATTTTCCAATTGTGAATTTTTTTTTCCTGTGTTATACTAGACGCGGTAGATTCTAGCTCCTACGCCCGACAATATTTTCACAATTTCGGCAGAAAAGGCATCTGTCGGGAGGTGAATGGGTGGAGGATGAGGGAAAATTTAGTAAGAGAAAGAGGGTTTAATTGATGGGTTTGGCTACATTTATAGGCGGCATTCATCCATTTGAGGGAAAAGAACTGTCTGAGGATAAGCCGATCAAGTATCTCGAGCCGTTACAGGGCGAGGTTATGGTTTATCCGCTGTCCCAGCACATTGGCGCACCTGCGAAACCACTGGTAGCGAAGGGCGATCACGTGCTGAAAGGCCAGATCATTGCAGAGGCAGGCGGATTTATTTCCGCAAATGTACTCAGTTCTGTTTCCGGTACAGTAAAGGGAATCGAGTCCAAGCTGGTTGCCAATGGTGCAATGGTTCAGTCAATCCTGGTGGAGAATGACGGTGAAGAAGAGGCGATTGAAGGATTTGGTACAGACAGAGATGCATCGAAGCTGTCCAAAGAGGAGATTCGCCAGATCGTTAAGGATGCCGGTATCGTCGGCCTGGGCGGCGCTGGTTTCCCGACACATGTAAAGCTTACTCCGAAAGATGAGAACGCAATTGATTACGTTATCGTCAACGGTGCAGAGTGCGAGCCGTACTTAACCAGTGACTATCGTACCATGATAGAGCGTCCGGAGCAGATTATCGGCGGCCTGAAGGTTATGCTTCAGCTGTTTGACAATGCGAAGGGTGTTATCGGTATCGAGAACAACAAGCCGGAGGCTATCAAGAAGCTGACGGAGATGGTAAAGGACGAGCCGAGAATCGAAGTATGTCCGCTGCTTACCAAGTACCCGCAGGGTGGTGAGCGTACACTTATCTATGCAGTGACAGGACGTGAGATCAATTCTTCCATGCTGCCGGCAGATGCAGGCTGTATCGTAGACAATATTGATACCGTTGCTTCTATTTATAATGCAGTATGCAAGACAACTCCGCTGATCCGCAAGATCATTACGGTAACCGGTGATGCCATTGCAGAACCGCAGAACTTTGAGGTACGTCTTGGTACCAACTATCAGAGACTGGTAGAGGCAGCAGGCGGCTTTAAACAGGAACCGGAGAAGATGATTTCCGGTGGTCCTATGATGGGACAGGCTCTTTTCAGCCTTGACTTCCCGGTAGCGAAGACTTCATCTGCTCTGACCACCTTTACCAAGGACCAGGTAGCAGCGATGGAGCCGTCAGCATGTATCCGTTGCGGACGCTGTGTAGGCGTTTGTCCGGAGCACCTTGTACCTCCGCTGATGATGAAAGCATCTACAGCTCACGATCTTGAGAAATTCCAGAGCTTAAACGGCATGGAATGCGTTGAGTGCGGATGCTGTGCATATGCTTGTCCGGCAAGACGGCCGCTGACCCAGGCATTCAAAGAGATGCGTAAGGCAGTAGCAGCCAGCCGCAGAAAGTAGGAGGTGGGAAGAAATGGAAAAATTATTAAAAGTATCGTCATCACCTCATGTTCGTGACGGAGTTACGACACAGCGCCTGATGTTTGACGTTGTGATCGCCATGATTCCTGCCAGTGTTTATGGTGTATGGCAGTTCGGCATGAATGCACTTCTGGTTCTGATCGCTACCGTGATCGCCAGTGTGGCAGCCGAGTATCTTTATGAGAAATTAATGCACAAGCCGATTACGATTTCGGACGGCAGTGCAGTTGTTACCGGCATGATTCTTGCACTGAATATGCCGCCGGAAATCCCGGTTTGGATCCCGGTTCTTGGTGCATTCTTTGCAATCATCGTTGTAAAACAGCTTTACGGTGGTCTGGGACAGAACTTCATGAACCCGGCACTGGCAGCCAGATGTTTCCTTCTGACTTCCTTCGCTCTGTTTATGAATAACTTCTCATCCGCAAAGCTTGGATTTGACAGTCTGACAGGTGCAACTCCGCTGGCACAGTTAAGAGCCGGTGAGACAGTGGATCTGGCATCCCTGGTAATCGGACGTATCCCGGGAACTATCGGTGAGGTATCTGTAATTGCCCTGCTGATTGGTGCGATTTACATGGTAGTCCGCAAAGTTATCAGTCCGGTTATCCCGCTGATTTACATTGGAACCGTATTTGTATTTACATTCCTGTTTGGCGGATTCAACCTGACCTATTCTCTCAGTGAGATCTGTGCAGGTGGTCTTATCTTCGGTGCATTCTTTATGGCAACCGATTATGTAACGAGTCCTCTGACTCCGAAGGGACAGATCGTATACGGACTGATCCTCGGAATCGTAACCGGAATCTTCCGTCTCTGGGGTGCTTCTCCGGAGGGCGTTTCCTATGCGATCATCTTCAGCAACCTGCTGGTACCGCTGATTGAGCGCTATACGCTTCCGACAGCATTTGGAAAAGGAGGTCAGAAGAAATAATGAACCAGATTATCAAAAATACAATCATCCTTTTCGTTATTACTCTGGTAGCTGGTATCTGTCTGGGAACAGTACATGATATTACGCTGGATCCGATTGCACAGGCACAGGAGGCAGCAGCTACTAAAACTTATCAGGAAGTTTACCCGGATGCGGCAAGCTTTGATGAACCGCAGGAGCTGGCTGACGCAGTAACTGCTGCAGCGGACAGCATCTCTGAGTGGGGATTTGGAAAAGTTACCATCAATGATGCAAAAGAAGCGCTGGATGCAAGCGGCAACCAGATCGGTTACCTGATTACCTCTACCTCCGCAGAGAGCTACGGCGGCAACGTGCAGATCGCAGTTGGTATCACCAACGAGGGCGAGCTGACCGGTATCGGTTTCTTAAGCATCAGCGATACGCCAGGTCTTGGTATGAGAGCCAAAGAACCGGATTTCAAGGATCAGTTTATCGGCAAGAAAGCTGAGAACCTGGAAGTTACAAAGACAGGCGCGTCTGCAGATAATCAGATTGAAGCCATCAGTGGTGCAACGATCACTTCCAAGGCAGTCACCAACGCGACAGATGCAGCTATCTATTTCGTGGCTAACTGCCTGGCACAGTAGGAGGTGGAAAGATTATGAATAAATATGTAGAGCGCTTATATAACGGTATCTGGAAAGAAAACCCGATTTTCGTTCAGATGCTGGGTCTGTGTCCGACCCTGGCGGTAACCACTTCCGCCATCAACGGTGTCGGCATGGGACTTTCGACAACCGCCGTACTGATTGCGGCGAACTTTCTGATTGCATTGCTTCGTAAGATCATTCCGGACGGCGTGCGTCTGCCGGCAGAGATCGTAGTCGTAGCATCCTTCGTAACCATCGTAGATATGTTGATGGAAGGTTTCGTTCCAAGCTTATATGCTTCCCTGGGACTTTACATTCCGCTGATCGTAGTTAACTGTATCATCCTTGGCCGTGCCGAGGCATATGCTATGAAGAACGGCCCGATCCTGTCTGCATTTGACGGTATCGGTATGGGACTTGGATTTACAGTTGCTCTGGCACTCATCGGTTCCTTCCGTGAGCTTCTGGGTGCAGGCACCATCTTTGGTGTACAGATTATGCCGGCTTCCTTCCAGCCGATCTCTATCTTCATTCTGGCACCGGGTGCATTCTTTGTTCTGGCTGCCCTGACTGCTCTTCAGAATCGTCTGAAGATGCCGTGTGCAACCAACGGTTCTGTTAAACAGAAGAAGAAAGGCGGATGTAACGGTGATTGCTTAAGCTGTGCCGGACATACTGCAGAATGTGATAAGGAACAGGAGGAGAAGTGATGAAAGAATTACTTATTATTGCCATAAGCTCGGCGCTGGTCAGCAACGTCGTACTGAGCCAGTTCCTCGGTATCTGCTCCTTCGTCGGTGTATCTAAAAAAGTTGAAACAGCAGCAGGTATGGGCGGTGCGGTTATCTTCGTTATCACCATTGCTTCCATCGTTGCAAGCTTGATTTACCAGTTTGTTCTTCAGCCCCTTGGTATCGATTACCTGAAAACCATCGTTTTCATTCTCGTTATCGCAGCGCTGGTTCAGATTGTAGAGATGTTCTTAAAGAAGTGCATGGTTTCCCTGTATAATGCGCTGGGCGTGTTCCTTCCGCTGATCACAACAAACTGTGCCGTTCTTGGTGTTGCTATTACAAACGTTCAGAATGGTTACGGATTTGCACAGAGCGTGGTAAATGGTGTTGGTACAGCCGTTGGTTATACGATCTCCATCATTCTTTTAGCAGGTATTCGTGAGCACATTGAAGGAAATGATATCCCGTATAACTTCCAGGGATCTCCTATCGTACTGGTAACGGCAGGCCTGATGGCAATTGCATTTCTCGGATTTTCCGGATTACTGTAGAAGGAGGAGACGAAGATGGATATGAATTCAATCATTATTGCAGCTGTCGTAATCGCGGCAGTCGGCATTATCGTCGGTGTAGGCCTTGGTCTGTTCGGCGCAAAATTCAAAGTTGAAGTGGATGAAAAAGAGGCAGCTGTCCGTGAAGAGCTTCCGGGCAACAACTGTGGTGGTTGTGGTTATCCGGGTTGTGATGGTCTTGCTAAGGCTATCGCAGAAGGAAAAGCTCCGGTCAATGCCTGCCCGGTCGGCGGCGCTCCGGTTGGCGAGAAGATCGCTGCTATCATGGGTGTAGAGGCCGGTTCCTCTGAGAAAAAGGTAGCTTTCGTTAAATGTAAAGGTACCTGTGACAAGACAAAAGTACAGTATGAGTACCATGGTATCGAGGACTGTGCGAAGGCATCCGTTGTACCGGGTGGCGGTGCAAAGGCATGTTCTTACGGCTGTACCGGTTTCGGTACCTGTGTGAAGGCATGTAAATTCGATGCAATCCATGTGGTAGACGGCGTAGCGGTTGTAGACAAAGAGAAGTGTGTAGCGTGTGGTGCCTGCGTGGCAGCCTGCCCGAAACACCTGATCGACCTGGTACCGTACAAGGCAAAACATCTGGTACAGTGCAGCTCCCACGATCGTGGACCGGCTGTCAAAGCAGCCTGCCAGGTTGGCTGTATCGGCTGTACGCTGTGTACCAAGCAGTGTAAGTTTGACGCAATCCATATGGATAACAACGTAGCTGTTATCGATTATGAGAAGTGCGTAAACTGCGGAGCTTGTGCAGCGAAGTGCCCGGTTAAGGTTATTCAGTAAATAACGTAAAAGAATACGGACATAAAAAGTCCGGTTGAACCGTTTGAAAAGATGGTTCAGCCGGATTTTTTTGGTTAAAAGATAAGGTGCTTTTCTAAAGCATCCGATGAAGGTGTTCTCTGAAATTTTTGATGTTATGCTATACGATATTTAAAGGATTGCTTTTGCTAATGCAGTATGTATCACATTTAATAATGCCTGCGAGGTATACTGGCTGCCACTTTCAAAGGAGAGATTTTCAAGCGATTGCGTGCTCACGATCTGCTCCGAGAGATGCGAAGCGGAAGAGGAGAGCAGTGGGTACATAGTTTCGATGGAATCGCTTAAAGGACGGCAGGTAACAGAGGTGATCTGGGTGGAATCAACCGTGACTTCGACGTTGACTGCCTGGCTGCCGAGTGTCAGGGTAGAACTGTACATACCAGGCAGATAGGAAATGCCGGCCGCAGCGGGAGCGGAGGCGCTCTGCGTCTTCCTGCCCGGTCGGAACATGATGAGAAGAAGGGCGATGAGAAGAAGCCCCAGTCCGATAAAGATAGCAGTATAAATAATCTCTTTCATGCGGAGTACGACAATTTTTGTTTTTGAGCTCATAAAAAATCCCCGGAATTCGTTTAATACAGTGTATGAGCGAATTTCGGGGAAAATGTTTTTAAATTATATGGAAGGGGTATTAAACATTAAAACGGAACAGCACAACATCGCCGTCCTTCACCACGTAGTCCTTGCCCTCCATGCGTACCAACCCTTTTTCTCTGGCTGCATTGTAGGAACCGCAGTCTAAGAGATCCTGATAGTTGACTACCTCGGCTTTGATGAAACCGCGCTCAAAATCAGAGTGGATCTTTCCAGCTGCCTGCGGAGCTTTGGTGCCGACCTTGATGGTCCATGCGCGTGTCTCGGTTTCTCCGGCAGTCAGATAACTGATGAGACCAAGCAGACGGTAGCTGGCTGCGATCAGTTTTTCAAGACCGGATTCGGTCAGACCGAGATCTTCGAGGAACATCTTTTTCTCGTCCTCGTCCAGTTCTGCGATTTCCTGTTCAATCTGTGCACAGATAACAAATACCTCGCTGTCGTTCTCAGCTGCAAATTCGCGAACCTGTTTTACATATTCATTGGAAGCACCGTCATCTGCCAGATCATCCTCGGATACGTTGGCAGCGAAGATAACCGGTTTCCAGGTTAAGAGATCCAGCGTATTGATGAACGTGAGTTCATCCTCGTCCTCCGGCTCAAAGCTCTTAGCCAGATTGCCGTTTTCAAGGTGCGCATACAGTTTTTTCAGAGTCTCCAGCTCTTTTGCAAGGGATTTATTTCCCATGGCGCTCTTGGTTGTCTTGGCAATACGGCGTTCCAGAACTTCCATATCGGAGAAGATGAGCTCCAGGTTGATGGTTTCGATATCGCGGAGCGGATTGACGCTGCCGTCTACATGGATAACATTTGGATCCTCAAAGCAACGGACAACGTGTACGATCGCGTCTACCTCACGGATATTGGCAAGGAACTGGTTTCCAAGACCTTCGCCCTTGGAAGCGCCCTTTACCAGACCAGCGATATCAACGAACTCGATCACAGCCGGAGTGATTTTGGCAGAATTATAAAGAGCTGCTAACTGACCCAGACGCGGATCCGGAACCGGTACGACACCGACGTTCGGATCGATGGTACAGAATGGGTAATTGGCAGACTCAGCGCCAGCCTTGGTCAGAGAATTAAACAGTGTACTTTTGCCTACGTTTGGCAGACCTACGATACCTAATTTCATTTTATGATTTACCTATCCGAAAACCCTTTGCTTATCAGGATTTCCGCCTTTCTTTCGGTTTCTTATTGCGCCTTTTTACGCCCTTTTTGTAATGTTTCTTAATTTTAATGAAAGAAATCAATGCAACTATGTATTATAGCAGAAAGACGGCGCTTTTTCAATCTCAAAGGAGACATTTTGTGGCTATAAGAATGCAGAAATGGTTACTGTTCACAGGTAGGCACTTTTGGAACCGAAAGTGCCGTAAGAAAACGTGGTGGCAGCAGGAATTTGCCGTATTGAAATGCGAAGCCACGGCAAATTCCGTTACTGGGCACGTATGCGTGAACAGTAACCAGAAATGTGTAATGGTTGTCTATTTTCCTGTTTAAGAAATAAGAAAGGATTTTTTAAGGGAGCTGCGGAGTGGTAGGATAGGGCTGAAATACATGATTTTACAGTAGAAAGAAACTATAAAAATATAGGAATAATTAGAACAAATAAAAAAAAATAAAAAAAACAAAAAAATGCTTGCATTCGCGGAGCGCCTGTGCTATACTAAGCTTCGTCAGTGAGTGACTCACTCGACAGGCAAAAATAAAAAGCAGTAAGCGGGAGTGCTGGAATTGGCAGACAGGCAAGACTAAGGATCTTGTGGGTGTATGCTCGTGTGGGTTCAAGTCCCATCTCCCGCAGTAAGCAGAAGTGGCGGAATTGGCAGACGCGCACGGTTCAGGTCCGTGTGATGGCAACATCATGAGGGTTCAAGTCCCTTCTTCTGCATGACTGATAGCCCGGTACAGAGACGTGCCGGGTTTTTGCTATACTCTGATTCAATAAATTCAGGTATAAATTTGCGGAAAACAGGCTTGCAATTTAAATGAAATTGTGCTATACTATTCTTTGTCGGTGAGAAAATCATCGGATAGAGAAAATTGAAAAACAGTAAGCGGGAGTGCTGGAATTGGCAGACAGGCAAGACTAAGGATCTTGTGGGTGTATGCTCGTGTGGGTTCAAGTCCCATCTCCCGCAGTAAGCAGAAGTGGCGGAATTGGCAGACGCGCACGGTTCAGGTCCGTGTGATGGCAACATCATGAGGGTTCAAGTCCCTTCTTCTGCATGATCGATAGCCCGGTACAGAGATGTACCGGGTTTTGTTTTGTTAAAAAAATAGATAGAATATGATGCTGGGATTTGCCATATAAGCATAAACTGTAAAATGAGTGAATTAGTGAATGGCAAGAGCCAGAAAAAAGAAAACCTTTTAAACTTATCTTTGGATGCGACAGAAGCGGAACGGGAAAAGTCCCCGGCACTTCAGATGGGATACGACCAGAATACGAAACGCTGGGAACTAATCATTCAATATAATGGAACTGTGGAAAAGTTGCAGGAACAGCTGCCGCAGGCGGAGATTTATCCACTTTCCGGCGGCTACGCGATTGTGCGGCTCCCTGAATCGCAGGTGGATGATCTGGCAGGATTATCACAGGTCGAGTATATAGAAAAGCCGAAGCGTCTTTATTTTGAGGTGAACCGGGCGATTCGGGATACCTGTATTGCGCCGGTGCAGAGCGGAAATCAAGTCTCTCAAAACGTGTATGGCAGAGATGCTGATTTAAGTGGTCGCGGCACATTGACTGCAATCATCGATTCCGGAATCGATTATTTCCATCCGGATTTTCGAAACGCAGATGGAACGACGCGCATCGCCGCACTCTGGGATCAGGAGCAGAACCGGATTTATACGCGGGAGGAGCTCAACCGGGCATTGGAGGCGGGCAGCCGGGAACGCGCTTACGAGATCGTCCAGTCGCGGGATGTGAGCGGGCACGGGACGGCAGTTGCGGCGATTGCAGCCGGAAATGGCTGGGAGGGCGGCGGACACTACCGGGGAGTAGCCTGGGAGAGTGAACTTCTGGTCGTGAAGCTTGGAACGCCGCTTGCGGATTCATTTCCCAAGACAACAGAGCTGATGCGGGCGTTGGACTATGTGGTGGGAATCGCACAGGAATGGCGGATGCCGGTGGCGGTGAATCTGAGCTTTGGAAATACCTACGGTTCTCATGACGGAACCAGCCTGCTGGAGACGTATCTAAATTCGATGGCAGAGCGGGGGCGGACTTCCATCATCGTGGGAACCGGAAATGAAGGATACAGCATGGGACACCGGGCGGGATTTTTGCAGATGGGACGTCCGGTGGAGATAGAGCTTGCAGTGGGGGAATATCAGACGGGCTTCGGTGTGCAGCTATGGAAATTGTATCAGGACCGGTTTTCAGTAGAAATTTTCAGCCCGGGCGGCAGCAGCACCGGGGTGATCCGGGAATCATTGGGAGCACAGCGGCTTTCCTATGAGACGGAAGAGATTCTTCTATATTATGGGATGCCGAGTCCATACAGTCAGGCGCAGGAGATTTATCTGGATTTGATTCCAAAAGGAAGCTACATTCAGGACGGGCTCTGGAAAATCCGTCTGATTCCAGAAGAAATACGGGATGGTCAGTATGATCTGTGGCTGCCAGCGGGCATGGCACTGAACAGAGAAACACGTTTTTTGACGGCATCGCCGGACACGACGCTGACAATCCCATCGACCGCCAGCCGGGCGATCTCGGTGGGGGCGTACGATGACGCCACGCAGGCGTATGCAGATTTTTCCGGTCGTGGATTTGCAAGATTGGGGCATCCGATCAAACCGGAGCTGGCGGCACCTGGTGTAAATATCATCACCGCCCGCGCAGGCGGCGGATATGAGGCGGTGACAGGAACTTCCTTTGCCGCTCCATTTGTGACCGGATCGGCGGCTCTGATGATGCAATGGGGGATTGTAAATGGGAACGATCCCTATCTGTATGGGGAGAAGCTGAAAGCATATCTCATCCGCGGGGCGCGGAGTCTGCCGGGGGAGGCGGTATATCCGAATGAGCGGGTGGGGTATGGGGCATTGTGTCTGGAGCGAAGTTTTCCGTTGTAAAAACAATAGAAAGTGCAAGGTGCACAAAAAACAATAAATGAAATTGTAAATTATATTTAAAGTGTTAATTGAATTTTCTGCTCAAAAGAGTATAATTTATATGGTATAAAATGCAATGAGTATGGCAATAAAAGAACGGGAATACAGAGAGTTACTGGATGGAGCAGGAAAACTGTTTGGATAGAAAATCCGCCTTTGTTATCCGACTGGATAGCAGAGGCGTTTTTTTATAAATAAACAAAGGAAAGAGGTTTAACTATGAGTGGAGTAATGATGATGATAATCGCCATCGTTGTTCTGGGAGGAGCATACCTCCTGTACGGGCGTTATCTCCAGAATAAGTGGGGCATCGATCCAAATGCCAAAACTCCGGCATATGAGATGGAGGACGGTGTCGATTATGTACCGGCTGATACAAACGTTGTGTTTGGTCATCAGTTCGCGTCGATCGCCGGTGCGGGTCCGATCAATGGTCCGATCCAGGCGGCAATTTTTGGCTGGCTTCCGGTCCTGCTTTGGATTTTAATCGGCGGCGTATTTTTCGGCGCCGTTCAGGATTTTGCATCCATGTATGCGTCTGTCAAAAATAAGGGTCGTACAATCGGATACATCATCGAAGAGTACATTGGAAAATTAGGAAAGAAATTATTTCTTTTATTCTGCTGGCTGTTCTGTATTCTGGTTGTCGCAGCGTTTGCAGACGTTGTAGCGGGAACATTTAAGGGATTTACGGTCGATGAGGCAGGTGCTGTCACAAAGATAGCGGCAAATGGAGCCGTTGCAACTACTTCTATGTTATTTATCATCGAGGCAGTTGCACTTGGATATTTCCTCAAATATACCAAATTCAACAAATGGATCAACACAGCCGTCGCTATCTTATTACTGGTGGCAGCGATCGCGCTGGGACTGAATTTCCCGGTCTATGTCGATCTTGGAACCTGGCATATTATTATCTTTGTGTACATTCTGATTGCCAGTGTCGCTCCGGTATGGGCGCTGCTTCAGCCGCGTGATTATCTGAACAGCTATCTGCTGATCTTTATGATCGTCGGTGCAGTTATCGGTGTATTTGTGGCCAATCCGGCATGTAATTTGAAACCGTTTACAAGCTTTAATGTAAATGGACAGTATATGTTCCCGATTTTATTTGTAACGATTGCCTGTGGCGCAGTTTCCGGTTTCCATTCTCTGGTATCTTCCGGTACTGCATCTAAACAGATCAAAAATGAAAAGAACATGCTTCCAGTTTCGTTTGGCGCAATGCTGATGGAGAGTATGCTTGCTATCATCGCACTGATTGCAGTTGCTTCCTTTGCAGATGGCGAGGCAGCAGCACAGGGACTTACCACCCAGCCGCAGATTTTTGCAGGCGCGATCGCAAACTTTCTTTCCGTAGTTGGTCTGCCGCATTCGCTTGTATTTACATTAATCAACCTGGCGGTATCTGCATTTGCACTGACTTCCCTGGATTCGGTTGCCCGGGTAGGACGTCTGTCGTTCCAGGAATTTTTCATGGATTCGGACACAGACGAGGAAAATATGAGCCCGTTTGTAAAAGTAGTAACCAATAAATATTTTGCAACCATCATCACACTGGTACTCGCGTACCTGCTTACCAAGGTCGGCTATGCAGAGATCTGGCCGTTATTCGGTTCTGCAAACCAGCTGTTATCGGTACTTGCTCTTGTAGCTTGTGCAGTATTCTTAAAGAAAACCAAGCGTCAGGGCTGGATGCTCTGGGTGCCGATGCTGTTCATGATGGCAGTTACCTTTACTGCACTGAGCATGACCATCATAAAGCTCACAAACGCATTTATGACGACCGGTCTGGATCTGGGAAATACACTGCAGCTTGTATTTGCAGTGCTGCTGTTAATCCTGGGTGTATTAGTAGCAATTCAGGGTATCAAGAAACTGCTTGAAAAAGCGGATAAGTAAAAATAATAAGTGAAAATAAAATGTAGATGAGGTCCATCAGGGACAGCCGTTACGTTTTGTATGTATGATAGTAAAGAGAGGATGTCTGTATTCAAAAGAACAGATGTCTTCTCTTTTTCATTCTAAGCCCCTTTGTTCAATAGATGGAAATAAGTAGTCATAATTCCCCTTCTTTCCACATAAAATAAAAAAAGAAAATAGAAAAAGATCAAAAATCCATGGAAAACCTCTGTCCCAAATTACAAAAATATGATATTATTATAAGATAATGGGCGAACTTTCGAATTTATTCCGTAAATTATTCTGAATAAAGGTGGGATCTGGATGAATATCAGAGAAACGATCGAAAAATGGGAACAGGAAACCCTGAGTCCGTATGCGTCGCTGAGTGCGAATACACGGGGACGGGAGCGGAAAGAACCGCTCTGCGACATCCGGCCAGAGTATCAGCGCGATCGCGACCGTATTCTGCACAGCAAATCGTTCCGGCGTCTGAAACAGAAAACGCAGGTTTTTCTGGCGCCGGAGGGCGACCATTACCGGACGCGCCTGACGCACACGCTGGAAGTATCGCAGATAGCGCGCACGATCGCGAAAGCGCTGCGGCTGAATGAGTCTCTGGCGGAGGCGATCGCGCTGGGGCACGATCTGGGACATACGCCGTTTGGTCATTCGGGGGAGGCGGTGCTCAACCGGCTCTGCAGCGAGGGGTTCGCGCATTATCAGCAGAGTGTCCGTATTGTGGAGGTGCTGGAGCAGAAGGGGCAGGGGCTGAACCTGACCTGGGAGGTTCGCAACGGGATCCTGAACCACCGGACGAGCGGTCATCCGGCGACGCTGGAAGGGAATGTTGTGCGGCTTTCAGATAAAATTGCCTACATAAACCATGATATAGATGATGCGATCCGGGGAAAGATCATGAAGGAAGAGGATTTGCCGCGGGAGTACACGGACATTCTGGGGAACAGTGTGCATGAGCGGCTGAATATCATGATCCACGACATCATCGAGCACAGCCAGGACAAGCCGGAGGTGGCGATGTCACCGGAACGCGAGGAGGCGATGCACGGGCTGCGCCGCTGGATGTTTGACCATGTCTACCATGACGGGATTGCGAAAGCGGAGGAAGGGCGCGCACAGCAGATGATAGAGATGCTGTATGGATATTATATGGCGCATCCGGAGGAACTTCCGGAAGAATCCCACCGGATTATGGAGATAAGAAATGAGACGAAAGAGCGCGCGGTATGCGATTATATCGCGGGTATGACAGATATTTACGCGATTGACCGGTTTAAGGAATTGTTTATTCCGAAAGCCTGGAGCGTATAAGGAGGAAGAAATGTATTATCCGGAAGAGGTAATCGAGGAAGTCAGAATGCGTAGCGACATTGTGGATGTGATTTCCGGATACGTGAAGCTGCAGAAGAAGGGAAGCAACCTGTTTGGACTCTGCCCGTTTCATCATGAGAAATCGCCATCCTTTTCGGTGTCACCGTCCAAGCAGATGTACCACTGCTTTGGCTGCGGTGTCAGCGGCAATGTGATTACGTTTGTGATGGAATATGAAAATTATTCATTCCGCGAGGCGGTTGAGATGCTGGCGGACCGTTCAGGCGTGAAACTGCCGAAGATGGAATATTCTAAAGAGGCAAAGGCGAAGGCGGACCGCAAGGCGGCGCTTCTGGAGATCAATAAGCTGGCAGCCAATTATTTTTATTACCAGCTCAAGCAGCCGCAGGGAAAGATAGGATATGATTATTTGGTAAAGCGGAAGCTGACGGATGAGACGATCCGGCGGTTCGGACTGGGATTTTCCAATAAAATCAGCGACGATCTGTACCGGTATCTGAAAAGCAAGGGCTATGAGGACGAGCTTTTAAAGGATACGGGGCTGGTGACGATCGAGGAGCGCGGCGCCAGGGACAAGTTCTGGAATCGTGTCATGTTTCCGATCATGGATGTCAACAGCCGGGTGATCGGGTTTGGCGGACGTGTCCTCGGGGACGGGGAACCGAAATACTTAAACTCACCGGAGACGATGCTGTTTGACAAAAGCCGGAATCTATACGGACTTAATTACGCGCGTACTTCGAGAAAGAAATATATGATGCTCTGCGAGGGCTACATGGATGTGATTTCCATGCACCAGGCAGGTTATACGAACGCGGTCGCATCGCTGGGAACGGCGCTGACCGAGCAGCATGCGGCGCTTCTGAAGCGGTATACGGATCAGGTCATTCTGACCTACGACAGCGATGGCGCGGGCGTCAAAGCGGCGCTGCGGGCGATTCCGATCCTCAAGCGGGCAGGAATTTCAACCAAGGTATTGAATATGCGTCCGTATAAGGATCCAGATGAATTTATGAAAAACCTGGGAGCAGAGGAGTTTGAAAAGCGGATCGAGACGGCTAGAAACAGCTTTCTCTATGAGATCGATGTGCTGAAAGCCGGCTTTGATATGGAAGATCCGGAGCAGAAGACGGCATTTTACAATCAGACGGCGCGCAAGCTGCTTGAATTTGGCGAGGCGCTGGAGCGGGATAATTATATACAGGCGGTTTCGCGGGAATACTTTATCAATTATGAAGATCTGCGGCGGCTGGTCAACCAGCTCGGAAGCCGGTATGGCGTCGGGGAGGTAGGCGGAAGCGTCGGCAGTACCGGGGCAGTGGCGGAAAACCGCGGTGCTGGAAATGCAGAGTTTCCGGGAAATGCGGGACCGGCGGTGAGACCGGTGGGCAGGAAGAAGGAGAAGGACGAGGGCATCCGCCGTTCAGAACGCCTGCTTCTTACATGGCTGATTGAAGAACCATCGCTGTATGCCCGGATCAAGGACATCATCGGACCGGAGGATTTTGTAAAACCACTTTATAAAGAAGCGGCAAAAGCTGTATTTGAGGGTCTGGAAGCTGGAAATGTCAATCCGGCGGCGATTTTGAACCGCTTTATCGACGACGAGGGCAATTATAAAGAAGTCGCGGCGCTTTTCAATGCAAGTCTGGAAGAATCCTTAAACAATGAGGAGCAGAAAAAGGCATTTGCGGAGACGGTGCGCCGGATCAAGAAGAACAGCCTCGACGATCAGATCCGGCGGGCGTCGGATTTGAATGAGCTGCAGCGGCTCATACGGGAACAGGCGGGATTGTCTTCGCTCGTAATTACGTTGGAGTGATTGCGGATTGGGAAAATTGGGTTACTGTACACGGGTAGGCACTTTTGGAACCGAAAGTGCCGTAAGAAAACGTGGTGGCAGCAGGAATTTGCCGTATTGAAATGCGAAGCCACGGCAAATTCCGTTACTGGACACGTATGCGTGTTCAGTAACAAAATTGGAAATGGTCGGGCAGGTTCTGAGGATGGAAGGAAGGACGAACTATGGAAGAAAAAAAAGTTACATTTGAAGAAAAACTCACACAGCTTCTGGAATTGGCAAAAACAAAGAAAAATGTACTGGACAATAAAGAAATATTGAATTATTTCCATGGTGAGATACTGAGCCCGGAACAGCTCGATCAGATCTATGATTTTCTGGAAAATCATCATGTAGACGTTCTCCGGATGGATGACGATGAGGACATGGAGCCAGAACTTTTTGAAGACGGCGAGGAGGAGGAGCCGATCGACGTGGACAACCTGGATCTCAGCATCCCGGATGGCGTCAGCCTCGATGATCCAGTCCGGATGTATCTGAAAGAGATCGGAAAAGTGCCGCTGCTTTCCCCGGAAGAGGAGATTGAACTGGCGAAGCGGATGGAGCTGGGAGATGAAAATGCCAGAAAACGTCTGGCGGAGGCGAATCTGCGCCTGGTTGTCAGCATTGCGAAGCGCTATGTCGGCAGAGGTATGCAGTTCCTTGACCTGATTCAGGAAGGAAATCTGGGTCTTATCAAGGCGGTTGAAAAATATGATTATTCAAAAGGATTTAAGTTCAGCACCTATGCAACCTGGTGGATCCGTCAGGCGATCACGCGCGCGATCGCGGATCAGGCGCGGACGATCCGGATTCCGGTTCACATGGTGGAGACGATCAACCGTCTGATCCGGACTTCCAGACAGCTTTTACAGGAACTTGGACGGGAACCTACCCCGGAGGAGATCGCGGAAAAGATGGAGATGCCGGTTGAGCGTGTGCGGGAGATCATGAAGATTTCACAGGATCCGGTTTCCCTGGAGACACCGATCGGCGAGGAGGAAGACAGTCATCTGGGCGATTTCATTCAGGACGATCATGTGCAGGTTCCGGTCGATGCGGCAACCTATACATTGCTGCATGAACAGCTCATGGAAGTGCTCGATACGCTGACCGAGCGGGAGCAGAAGGTACTGCGTCTGCGCTTTGGCCTGGACGACGGCAGACCGCGCACGCTCGAAGAGGTAGGACGGCAGTTCAATGTCACCCGCGAGCGGATCCGCCAGATCGAAGCGAAAGCGCTGCGGAAGCTGCGCCATCCGAGCCGGAGCAAAAAATTGAAGGATTATCTGGATGAATGATCTGGAAAGAAGAAATAAAAAGTAGAACACAGGAGAATAAATCATGCGGACAGAAGTAAAACTCTCGAAGCGTCTGGAACGGATCGCTTCTTTTGTACAGCCGGGCAGCCGGGTAGCAGATATCGGCACCGATCACGGTTATGTGCCGATCTGGCTGGTGCAGAAGGGCGTGTGCCCGTCGGCATTGGCGATGGATGTGCGGAAAGGCCCACTGGAGCGGGCGGAAGAACACGTGGAAGAGGTGGGGCTTTCCGGGAAAATTGAACTGCGCCTGTCAGACGGACTGGCAAAATTGAAAGCAGGCGAGGCAGACACAGTTGTGATCGCAGGAATGGGCGGAAAACTGACCTGCCGGATTCTGGAACAGGGACGCCATGTGTGGGAGAATTGGAGCGAGGGAAAAGAACGCCTGATTCTGTCGCCGCAGTCGGAGCAGGACGAAGTGCGTCATTTTCTGGAAGAACAGGGATTTTCGATTCTCCGGGAAGCGATGCTGACGGACGAGAGAAAATATTACATAGTGATAGAAGCGGCGCGAGGCACGATGCGGCCGGGGAGAGAGCAGGATTACCGTTTTGGAGCCGATTTGATCCGGAAGAAAGATCCGGTGCTGCTTGCGTATCTGGAGAAAGAAGAGAAGATGACGCGGCAGGTGCTGGCAGGGCTGACAGAAAATGATGCCCAGAACAAGAAGAAAATTTTAGAAGCCAGTGAAGCGGGAGAGACGGCGATCAGCCGCCGAGCAGCGCGCATCAACGAACTGACCGCCTATCTGGCGCTGATAGAGGAGACGAGACATGAAATGCAGTGAGATTATCAAGATCCTGGAAACACTTTCGCCGCGCAGCATGGCATGTGACTGGGACAATCCGGGGCTTTTAGCGGGGCGCAGCGGGAAGGAAGTGAAGACGATCTTTCTGGCGGTGGACGCCACCGATTCTGTGATTGAGCAGGCAGAGCAGGCGGGGGCGGATATGATTTTGACGCACCATCCGCTTATTTTCAAAGGAATCAAGCAGGTGACCGATCAGAATTTCATCGGCAGAAGAGTCCTGCGGATGATTCAGGATGATATTTCCTACTATGCGATGCACACGAATTTCGACGCAGCGCCGGGCTGCATGGCAGATCTGGCGGCAAAGAAGCTGGGACTGACGGATTGTGAAGTTTTAGAGAAAATGGGAGAGACCGGAGACGGCACTTCCTACGGAATCGGATGCACTGGACGCTTCGAACAGCCGATGACGCTGCGGGCAGCTGCCGAGCAGGTCAAGGAGGCATTTGGCCTGCCGTATGCGGCGGTCTTCGGTGAGCTGGACGGTGAGGCAGTGATTCAGAAAGCGGCGGTCTGCCCGGGCGCGGGAGGAAGCACGATGGGAGAGGCACTGGCAGCCGGGGCGCAGGTTTATATCACAGGAGATATCAGCCACCATGAAGGAATCGACGCGGTTGCACAGGGCATGGCGGTCATTGACGCCGGACATTATGGAATTGAACACATTTTTACAGAATTTATGGAGAAATATCTGATGAGGAAGCTGGATGATGCCGTGAAGGTTGTGCGGGAGAAACCGGCGTTTCCAATCCAGATTGTTTAGGGAGGGGATTACATGCCGGAGGTACGGATTGGGAGTGAGATAAAAACATATCCGCAGGGAACCGCCTACGCGGAGATTGCGGAGGAATATCAGAAGAATTACGAGAATGATATTCTTCTGGTCTCGGTAAATGGACGGCTGCGGGAGCTGCATAAAACACTGCAGAAGGACTGCCAGATGGAATTTATCACAGCGGCAGATACGGCTGGCTATCTGGCATATCAGAGAAGTGCCGTCTTTCTGATGATGAAAGCCTTTCAGGATGTGGCAGGCAGGGAAAATGTGAAAAATATCACGGTCTGCTTTTCTGTTGAAAATGGTCTGTATGTGGAGGTGGAAGGCGGGGTAACACTCAGCCAGGAGCTGTTAGACCGTGTGAAAGAGGAGATGAAGCGCCTGTCTGAGCAGGATCTGCCGCTGCAGAAACGGAGTGAAAATACGGATGAGGCGATGGATCATTTCCAGGAGCAGGGCATGTATGACAAGGCGCGTTTGTTCAATTACCGGCGGGCGTCGCGGGTCAATGTTTACCGGCTCGGCGATTATGACGACTATTTCTACGGATATATGGTCATGAGCACCCGGTATCTCAAATATTTTGATTTACAGATGTACGAGGAAGGATTTATCCTGCGTCTGCCGAACAAGAAGCAGCCGAAGGCGATTCAGCCGTTCCATCCGCAGAAAAAACTGTTTGATGTCCAGCAGGAGGCGGAAGAGCTCGGTCACAAGCTCGGTGTGTTTGACGTGGGAACACTCAACGATACGATCGCGCGGGGGCGCATGAACGACCTGATCCTGATGCAGGAGGCGCTGCAGGAAAAGAAGATCGGAGATATTGCGGAGCAGATTTATGAGAGCGGACGCAAACTGATCATGATTGCAGGACCGTCCTCTTCGGGAAAAACGACCTTTTCACACCGTCTGTCGATTCAGCTCGCCGCGCTGGGAATGAAACCGCATCCGATCGCGGTGGACAATTATTTTGTCAACCGTGTGGACAGCCCGCGGGATGAAAATGGAAATTACGATTATGAGGCATTAAACTGCATCGATGTGAAACAGTTTAATGAAGATATGGAAGAACTTCTGGCGGGAAAACGCGTGGAACTGCCGGTTTACAACTTTGTCAAGGGTGAGCGCGAATATAAGGGCGATTTTTTGCAGCTTGGGGAGGAGGATATTCTGGTCATCGAGGGAATCCACTGCCTGAATGATGATTTGTCGTATTCACTGCCGCGTGATAAGAAATTTAAGATCTATATCAGTGCGCTGACCCAGTTAAATATCGACGATCACAACCGAGTTCCGACGACGGACGGACGTCTGATCCGGCGGATGGTCCGTGATGCGAGAACGCGCGGTGCGTCGGCACAGGACACGATCCGGATGTGGGATTCCGTCCGCCGGGGCGAGGAGCGGAATATTTTCCCGTATCAGGAAGAGGCAGATGCGATGTTCAACTCTGCGTTTTTATATGAGCTTTCGGTGCTCAAACAGTATGCGGAGCCGATCTTATATAGTGTTCCGCGTGATTCAGCGGAGTATAACGAGGCGAAGCGGCTGCTCAAATTTCTCGATTATTTTCTGGGTGTCAGCAGCGAACAGGTGCCGCATAATTCGATTGTGCGCGAATTTATCGGTGGAAGCTGTTTTAAAGTATGATTGACTGGACAAATGCCTGAAAATATGGTAAAGTTAGAATGTTTTGAGTAAGACAGATGGTCGCGGCTGCAGAACCGAAAGGCTGCAGGTGAGGAAAGTCCGGGCTTCACAGGGCAGGATGCCAGATAACGTCTGGTGGAGGCGACTCCAAGGATAGTGCAACAGAAATGTACCGCCCGGTTTACCGGGTAAGGGTGGAAGGGCAGTGTAAGAGACTACCGCCCGGCTGGTAACAGCCGGGGCACATGTAAACCCCATCCGAAGCAAGACCGAACAGAGAGCGCAAGGCGGCCCGTCTGCTCTCGGGTAGGTCGCTTGAGCCTGCTGGCGACAGCAGGACTAGATAGATGACCATTCAACGACATAACCCGGCTTACCGTTTTGCTCAAATCATTTAAGGGGGCTGTTGCCGAATGCAGATACCAGAGGGCGTCTTTATTCGGCAGCGGCTCTTTTTTCTATTTACATACAAATGAAAAGGGGGAAACTTTATGTTAGAAGGATTTGCATCACTCGTTGGTGTGATCAGCAACGTCATGTACAGTTATCTGCTGATTATCATGCTGCTGGCGGTCGGACTGTATTTCACACTCCGAAGTCGTTTCGTACAGCTCCGTCTGCTTCCGGAATCAATCCGGGTAGTCGGAGAGAAGACGGACAGCAACTCCGTATCCGCATTTCAGGCGTTGATGGTATCGACGGCGAGCCGTGTAGGCACAGGCAATATCGTAGGTGTAGCCAATGCGATCGCGATTGGCGGTTACGGCGCGGTGTTCTGGATGTGGTTGATTGCGATTGTGGGCGGCGCATCGGCATTTATCGAGAGCACACTGGCGCAGATTTATAAGAAGCGCGACGCGTCCGGCGGAAGCTATGGCGGTCCGTCTTACTATATCGAGGCGGCGCTGAAGAACCGTGCGCTGGGTGTTATCTTCGCGATTGCCCTGATTGCTACTTATGCTGGCGGTTTCAATATGCTGGCGTCCTTTAACCTGATTGACAGTATGTCGAATTACGGTTTTTACCATCAGTTTATGATGGGGGACAAGAGCCTGGTTCCGATGATCGGCGGCGCCATTCTGGCGATTCTGGTCGGCATCTGTATCATGGGCGGCGGAAAACAGATTGTCCGCATTACCGGTGTGCTGGTTCCGTTTATGGGCGTTTTCTACATCCTGATGGCAGTTGCGGTCATGTTCTTAAACATCGGAAGACTACCGGAAGTGTTTGTCAATATCTTCTCCAATGCCTTTGATTTCAAGGCTATCTTCGGCGGATTCGCAGGTTCTGCCATGATGCAGGGAATCAAGAGAGGTCTGTATTCCAACGAGGCGGGTGTTGGTTCTGCACCGAACGCGGCGGCAGCAGCTAATGTCAGCCATCCGGTTAAGCAGGGACTGGTACAGATGCTTTCCGTCTTTATCGATACAATCCTCATCTGTACGGCAACAGCGATGATGTGCCTCTGCACCGGTATCGTTCCGTCCGAAGAACTGAAAGGCGCTCCGTTCGTACAGGAATCTTTGGGAACGGTATTTGGCGTGATTGGACCGTATTTCATTACATTTGCACTTCTTTTGTTTGCATTTACGACACTGCTCGGCAACCTGTTCTACTGTGAGGGATGTCTCAACTACATCGCACGCCGTACGCTGAAAAACAAAGAAATGAACGTGTTCCGCCTGTTTGCGGTGGTAGTTGTCTTCATCGGCGCACAGCTCCAGTTCGGTCTGGTATGGGATCTTGCGGATGTCCTCATGGGTATCATGGCGATCATCAACCTGCCGGTTATCGTGATTCTGGGAAATACAGCGCTCAAATGTCTGGATGATTACCAGGCGCAGAAAAAGGAAGGCAAGAATCCGTGCTTCAAGGCTGAGAGTATCGGGCTGGAAGGTAAGACAGAGTTCTGGAATTAAGATGTTCAAGGGTAGGCACTTTTGGAATCTATAATCTGAAAAATAATAAAAAGCCATGAAATCGCTTATGATCTGTAAATCTACAGAAAAGTCGTTCATGGCTTTTTTGATATTCATTTGATATATTCAGAAGAATCTACAGCGAATACTTCTCATCGCAGTACTGGCAGCGGTATACCTCTTTTTCCTCATCCGCGAGATAGAAGATATGCGGAAGCTCCTGCTCGATCGAGGTAATGCAGCGCGGGTTCTTGCAGTGGATGACATTTGTGATTTTTTTCGGCATCTTGACATCTTTTTTCTCTACGATTTTTCCATCCTTGATGATGTTGATCGTGATACGGTGATCGATGTAGCCGAGCACATCAACATTTACCAGATCAAGGCTGCCGTCGATCTTGATGATGTCCTTGCGTCCCATCTTGCTGCTGCGCGCATTTTTGATGATAGCCACCTGGCAGTCCAGCTTGTCCAGCCCCAGTTTAAAGTAAATATCCATACTGCGTCCTGCCTGGATGTGGTCCAGAACAAAACCTTCTTTTAATCCGCTGATATTTAACATGGTTTTTCCACCTCCAGTAAAGTCATGATCAGAGCCATACGGACGTATACGCCGTACTGAACCTGTTTGAAGTAAGCGGCACGCGGGTCGTTGTCCACCTCAACGGAAATCTCATTGACACGCGGAAGCGGATGGAGCACAAACATATCATCACGGGCAAGATCCATCTTCTTTTTGTCGAGAATGTAGCAGTCCTTCATACGGATGTAATCTTCCTCGTTGAAGAAACGTTCTCTCTGGACACGTGTCATGTAGAGAATATCAAGCTCCGGCATCGCCTCATCCAGGTTTTCAACCTCTTTGTACGCGATTCCCTTTGCATTCAGTGTATCCTCAATGATATAATCCGGGACGCGCAGTTCCGGCGGGGAAATGAGGACGAAACGGATGCCTGTGTAGCGGGACAGCGCGTTGATTAAGGAGTGAACCGTGCGTCCGAATTTCAAATCGCCGCACAGACCGACTGTTAAATTGTTCAGGCGTCCTTTTAAAGAACGGATCGTCATCAGATCGGTCAAGGTCTGCGTCGGATGCTGGTGACCGCCGTCGCCGGCATTGATAACCGGGATGGAAGAGTGCAGGGAAGCAACCATCGGCGCACCTTCCTTCGGGTGGCGCATCGCGCAGATATCTGCGAAGCAGGAGATAACGCGGATGGTATCTGCCACACTCTCGCCCTTGGAAGCAGAGCTTGAATCGGCAGAAGCAAAGCCAAGAACCCGTCCCCCTAAGTTCAGCATAGCAGCCTCAAAACTTAAGCGTGTACGGGTGCTTGGCTCATAAAACAGAGTCGCGATTTTCTTTCCGTCGCAGACGTGTGCATATTTGGCTGGATTGGCTTCGATATCGGAAGCGAGATCCAGAAGCTGGTCGATCTCCTCAACGGAAAAATCCAGTGGATTCAGCAAATGTCTCATTTGATTCTCCTTCTCTATTCGTATTAGCATATTTTTCCCAACTATTATAAAACATTTCCAGATGGATTGCTATAGCTTTTAATGATCTGTGATATAAAAAATATGAATAGGGGAGATAGAAAATATGGACAATGTGATGACGGCTGGAAGATTACCTGCGATGAAATAGAAAATAAAAATGACTTTCCAGGGCAAAATGGATTAGCGTAAGGAACGGTCAGACAGGGAGAAAAATCTGGTAAGAAAAGCGTAAGGAACATTAAGAAAAATAAGGTAGGAGAATTGAAACAAATCCGGTATAATGTAGAAAGAAGAACTGGAATTGCAATGGTTGAAACTTGTATAAATCCAGGTTGTCAGGAATGGATTTCGATGGAATATTCAGGAGCAGGAAATAAGTTAGAAAATGGAGAAGGCTGATGGAAGAGCGGAAAGTGCCGGGGAAGAATGAACTCCGGAAACGGGAACCTGTCATACAGGTAAAAAATCTATATAAAGTCTACCGCGTCGGCGAGACGAAAGTATACGCGCTGAACGGCGTTGATTTTACGATGTACCGTGGCGAATTCTGTGCGATTGTAGGTACCTCCGGTTCGGGTAAATCTACCTTATTGAATATGCTGGCGGGGCTGGAGAAGCCGACGAAGGGCGAGATTGTCATAGCCGGACAGCACATAGAAAAATTAAACGAGAACCAGCTGGTGGCATTCCGCCGGGAGCGGGTCGGATTTATCTTCCAGTCATATAACCTGCTCGGTACGATGAATGCGGTTGAAAATGTAGCGCTTCCGCTGTCCTTCCGCGGTGTGCCGCGCGGCAGGCGCCGGGAGATGGCGGAAAAATATCTGAAAATGGTCGGACTGGAAAAAGTCGGCGATCATATGCCGAACCAGATGTCCGGCGGGCAGCAGCAGCGTGTCGGCATTGCACGGGCGCTGGTGGTACATCCAGAGATCATTTTTGCAGACGAGCCGACTGGAAATCTGGATTCGCACACGACGATGGATGTGCTGAAACTGATGCAGCGGATCGTCCGGGAACAGAACCAGACGCTGGTTATGGTCACGCATGATAACCATCTGGCGGCGTATGCGGACCGGATCTTCCATATTATCGATGGGAAGATTGTGAAGATAGAGGAGAATCGGCAAATGGGCAAGGAAGATGGGAAAATAGAGGAAATTTAAGAGAGTGAAAGACGGAGCAGATATGGAATAGGCAGATTAAAAATAGAGTGTTGGCTGTGTCAGGAATTTAGAAGGCTAAAACACAGGAATGCTGACGATAGAATGAGAAATTGATAAAAGCAGCATTTAATGTGAGCGGATATGGAGGTATGAAAAATGAGAGGTATGAGAAAGTGGAAGAGATGGGCGGTGTTTTTGCTGCTTTTTGTGGTGCTGGCGGTGGGAGGAAGCCGGACAGCGCAGGCGGAAATGCTGAACATGACGGATTTTCAGGACAATAATGGAACGATCACGGTCACGAAAGTTCCGCGCGGCAAGGCGGGCAATAAGATTTCGATCAAAATGACGATTCATAATACAGCAGAAAAAGGCGACAACAGCTTCAAGACAATCCGTCTTGCGAATGCGTATGAATATGAGCGATTCATGACAGATTCCTTTGGTGAATCAGATGACGAAGGTGACAGCGGAGATCTGTACTGGTATGACAAATCCTTTCCGTTTGAGGCGGATTCCAACACGTTTAAAAATAAGGCGATCGACATTAAGCCGGGTTCCTCCAAGAGTGTGACTCTGACGTATAAACTGCGCCGGGATCTGTCAGCTGGATATTATCAGGCTTTTTTCTTTATTGATGATAGTTTAAAAGTCGGCGTCAATCTGTGGGTATCCGCCTACGACGGTTCCTCCACCGAGGAAGACGACAACACGAAGCTGGATTACGATTTTTCCATCGGTGATAACCAGCAGACGCCGTATGCGGGGTACAATCAGATCATGGATTTTGGCGTGAACCTGACCAATACGGGACTTAAAAAGGTTTACGATGTCCGCGTGGATATGCAGCTTGACGCAGATATTACGAAATTCCCGTTTGATATCAATGAGGGCAACTATAACCGTAAAATGGGGGATATGGAATCAGGGCAGATGGTGACGGTTCCGTACAGCATGATGGTGCGTGAGGACGTAAAATCGGGCTTTTTCCCGATTCACTATCTGGTTACATACCGCGAAGAAGAGGGCGGCGAGTTTTCGGAGCCGGTGGACAAGGTATTTTATGTGCGCGTCAAGGGAAAAGATGACGATGAGCTGTCGGCGGATGCGGGCGAGCAGGATCGAACCAAGTCGCGTATCATCGTGGACAGCTTCGAGACGATCCCGGCAGAGATCTATGCCGGACAGCCGTTTGAACTGCGTGTGCGGATGAAGAATGCGTCTTCGGATGTGGCAGCTTCCAATATTATGTTTACATTTGCTTCGGAAGAAGTTGAAAATACGCCGATCTTTACATCCGAGAGCGGTTCCACCTCCGTAGTTGTCAATAACATGGCGCCGGGGGCGACGGCGGATCTCTCGATGGTGTTCAAGGCGGCGCCGACGGCGGAGCAGAAATCATACCGCATGACGATTCAGGAGCAGTACGACAGCCCGGAATTTAAAAATGCCAAGGAAGAAGTCAAAATTGCCCTCCCGGTCAAACAGGAGCCGCGGCTGAACACCAGCACGATCGATGTGATGCCGGATGCGATCGAGGTTGGTTCTGAGACGAATGTCATGTTTGGCATCAACAACACCGGAAAAGTAATTCTTTACAATGTTATGGCGCGTTTTGAGGCAGATTCTATCCAATCAGCTGACGCTTACGTGGGAAATATCAAGCCGGGCGAAACCGGCAATGTCGATACGATGCTGACCGCGATTGCGCCGACAACCGATGATGGAAAAGTGAAGATTATCATTTCCTATGAGGATGAAAATGGAGTCGTTTCAGAGACCGAAAAAGAAATGCTTCTGAACGTAAGTGAGGCGTTTTCCGATGACGGGATGGACGGCATGGATGGAATGGACAACGGCATGGATGCAGATGCCGATGCGGCGCAAGCGGGCGGCGCTGGGCGGATCGCTCCGATGCTTGTGATCGCTGCGCTGGTGGGCGCAGTTGCCGGTGTAGTTGTCTGGAAGAGGAAAAAGAAGAAAATAGGAGAAGAAAAGGCGCTTGAAGACGAATTAGAAGAGGAACTGGACAATGAGCTGGGCGAGCCGGAAATGACGACAGCAGATGTATCGGAAGACGAAACAAGGGACGTTGAAAAAGAACAAAACGATCATCTGAAAAGAAAGAAAAATAGAAAGGACCGGTGAAAATGAGATTCAGTGATCTGCTGACGATGAGCGTCAACAACCTGTTTCGCAGAAAGCTCCGTACCTTTCTGACGGTTCTGGGAGTCGTGATTGGTACGGCATCGATCGTTGTCATGGTTTCCATCGGAATAGGACTGAAAGAATTTACCATCAAACAGTATTCTTCCTATGGAAGCCTGACCGCGATTCAGGTGTATAATTATGACAATGGAAATTCCAGCGATAAGAAAAATCCAGAGGACAGCTTTATGACGGATGAGACGATGAAGACATTTGAGAAGATTCCGCATGTGACAAGTGCTTATCCGGATCTGAACCTGAATGTGATTATGCGTCAGGGTGTCTACGAGGGCAATGTGCAGCTGCATGGGATCCCCTTGGGAGCAATGAAGAATATCAAACTGGGAGAAGGAAGCCTGCCGACTGTCGAAACGAAGAATATGGAGATGGTGGTCGGAAACATGGTCGCGCAGAATTTCAGCAATGCTAAGACGGGAAAAGGCTATTGGGACACCGGAGAGATGCCGGATATCGATTTTATCAATAAGCCGATGTTCACGATCTTTGACACGGATGCCTACTATCAGTCTAAGGGCAATTCCGGCGGTGATGACGGCAGCCAGAAGGTGGCGGCTCCGAAGAAATATATGCTGAAAACCGCCGGTCTGGTCGCAGGCGGACCGGATGAGTGGAGTGATTATAGCTACGGCGTCTACGTTGATCTGGATAAGCTCAAGACACAGCTAAAACAGGTGTTCAAGAAAAAGCCGATTCCGGGTCAGCCGACCAATAAAAAAGGAAAACCATACAATTATTTTGTATATGAGGAAGCGACGGTCAATGTGGACGATATGGATCATGTAATAGAGGTACAGAAAGCCATCAGCAACATGGGCTATGAGGCAAACAGCCAGATGGAATGGCTGGAACAGTCCAAACAGCAGTCCAACATGATCCAGGCAGCCCTCGGCGGCATCGGCGCTGTTTCCCTGCTGGTAGCTGCGATCGGCATTGCCAACACGATGATGATGTCCATCTATGAGCGGACGAAGGAGATTGGCGTGCTGAAAGTGCTGGGATGTTCCCTTGCGACCATCCGAAATATGTTTCTGATTGAGGCAGGTTTTATCGGTTTCATGGGAGGACTTATCGGACTGACGCTGAGTTTTATGGTTTCCGTGCTGATCAACCAGTTTCTGGCAGCGACTTTTTTATATGGAATGGATGGAAAACTGTCCGTGATCCCGATCTGGCTGGCAGTTCCATCGGTAGGATTTGCCATCATCATCGGCATGGCAGCCGGATTCTTCCCGGCGATGCGCGCAATGAAGCTGAGTCCGTTGGCGGCGATACGGAATGAGTGATACTTTTGCTTATGCGATAAAATAGGTAGATGCCAGTTTTCCTCCTTGCAAATCCCCCCAACTTGTTATATACTTAAATATACTATGTTATTATAGTAATGAAAGAACGAAAAAAGGAAGGAATTACCGATGACACTGTTAGAAAATTGGCGCAATCTGGCATATGGTGACGGGCTGGATGATAAAAAGAAAGAGGAACTCTGGTCTGGATATTTTACGATTGAGAAAGGCATTTACGAGCAGATTCTTGCAAACCCGACTGAGGTTGTAGAAGGTACCGTTAAGGAACTGGCTGAGAAGTATGATACCGAAGTTATGATCATGACCGGTTTCCTGGATGGAATCAATGAGAGCTTAAAGGGCTATGAGAACCCGATCGAGACCATGGATGAGGATACCAAGGTTAAGATTGAGATCGACCCGGAGAAGTTATATTACAACATGGTAGAGGCAAAGGCTACCTGGCTGTATGAGCTTCCGCAGTGGGATGCAATCCTGACTGAGGAGAGAAGAACAGAGCTGTACCGCGAGCAGAAGGCATCTGGCACAGTACGCAATACACATAAGATTTACCCGAACGATCCGTGTCCATGCGGAAGCGGTAAGAAATATAAGAAGTGCTGCGGAAAGAATAAATAATAGATTTATGAATCAGAGAAGCACATCCGGAACACAGAGTGAACCGGATGTGCTTTTTTCTATGGAAATATAGGACGTGCTCTTGTATAATAGATATAGAGAAAAGACAGCAGACGAATGATGGCAGGAGGCATGATAAAAGAATGGCAGGTACAAAGCAGTGGAGGGCGGCAGATGGGAGACTGCAGCCGGGATTTCAGACAGCAGGTTTTACATTGAAACAGGTGGGAAAACTGCAGGCGCTGGGAGCGCAGACACTGTATTTTGAACATGAGAAAAGCGGGGTGTCCCTGTTTTATATCAGAAATAAAGATACAAACCGGGGATTCTCGATTTCCTATCGGACACCGCATCTGGATGAGACGGACACGAATCATGTGTTTGAGCATTCGGTACTTGCTTCCTCTGATAAATATCCGAGTAAGGATATTTTTTTTGATCTTTGCAGCAAGACATACCACACATTTGTAAATGCATTTACCTATATACCATTTACGGCATATCCGGTGTGCAGCCAGAGCGAGGAACAGCTGCTTAAGATGGCAGATGTGTATTTAAGCTGCATGAAAGCGCCGGGAATCCGGCGGGAACGCCGCTTTTTTGACCGTGAAGCGGTCCGCTATGAGCTGCGCGACCGCAAAAGCCCGATTACGCTGGCAGGAACGGTGTACAGCGAGGATTTCGGCATGCTGAATGATACAGATAATGAGGCACTGCGGAATGTTTTGCGGGCGCTGTATCCGGGGGAGACGGCGGCAAATGCGAATGGACAGGCGCACCGTTTTTATAAGGATCTGACGTATGAACATACGATGGAGATGTATGATCGATTTTATCGGTTCGATAATGCTCTGATTTTGTTGTATGGGGATCTGGACTGGAAACGGTTTCTGGCATTCCTGGATAAAGAGTATCTGTGTGATGCAAAGAAAAGCTATGGAAAAGAAGACGGATGGAGTTTCCAGTCAGGCAGCGGGCGACAGGAAAAACAGGAAATGCAGAATACAGGGATGAGTGCGTGTTACAGCCCCGAGCCAGATGGTTTGGAAAATGGGGGAGAATCATTCTTCCGTCAGGCAACCGTTCCCAGTCCTGCTTACCGGGGAGACGCATCGGAGAATGCGGCGGTGGTATCGTATGCGATGGATCTGAGCGGCATTTCATGGGAAAAGCTGATCCAGTACAGCATCATTGCGGGAATGATGAATGTGGATGGATCGGTTTTCAGGGAAAAGTTGCGGACGGCGGGCATCCATTGTGATGCGAGCGCATCGGTGATGATGGAGGCAGAAAAGCCATTTTTTGTTTTCGAAATGACAGACAGCAGTCCGAAGGATGCAGAACGGTTCCGGCAGGTGTCGGATGAGACATTGTGCGAGATGCAGGAGCGCGGGATCGACCCGTCAGTGGTGGAGACGGCGCTCAAGGCGCGGGCGATACATGATTATACGGCAGGCGAAGATACGGATGTATTTGCGGATTCGATCGTGCCGGAAGTCAGCCTGAAATGGGCACTGACGGGCGATGCGGATGTGTATGCGGATGAGGCGGCAGCCTATGATTCTCTGGATGCAGGGACGGCACAGGCGGAGATTCGTCGGTTTGCGGCAGAGCTTGGCGCGGCGAAGCGGCGGGTTCTTGTCACGACGGTTCCGACGCCGGGGATGGCAGAGGCGATGGAGCAGGAGCGCGACGCGTATCTGGCGCAGATGAAGGCGGAGATGAGCGAGGCAGAGCTGGATGCGCTGATTGCGAAGACCCTGGATTTTGATGCGTGGAATGCGTCGGAGTGTTCGAATGCGGATTTTATGATCCGGGTCGATGAGCTTCCGCCGCCGGAAGAGACGCCGGAATATCAGATATATGAGATAAATGGGATTTCGGTCTATGAATCGCCGTCGGATCTGGAGGCGATCAGCTATAACCGCTTATACCTGGATTTGAGCGGCGTGCCGGAAGAGGACCGCTTTTATATTCCTTTATATACAATGTTTGTTTCAGAGCTTGAAAATGCCCGGTATGGCAGAATGGAAAAGGAAAATCAGATTGAGCGCTATCTGCATGATTTTTCCATGAATGAGGGACATCCGGAGGTTCGGGCGGGACGAAACAGCCATCCGACGCTGGCGGTCAGCTGGTACGGGATGGCGGAAGATTATGAAGAGAGCCTGTATGTCCTGTTGGAACTCTTATCACATCCACTCTGGAGAGATAAGAATGCGGTTCTCCAGGCACTGGATGAGACGATTCCGTCCTGTGATGAGTCGCGCAGTGATGCGTATTCGCTGGCGGTGCGTCTGGCGGCATCTGGCTATAGCATCAATACGCGGTATCAGGAATATGTCGGCGGACAGGCGTTTTATGAGTTTTTGAAAAAACTGCGCGGGCGACTGGAACAGGAGGATGCAGCGATCTTCCGGCTGGCAGAGAAGATGGAGGAGGTGCGCGACCGCATCCTGCATGGAACAGCGGTGACGATCCTTCATGTTGCACCGAGGGAAAATCTGGAATGGATGCGGAATTGTGCGGGGCGGATTCTGGGAAATCTGCGGGGAGAACAGATGCCAGACCATGAGAATAAAACGGAAAACAGAGGGGAAAATGCTGGGTATACTTTCCCGGTTCCGGCGCGCAGGGAGGCGGTAATTGTGGAGAGCTCCAGCCAGTATACCGTCTTTTCGGCAGAGCTGAGCGCTGTAGATGGATTTTCCGGGCGGATTCTTCCGTATGTAAATGCGCTGGATGACCGGTATTTTGTGCCGCAGCTCCGTTTTCAAGGCGGTGCCTACAGCGCGTCGTTTGCATTTACGCCGACGATGGACCGGATCGTGGCGAGTACATACCGGGATCCGAAGGTTAGTGAGACGATCGAGGCGATCCGGGCGGCAGCGGGTGTATTGGAAAAACTGCAGCTTTCGGAGGCAGATCGGAATGGCTATATTTTAAGCAGTTACGGCAATGCGACGGCGCCGTGCGGATGCCTGGGACGGCGGATGGCAGCGATGCAGTATGCGTACAATGGCCTGGACATTGTACAGATCCGTCGTTGGACAGAGGAGATCCGTGAGACGACCGCAGAGGATCAGAAAGAGGCGGCGCGGATCATCCGGCGGCTTCTGGAAGAAGCGTGGATTGTGACGACTGGAAATCAGACGGCGATCGAGATGGATCGGGACTGCTTTGACCGGATCCGGGATTTCCGCAGTAAAATGGCTGAATAACCAGATCCATATTTATAGGGAGGTAGAGAGAATGCGTACAAAGCGATTGGGAGACATGCTTTTGGAGCTTGGACTGATCACGGAAGGGCAGCTTAAAGAGGCGCTTGACTATCAGGCGAAGGAGAAAGAACGTCTGGGAACAACGCTGGTCAAGCATCATTATATCACGGAAGGTCAGCTGATCGATGCGCTTCGCATGCAGCTGGGTATTGACTATATTGATTTGACGCGGGTCGATATCAGCCCGGAAATGTCGCGTTTTGTGCCGAAAAACCTGGCAAAGAAGATGACGATCGTACCGGTGCGTATTTCCAAAGACCAGCTCTATCTGGCAATGGCGGATCCGCTGAACTTCATGGCGATTGAGGAAGCACAGCATACTTCCAAAAAGAAAATTGTGCCGATGATCGCCTCTGAACCGGCGGTGAAGCGTGCGATCAATATTTTGTATGGCAACGAGGGCGCGGCAGAAGCGATGGCGCAGATGCAGGCAGAGACGGCAGCGGCACAAGAGGCGCGTCAGGGGCAGACGGCGGCAAGAGAAGGACAGGAAAATGTGACGCCGATGATCCGCCTGGTCAATTCGATTATTGAGCGCGCCATTTCGGAAAATGCTTCGGATATCCATTTTGAGCCGACGGAGGAGGAGATGGTCGTCAGGATGCGTATCGACGGGCAGCTTCATCGGATCATGACGATCCCGTCGGAACTCAAGGATTCGGTCATTTCGAGGCTTAAAATCATGTCCCAGCTCGATATCGTCGAAAAAAGAATTCCGCAGGATGGTCGTGCGGTGATGCATTTAAGAGGAAAAGATATTGATATGCGTATATCCACCCTTCCGACCCTGTATGGAGAAAAAGTGGTTATCCGTATTCTGAAACGAAATGAGGAGACGCTGAACCGCCGCGGTATCGGTATTCCGGCAGTGGAGGATGCAAAGATTGATACACTTTTAGGGCTTACTTCCGGAGTTATCATGATTGTAGGACCGACTGGTTCAGGTAAATCTTCGACGATGTATACGCTGATCCGCGAACTTCTTTCGGATCGGACCAACCTGATTACACTGGAGGATCCGGTGGAATACCATATCAAAGGCGCGACACAGGTGCAGATCAATGAAAAAGTGGGGCTGACCTTTGCATCGGGTCTGCGCTCAGTTCTGCGTCAGGATCCGGATATCATCTGCGTCGGCGAGATCCGTGACGGTGAGACGGCAGAGATCGCGATGCGTGCGGCAATGACGGGACATCTCGTTATCACCACGATTCATACGGAAGATGCGATCTCGGCGATTGACCGTCTGCGAGATATGGGCGTGGCGCCATACCTGATTGCGGCGGGACTGCGAGGCGTTATTTCCCAGCGGCTGCTGAGGAAAATCTGTTCGAACTGCAAAACCCAGATTCAGCCGCCGAAAAAAGCGCTTGAGATGGCAGGAATCCCGGAGAACCCTGGAAAATTATACTGGCAGGGAGCCGGATGCGATCAGTGCTTCCATTCGGGATACCGGGGCAGAATCGGTGTGTTTGAGGTAATGCTGATTCAGGAGGAGCTGCGCCGGTGCATTCTGGAAGGAGCTGACCGGACACGTTTCTTAGAGGCAGCCAGAAGAGCGAGCCAGTATGTTCCGATGCTGGAACACGCGCAGAAGCTGGTAGAAGAGGGTGTTTCGACGGTGGACGAGGTGATCCGGACGCTGCTGGCACTGTAAATGGTGCAGAAAGAGAAGAGGAGACAGATGGTATGTATGGAATCGAGGAATTAATCGCGCTGGCAGCTGAAAGAAGGGCATCGGATGTGCATCTGATTGCAGGGCTGCCGCCAAAATGCAGAATTGACGGCAGAATCGAGACGCTGACGGATGGCGGGCTGACGCGTGAGGATTGTGAGGAATATGGACGCCAGCTGGCAGGCAATGCGGCAGATCAGATCGAGGCGATCGGACAGCTGGATTTTAGTGCTTCGTTTGCGGGACGGCGTCTCCGTGTGAATCTGTTCCGGCAGCAGGGCGCGCTCTCTGCGGCGATCCGTCTTCTGGGCAGTACGATTCCGAACCTGTCGGATCTGGGGCTTCCGGAAGCAGTGAATCAGTTTTCAAGCTGGAATAAAGGCATTATTCTGGTAACCGGCGAGACGGGAAGCGGCAAGTCAACGACGCTGGCGGCAATTTTAAATGAGATCAACCAGAATCGTCCGCTCCATATGATTACGCTGGAAGACCCGATCGAGTATGTCTATGAACCGGCGCAGGCGATCATCAACCAGCGCGAGGTGGGCGTGGACGTAGAGAGCTATGATAAGGGGCTTTATGCGGCGCTCCGTGAGGACCCGGATGTCATTCTGATTGGAGAAATGCGTGATCCGGCGACGATCGAGACGGCGCTGATGGCGGCGGAGACGGGACATCTTGTTTTTTCCACCATTCATACCAATTCGGCAGTCGACAGCATTGACCGGATTGTGGGTGTTTTTCCAGAGGATAAACAGCCGCAGATCCGGATGCAGCTCTCGATGACGCTGCGGGCGGTGCTGTCACAGCAGCTGGTTCCGAGGGCGGGCGGTCAGGGCAGGGCGGCAGCTTGTGAGCTTATGATGCTCACGCCGGCGATCCGGAATCTGATCCGCGATGGAAAAACACCGCAGATGCAGAGCTATCTGCTTTCTAGTGCAAAAGAGGGCTCTATTACGATGGATAATTTTCTGATCCGTATGGCGAAAGAGGGCGTGATCACACCGCAGACGGCAGTCGATGCATCCCAGGACCCGCAGGAACTGAGAGAGAAACTGGCGGCGGTGCAGTATTAATAATATGGTAAAAACGGGTGAATGAAGCCTGCGAGGAATGCAGATTACTAGAAAACATAAAAATGTATGTTTGTGTAAATACTGAGATTGTAGCGAAAGTTTGAACAGTATATTTTTGACAATGTTTTTATGTTTCAGGAGGAGTTTTATGCAGGCAGGTAAATCAAGCATCCAGTTTGAGCATCCGCCCATCATCACATCGGCGGCATCGATCGTGGGGCAGACGGAAGGCGAGGGACCGCTGGCAAGTTTTTTTGACCGGGTGGAGCCGGATCCGACGTTTGGGAAAAAGTCGTGGGAGGAGGCGGAGAGTGAATTGCAGCGCCAGACGGTGCAGAAATGTCTGGATAAGGCGGGTAGACAGGCGGCGGATGTGAATTGCCTGTTTGCGGGAGACCTGTTGGGACAGATTGTGGCGACCTCGTTTGGTGTGGAGTCGTTTGATATCCCGTTTTTCGGGCTTTACGGCGCCTGCTCGACGATGGGGGAGGCGATGATTCTGGGGGCGATGGCAGCAGGGGCTGGCTATGCGGACCGGGTTCTGGCGCTGGCGTCGAGCCATTTTGCCTCGGCAGAACGGCAGTTCCGGTTTCCGCTGGCGTATGGGAATCAGAGACCGCAGTCCACAACCTGGACGGTGACCGGGTGCGGGTGTGTGATGATCGAGGGAAATGAGAAAAATGAAGGGAAAGATGGGCGCAGAGCGAAAGAAAATGCGTCAGAATCACTGAAAAATGCTGGACAGGAAAAATTGCATCCCAAATTTCAACCTTGTATCTCAGCTGCCACCCCCGGAAAGATCGTCGATATGCAGATGCGCGATTCCATGAACATGGGGGCGGCAATGGCGGTGGCGGCGGTTGACACAATCTTGCAGAATTTCCGTGATTTTAACCGGAAACCATCTGACTATGATCGGATCATCACTGGCGATCTGGGAATGGTGGGGAAGGAAATCCTGCTTGATTTTATGCGCGAGGCAGGACAGGATATTTCCAGCATCCATATGGACTGCGGGATCGAAATGTTTGACCCGAAGACGCAGGATACCCATTCGGGCGGGAGCGGCTGCGGTTGCTCGGCTGCGGTGCTGTGCGGCTATATTCTTCCGAAAATACAGGCGGGTGAGTGGAAACGCGTCTTGTTTGTGCCGACCGGGGCGCTGCTGTCCCAGATCAGCTTTAATGAGGGGCAGAATGTGCCGGGGATTGCCCATGGAGTGGTGCTTGAGGGAAAAGAATCGTTCGGTGAATGATAGGTATTTGCAAGAAACTTTAGAGAGGAAGCAAAAAAATGGACTATATCAAAGCATTTGTGACCGGCGGACTCCTCTGTGCCGCCGTGCAGATTCTGATGGATAAAACGAAACTCATGCCGGGGCGGATCATGGTACTTTTGGTGGTATGTGGCTCGATTCTCGGTGCGATCGGCTTGTACGAACCGTATGCCAAATGGGCGGGTTCCGGGGCAACAGTGCCGCTTCTGGGGTTTGGGAATACGCTTTGGAAGGGCGTGCGGGATGGAATTGACAAGGATGGGGTTCTGGGGCTGTTCACCGGCGGATTCACGGCGGGTGCGGCGGGGATTTCCGGGGCGTTGATCTTCGGCTATCTGTCGTCGCTGATTTGCAAACCCAAGATGAAGGATTAGAGAGAAGACGAAAGAAAAGTAAAAGAAAGCAAAGCAAAAGAAAATCAGTTGAGGAAATAAAAAGCTGCTGTAAAAGAGGCATATGAATGTCACTTTTTACAGCAGCTTTTTGCAGATATATTATTTTGCTGTTAATGCTCCGGATTCGCCGGGACAATCGGAATATTATTTCCATTCCGTCCACTTCCCGCCATCGGGCGTGGAACCGCGGAGTGGATCGGAGCCGATAGATTATCTGAATCGGGGCTGTAGCCCGGAGCTGAGAAATCGGCGCTCTCAGAAGGATGGATGATCGTGGACGAACCATTGTGAATCTTGCACTCGCCCGGCATGGAGAAGCGGGAATCGTCCGTTTCTCCGCCGTCTTCCGGAACGACCATAACTGTCTTGGAAATCTGCTGGTTCGTCGGGCAGAAGGCAGTCGAGATGCCGCCGGAGGCGGAGCAGATCGTCACGCGGGTGTGGTGATCGCAGGTCTCGGTCGGAACCGTGCCCTTCGCGAAATATTCAGTGTAGACGGCCGTTCCGCGCGGGTCACTGCTGCAGACGCCGGAAACCGGAAGCTTGCCGGATTTGCGGCATACTTCAGCAGTTTCAATGCTGTCCGGAACCGTAAATCCGGGGTCGCTTAAGCTCTCATGGACACGTGTCATGATATTTCGCCAGATGCGCTTGTGGTAACTGGTACCGCCGTTTGAAACAGTGCCGCCTTTTAATGGCTGGTTATTGTCGCACCCGCCCCAGATACCGGCAGTGTAGTACGGCGTAAAGCCTACAAACCAGACGTCGACGTTGCTGGTGGTAGTACCGCTCTTTCCGGCGCAGCTCATATTGGGAATCGCCGCTGTCGTACCGGTCGATTTAACCCCGGAACCGGAACGCGTATACATTGTATTGCTCTGCATAACATCCTGCATCGCGCTGGTTAAAAGATAGGCGGTAGAGTCTTTGAGCGCCTGCCGCGTCTCCGGTTCATTGTCGATCAGTATCTTTCCGTTGCGATCCAGAATCTTAGTAAAGAAGATAGGCTTCGTGTAGGTGCCGCCGTTGGCGATCGCCGCAAATGCATTTGTCAGTTCCAGGTTGCTGACGCCCTTTGTCAGACCGCCGAGTGCTGTCGAGAGAGTCTGATCCTGGCTTACGAGGGAAGTGATTCCCAGCCGTTCGGCATATTCGACACCAAGCTGCGGCGTTACCGTGTCCGCCATGCAGCGCAGGGCGACGATGTTCATGGAATAGGTAATGCCGTCGCGGATCGTGTGATAGCCCTTGTAATCGCTGCCCCACCAGTTTCGGAACTCTTTTTCACCGGAAGAGTATGGTCCGTCATAGTAAACAGTTGATAGGGTCGCGCCGCAGGCATCCAATGCCGGGGCAAAGGAGGAAATGACCTTGAAGGTCGATCCTGGCTGCCGCAGGGAGTCGGTCGCACGGTTTAAGGTGCGGTTTGCCGTCTTCTGTCCGCGTCCGCCGTTGATTGCCTTGACATAGCCGGTGGACTGTTCGATCAGGACGAACGAGGTCTGCGGCTCTAAAATCATGGTAACTGATTCACCGAGAACGGTGCTTCCGTCCTGCGTGAGGGCGGTGCGGTACTCATCGATCGCCGTCTGCGCCTCTTCCTCGGAATTAAACAGCCCGTCAAAACCGCTTTGTCCCTTGACCTGCTGGATCCATGTTTTCAGAGTTTCCTGTGAATAATGCTGCGTTTCCCCGTCTGGATGGGTCAGGGAAAGGCGGTATTCAACCGAATAGCGAGCCGCGTCGTAGTTGGCAGGATTGTTGACTTCCTCATCGACGATCGCCTGAATCTGCGGATCCTGCGGGGTGTAAATCTGCAGTCCGCCGCTGAACAGAAGATTGGACGCCTGCGTGTCAGTATAGCCGAGCTGCTCTTTGAGCGCTTCGGTGACCTGGCTGATCAGCTCGTCCGTGTAATAGGAGTACGGTGTCTCATTTTCCTTGAGCGCCGTGTCGACATTCTGGATACGGGCGTAGACGTCGTCCGCCAGTGCTTCCTCCTGTTCTTCTTTTGTGATATAGCCCTGCTCATACATTGCCTGTAAAATGACCTTGCGCCGGGCGGCATTTGCCTCCGCGCCGCTGATCGGATTCAGCTTTGACGGATTCTGTGTGATACCGGCGATGACCGCGCACTCAGAAAGAGTCAGATCGGAGACGTTCTTATTAAAATAGCGCAGCGCCGCTGCTTTGACGCCCAGCGTATTGCTGCCGAGGTTGATCGTATTTAAATAGTTCGTTAAAATGACCTTCCGATCGACGTTTTTTGTCAGCTGCAGCGCCAGATATTGTTCCTGGATTTTTCGTTCGATTTTGGAACCTTTGCTGGTCTCCATACCGCCGTTGAAGACGGTATTTTTGATGAGCTGCTGGGTCAGGGTGCTGGCGCCGCCTTTATAATTATTTGTCAGGACACCGACCACGGCGCGTGAAATGGAGCGCAGATCGATACCGCTGTGTTGCCAGAAACGCGAGTCCTCGATGGAGACGAATGCGTCGATCAGATCCTGAGGAAAATCCTCGTAGGATGCTTCAATTCGGTTCGAGTTGGAACCGACCAGCGTGTCGGTCACTTCCCCGGCGCTATTATATATAGTAGAAAAATATCCGCTTGGAGTGAAGCTGTCCGGGTTGAAGTCCGGCGAACTGTCCAGAATGCCTTTAAACATGCCGATAAAGGTGCTGACACCTGTCACGCAGAGAAACAGAACAAGAACAAAGGCAGTCCTGAAGAAGGTCAGAAACAGCCGGTTGGCGTATTTCTTCTTCCGGGAAGTGACTGCCCGGATCCGTTTCTTGGTTGCTTTTACACCGTAATTCATGAGAACCTCCTTTGGGTTCGTAGTGGTTCGTTCTATTAATAAATACAGTATTTCCAATTATATCAAAATTCATGGGATAAATAAATACTATTGTCATGAAGTTTTTTTTACGGTATCATAAAAGATAAGGGTTGTTCACGGGTAAGCACTTTTGGAACTGAAAGTGCCGTAAGAAAACGTGGTGGCAGCAGGAATTTGCCGTATTGAAATGCGAAGCCACGGCAAAATCTGTTACTGGGCACGTATACGTGAACAGTAACTAAGGGTTGTTACTGTGGTTAAAGAAGTGAAAAAACATCCGTTTTAAAGATGCGTAGTTCATGGATGGAGGAAAAGATGAAAGAGCGCTATAAAATCGTCTATCAGGGCGGCGAGGGCGAGATTGTGGAGAAGAAGTCCCGCTTTATCGCGGAGATCCGCCCGGTGGAATCGGAAGAAGAGGCGACGGCATTTATTGCGGAAGTCAAGAAGAAATATTGGGATGCGAGACATCATTGTTCGGCATTTACGATCGGAGAAAATAACGAGGTGGCGCGCTGCAGCGACGACGGCGAACCGGCGCAGACGGCGGGACGCCCGATGCTGGATGTGCTGCTGGGACGCGAGCTTCACAACGTCTGTGCGGTTGTGACCCGGTACTTTGGCGGGACACTTTTAGGAACCGGCGGACTGGTGCGGGCATACGGTGGCGCGGTCCAGGAAGGCCTTAAAAACTGTGTGGTTCTGGAAAAATGCCTGGCTCGCAAATGGAAGGTCGGGACAGACTACAGCGGGCTTGGAAAGGTGCAGTACATTTTGGCAGAAGCAGAGCTGCCGATTCTGGACAGCGAGTACGGCGAGGGCGTGGATCTGACGATCCTGGTGCCGTTTGACCAGGCGGGAGCAGCGGAGAAGAAGCTCATAGAGGGCACAAATGGAAGATGCCGGATTGAAAAACTGGATGAAGTTTATTTTGGCATGGATGACGGAAAAATCATTTTATTGTAAAAAAAGATTGAATAATGGATAAAAAAATGCTAAAATAACAAGCTGTATTATTTTGTGGGCGGATCCTTTGCCAAAGACGAAACGGCAGGATTCCTGTCTGTGACAGAAAATAATTATTAATTAGTACATGTAATGAATCATCATAAGAAAAGAGAGTAAGCAGATATGAAAATGAAACGGGAAGATGTCAGAAACGTTGCAATTATCGCTCACGTTGACCACGGTAAAACGACGCTGGTAGACCAGCTGCTCCGCCAGAGCGGTGTATTCCGTGCCAATCAGGAAGTAGTCGATCGTGTCATGGACTCTAACGATATTGAGCGTGAGAGAGGTATCACGATTCTGTCCAAGAATACGGCTGTTAATTACAACGGCACCAAGATCAACATTATCGATACACCAGGACATGCGGACTTCGGCGGCGAGGTAGAGCGTGTTCTTAAGATGGTAAACGGCGTTATCCTTCTGGTAGACGCATACGAGGGCGCGATGCCGCAGACCAAATTCGTTCTGCGTAAAGCACTGGAACTGGATCTGCCGGTTATCGTATGTATCAATAAGATTGACCGTCCGGAAGCACGTCCGGAGGAGGTTGTGGACGAGGTTCTCGAACTTCTGATGGATCTGGATGCATCCGACGAGCAGCTTGACTGCCCGTTCTTGTATGCATCTGCACGTTCTGGATATGCGAAGAAGAACCTGGACGATCCGAATGTGGATATGCAGCCGCTGTTCCAGACCATTCTGGATTACATCCCGGCGCCGGAGGGAGACCCGGATGCAGAGACACAGGTTCTGATCAGTACGATTGATTACAACGAGTATGTAGGACGTATCGGCGTTGGTAAGATCGACAACGGTTACCTGAAAGTAAATCAGGACTGCGTCATCGTCAACCATCATGAGCCGGACAAGTTCCGCAAAGTTAAGATCGGTAAGCTCTATGAGTTTGAGGGTCTGAATAAAGTAGAAGTACAGGAGGCAAAGATCGGTTCGATCGTAGCGATTTCCGGTATCGCAGATATCCACATCGGTGATACCCTGTGTTCACCGGAGAAACCGGAGGCAATTCCGTTCCAGAAGATTTCTGAGCCGACCATTTCCATGGATTTCATGGTAAACGACAGCCCGCTGGCAGGTCAGGAAGGTAAATTCATCACTTCCCGCCACATCCGCGAGCGTCTGATGCGGGAGCTGAATACCGATGTCAGCCTGCGTGTAGAGGAGACAGACTCCGCTGACTGCTTCAAGGTATCTGGCCGTGGCGAGCTGCATCTGTCCGTCCTGATTGAGAATATGCGCCGCGAGGGCTTTGAGTTCGCAGTCAGCAAGGCGGAGGTACTCTACAAATATGACGAGAGAAACCGCAAATTAGAGCCGATGGAGATCGCTTACGTCGACGTACCGGATGACTTTACCGGTGCTGTTATCCAGAAGCTGACCAGCCGTAAAGGCGAGCTGCAGGGCATGAGCCCGATCGGTAGCGGATACACAAGACTGGAGTTCTCGATTCCGTCCAGAGGTCTCATCGGCTACCGCGGCGAGTTCATGACCGATACAAAGGGAAATGGTATCTTAAACACCAGCTTTGACGGCTATGCACCGTTCAAGGGCGAATTAAGTTACCGCAAACAGGGATCCCTGATTGCATTTGAGGCAGGCGAGTCCATCACCTACGGTCTGTTTAATGCCCAGGAGCGCGGAACCCTGTTCATCGGACCGGGCGTTAAAGTTTACTCCGGCATGATTGTCGGACAGAGCGCAAAACCGGAAGACATCGAGTTAAACGTCTGCAAAACCAAAAAGCTGACCAACACCCGTTCTTCCAGCGCCGATGAAGCCCTTCGCCTTGTTCCGCCGAAAATCATGAGCCTGGAGCAGTGCCTCGACTACATCGATACCGATGAACTTCTCGAGATCACCCCGACCAGCTTACGAATCCGTAAAAAGATTCTTGATCCGACTCTGAGAAAGAGAGCGATGATCAGCCGTAAAAATAGCTAAATAATCGTAAAGTGGGAGCAGCCGCGCAAGCCAGCTGCTCCTTTTCGTATATTCAAGCGAGAGATATCCAGGAAACGACGCGCCCCGCCGTTTCCGTCCTTCTGCCGCTCCCATTCCCTCTGTCGATTCATGTTCCCCACCCTGTCGAAATTTCCCCCTCACTTCTTCTTCTAAAACGGTCATTCCCCTCATACATATATACAGTAAGAAGCAGGACTCCAAGAACCTGCCGTGAAAAACTGCAAAAAAGAAGAGGAGAGAGATACTATGTCGGAAAAAATGATTGAAAACAACAAGGTTAGCGTGATTGGTGAGGTCGTATCGGAATTTACATTCAGCCACGAAGTATTCGGGGAAGGATTTTATATCGCAGACCTGGCAGTCAGCCGTCTGAGCGATCAGGTGGACGTGATTCCACTCATGATTTCAGAACGGCTTCTGGATGTATCGAAAGACTACCGCGGAATGACGATGGAGGCGATCGGCCAGTTCCGTTCCTACAACCGTCATGAGGGCGCGAAAAACCGTCTGGTGCTGTCTGTGTTTGTCCGTGAGATTCATTTCCTGGAAGAATTTACGGATTACACCAAAACCAACCAGATTTTTCTGGAAGGCTATATCTGCAAGGAGCCAATCTACCGGAAAACACCGCTGGGACGCGAGATTGCCGATATGCTGCTGGCGGTCAACCGTCCGTATGGAAAATCCGATTACATACCGTGTATTGCGTGGGGCAGAAATGCCCGCTATGCGTCCGGATTTGGCGTGGGAAGCCACGTGTGCGTGTGGGGGCGCGTGCAGAGCCGTGAATATACGAAGAAGCTGAGCGAGACAGAGTGCGAGAAACGTGTGGCATACGAGGTGTCGGTCAGCAAGCTGGAGTGCGTGGAAGAATAGGATAGGTTTAGGATGTTACAGCAAAGTTTGAAGCCGGTTATGCAATCTATAGGACATGATAAATAGCTGGTTTTGCCATAGCTTGCCAAAACAGATAAAATATGCTAGAATAAGGCAGTTTACAGAATTCGTAAAACGATCATTGGATGGATAGAAATAAAACACACAGGCCTGTGTGTAAAAAGACATCAGGAAAGACAGTCTGTGCGCCAGCGCAGTGGGAGGCACAGAAAGAGGAGAGGGAAATGAAAAAGGGGAAAGTTCATATCATCTTCGGCACCGGGATGGGAAAAACAGCGATGGCACTGGGACGTGGTGTCAGTGCAGCCATGCACGGCCGGAAGGTAATTATGATACAATTCTTAAAGGGAGTGCTGAGCCATGAGACAGCAGATGGGTTAAAACAGCTGGAGCCGGCATTTAAAGTATTCCGATTTGAAAAACAGAATGAGTATTATGAAAATCTCTCTGAAGAAGGCAAAAAGGAAGAGCTCTGCAATATTCAGAACGGGTATAATTTTGCAAAAAAAGTACTCTGTACCGGCGAATGCGATATGCTGATTCTGGATGAATTTCTTGGGGTGTTAGATCAGAAACTGGTCGGAGACGATGCTCTGGAAACACTGCTGGCAGCGCGCGAGGAGAATGTTGATCTGATTCTGACCGGAAAAGTATGCCCGGCTGGGGCAGAGGAGCATGCAGACGAGGTGACGCGCCTGGAATGCCTGAAGCCGTCAAACGATCATGCGTGCATGAACGGTTGACAAGTATTCAAAGTAATGCTAAGATAGAAAAAACAAGTAGAGGTTGCGTTGATTATCAGTAAGCAGTCGGATGCGGCAGGTGCAGGAGAAGACAGCTGAAAGGATGATACGCCGAAGGGCTGCGGCGCCTGTATCTGCAGTTCCTGGGTGCAGGATGAAGAATTCTGTAACTGTCATCGACAGATGGGGAGCTACTGGGAGTTTGGATTTGAATTCATAGAGCTGGCCGTCGTGCCAGCTTTTTGTGTAATAGGAAATTCTAAAGGATTCCCTGCTGTACAAATATGATAAGGAGGAAATAAGATGTCTATTTTTGAAGGAGCAGGTGTAGCACTCGTAACACCATTTCATGAAGATGGAAGTGTAAATTTTGAAAAACTGGAGCAGCTTGTTGAGGAACAGATTGCCGGAGGCACAGACTGTATTATTGCCTGTGGTACGACTGGTGAGGCAGCAACTTTAACACATGAGGAACATCTCGAGGTGATTCGGTTTGTGTGCAAGGTTGTGAATAAGAGAATTCCGGTGGTAGCTGGAACAGGTTCCAACTGCACGGATACAGCCGTTTATCTTTCAACAGAGGCTGAAAAAGCCGGAGCAGACGGACTTCTTCTGGTATCTCCGTACTACAACAAATCCACTCAGAAAGGCCTGAAAGTACATTTTGGCGATGTTGCGAAAGCAGTGAAGCTTCCGATTCTCCTTTACAATGTTCCAAGTCGTACCGGTGTCAACATTACTCCGGAGACCATCGTGGCTCTTTGTAACGAATATGACAACATTGTTGGTGTGAAGGAAGCCAGCGGCAATTTCTCTGCAATCGCTGAGATTGCCCATCTGTCCGGCGGTACCGTGGATATCTACTCCGGCAATGATGATCAGACCGTTCCGATGATGGCACTGGGCGCAAAGGGCGTTATCTCCGTATTATCCAACGTGGCACCGCGTCAGGTACATGATATGTGCGCGGCATTCAAGGCTGGCGATGTAGCGAAGGCAAGACAGATGCAGATAGATGCAATTCCGCTGATTGAGGCGCTGTTCTGCGAGGTAAACCCGATTCCGGTTAAGGAAGCGATGAACATGATGGGCGAGGAAGTGGGTCCGTTCCGCAAACCGTTAGTGGATATGGAACCGGCAAACCGCGATCGTCTGAGAAGAGAGCTGGTAAATTACGGAATCAGCCTGAAAGAGTGATAGGATCCGTTAAAACGGGCAGTGAAACAGAATGTGAAAATCAGATTCGGAGGTGAGCAGCAGGGCGCTGCACCTCTGAATTTTGAATGACATAGGGAAATGAGGTTTTAACAGATGGTACGAGCAATTATGCATGGCTGCAACGGCGCCATGGGACAGGTTATTTCCGGAATCGCAGCGAAGGACGAGGAGATCTCTATCGTTGCGGGTATTGATATGAGAACCGAGCAGAAAAATGATTATCCGGTTTTTGCGTCTCTGAACGAATGTAAGGTAGAAGCGGATGTTGTGATTGATTTTTCCAATGCAGCAGCTGTCGATGAACTTCTCGACTGGTGTGCAGAGAAGAAAATGCCGGTTGTTTTGTGTACGACAGGACTTTCCGAGGTACAGCTGGCAAAGGTAGAAGAGACGGCAGAGAAGACAGCTGTTCTTCGCTCTGCAAATATGTCTCTTGGTATCAATATGCTCTTAAAGCTTCTGAAAGAAGCAGCGCAGATTTTGGCTCCGGCTGGATTTGATATTGAGATTCTGGAGAAACACCACAATCAGAAGGTGGATGCTCCGAGCGGTACGGCGATTGCGCTGGCAGATTCGATCAACGAGGCGATGGGCAATACATACCATTACAAATACGATCGTTCCGCTACACGTGAGAAACGTGATGCGAAGGAGATCGGTATTCAGGCGATCCGCGGCGGCACAATCGTAGGCGAACACGATGTCATTTTCGCCGGTCAGGATGAGGTGATTACCTTTAATCATACGGCCTACTCCAAGGCGATTTTCGCAAAGGGTGCGGTACAGGCAGCCAAGTTCCTGGCAGGAAAGCCGGAAGGACGGTATGATATGGCGGATGTGATCGGTTAAGAGATTTTATACAGATGTGAAAATGGAACCCCGGCTGTGAGTAAGTTTATCCACTCACAGCCGGGGTTTTCATTTCTGGAACTTTTCCCGCCCTTGTGTTTGTGGATGAAAGCTTCTGAAAATCAATTTGTCAAGGCTAGTGTATCATTTTTTTACATCTTGTGAAAAAAAATGACATCTTGTGCAGTGCAAATTGTAGAAAAATAAAACAAATGATAAGATGAATACAACAAGAAAAGCTTGAAATCGTGAAAAAGAAGAAAAACTTCAGAATAAAAATACATGAAAGACAGCTTTTCGATCAATACGAGGAGGTATGCTATGAGAAAACGCAAATGGATGAAGGAGGGTGCCTGTGCACTCAGTGCCGTTTTGATCATGGGCTTGTATGCCGGACCGGCTTTTGCAGAATGGATAGGTACAGGAGGTGCAAGAGCCTACATCATAAATGGACAGGTGCAGACAGGCTGGCAGCAGATCGATGGAAAATGGTATTACCTGAATGAACAGGGAGCACCGCAGATCGGCTGGGTAAAAGACGGGGAGAAACAGTATTTCTGTACGGCGTCGGGGGAAATGGTCAGCGGTGTCGTCTGGATCAATGGAAAAACCTATTATTTTGGCACACCAGACAGTGGAGAGATGGCAACGGGCGTTGTCAGTATCAACGGAATTCCTTATACGTTTGAAAACGATGGCACATCGTTCGGCGGTCGCAAGCCGAGACCGGCGAGAAGCTTTGAGGTAAAAGTGGCAGAAGACGGAACGATGACCATCTTAGAGACGACCAATGCCGATACACCGAAGCTGAATTTCAGAACATCCAAAGAACGCAGACATTCTGGAGGCGGCGGTGGAAGTGAAACGCCAAGTGTGGCACCGGCGACGAAAGAACCGACCGAAAACCCGACGCCGAGCGTGAAACCGACCCAGCCGGAAGAGACGAAGGGGTATACAACGCCGGATCCGCCGCAGACAACAACGGAGCCACCGCAGACAACAACGGAGCCAGCGCAGACGCCGGATCCATCGGAGGCGCCGAGGTCAACAGATCCGTGATCAATCTGAAACTAAGAGTATGAAGTGAAAATAATCGGCCAAGTTCAGATTTGGGGCGATTACAAACATTAATCATCTATAATTTAATCTTGTTTTTGCTCTCCTGCATATAGGATGATGGAAACAGATTCATATACTCCCGAGCTCTTTCCTGCGTATGTGCAGGGAGGATCCCGGGAGTATATAAATTATAGCGATGAGAAAGAAACGGCGTGTCTGAGGGGAGTGCCACCGAAATGGAGCACTTAAAAAAGTCGTTAAAGGAGGTGCCAGAATGAAATCAGCTTACTGTATCGCCATTACGGCGTGCCTGACTGTCATCTGGCTGTATGAGGAAAAGAAAAAGCGGGGGATGGCGGGAAATCTTTGCTGGAAAGCAGCGGTCGGGTATCTGATTACGCGCTTTGTATTCTTTGCCATTTCTAATCAGGAGGTTCATGGCTTCCTGGAAGTCATGGCAATGGATCTGGTGACAGCCTGGCTTTTATATATTTTGTCCGGGAAAAACGGAAGCCGGGAATCAGTGTGGGAATGCCTGTATCTTTATATCTGGAATCCGATCCCGGTATTATCTGTTCTTTCACAGGGAAAAAAACGGATGCTTTTTATCTGGCTGGCGGTATTGATTCTTTTCGTGGGTAGTTCGTGGATAGAGCACTTCAGGGCGCGCCTTGGAATAGAAAGATTCAAAAAAATTGGAATTCTTCTCACGGTTGCGGGAACTGGCATACTCTGGGCGCGGGATATCACCGGAGAGCGCTTCGGACAGTGCAGTCCGGGAGATGAATTTTATCCGCTGATGCTGATGTTTTTTGCAGTACTGGGTGTGGGAACCTGTGTATATGGAATTGCTTCTTATGTTGGAATATTACATGAAAAATGTCAGATTCCTGAATCGAGAGTCGAGCTGGATGAAGCAAAAGCGGCACGCTGCGCATCAAAACGAATGACGGGGAGTGAAAAAATAGATGCCGGGAAGAGCTTGGGAATAAAATCTTGTGAAAAGAACACAGAGTCGGAAAAGACCGGCGCGCCCTGGTCCGGCCGTGACTGGTGTATGGCAGCAGGATTGACAGTTCTCTTTGCTGTGATGGCATTTGTGAATCTTGGAAGCACGAAGGCGCCGCAGACTGCGTATGAATTTGAAAAAAATGATAGCCACAGAAATGAGATGGTGCTTCGGTTTGATGGAAGTGTGACTATCTCAGAAGCGCAGGTTTATCTGGGTGGAAAGGAGAAGAGACATTTTGTATGCTCGGTTCCGAATGCCGAGGGAGATGGCTGGGATGCCATCGGGGAAGAGACAGAATTGTTATCTGTATACTGCTGGAATCCGGTGGAAATTCATTACCGCACTTACGAACTAGGGATCGTGTCGATGGATGAGAGTGCAGAGGTTCTGGAAATCGTTCTTCTGGATCCGGATGGAAATCCGATCCTTCCATCCAATGCAGAGGATTATCCAGAGGCATTTGATGAGCAGGAATTGTTTCCGGCGGATACAACCTATGAATACCAAAGTATGTTTGATGAGGTTTACCATGCCAGAACGGCAAATGAGATAGTAGAAGGGCGTACAATTTATGAGACAACGCACCCACCGCTTGGAAAATGGTGGATGAGTCTGGGAATCCGCGTATTTGGAATGACGCCGTTTGGATGGCGGTGTGTATGCGCTCTGTTTGGCATCCTGATGGTGCCGGTCAGCTATGCGTTTATGCGGAAAATCAGCCGGAGTACATGGATTGCCTCATTTGCAGCACTGTTGATAGTCTTTGATTTCATGCACTTTACATTGTCAAGAATCGGAACCATTGATGTGATAGTGGGATTTTTTATCCTGCTTACCTTTTATCTGATGTATCTGGTGCTGGATGACCTGAAAATGGGATGCAGCTGGAAAACGGTGTGTCTGATGATTTTAAATGGCATGGCAGCTGGAGCGGCGATGGCATCGAAGTGGACAGGGGTATATGCCTGCGCGGGGATTGCAGTCCTCTTTTTTACATTTTTGTTCCAGGAATATGGGACAGCTGCGGCACGGACCAGAAAGGGAATGTCTGGACAGGCGGCGATAAGTTACCTGGCGGGGCTGTCTGTCATTTGTATCGCTGCATACATTTTGATTCCGGCAGTGATTTACGTTGCATCCTATCTTTCTTATGGAAATGGTATGGGAAATGGAAATGTTTTCCAGACTATGTGGGAAAATCAGCAGCTTATGCTTCATTACCACGAGGAAACGGTGTTTGAACATCCATATGCCTCTGAATGGTATGAGTGGGCCTGGATTAAACGACCGCTTCTGGATGCATACACGTCGCTTAAGTCCGGTAAAATCAGTGTGGTTTCAACTTTTGGAAACCCGGTAATCTGGTGGTCGGCAATTCCGGCGCTATTTTATAATATATACCTGTGGCAGATTCGACAGGATAAAATAGCGGGATATCTGTGCATATCTTATGCTTCCATGCTGTTTCCGTGGTTATTTATCCACAGAACCGTGTTTATCTATCAGTATTTTGCGTGCAGTATGATACAGATTTTAATGCTGGGAAATTGTCTGCGTTTTTTCTGGGAAAGAGATCCGAAACGAACCAGGAAAGCAGCGTTGCTGTATCTTGCAGCAGTGATCGGCGCGTTCCTTCTTTTCTATCCGGTGCTGTCTGGATATCCGGTAAAACAGGAATTTGCCGAGCAGTGGCTGGAATGGCTGGAAGGTTGGGTGTTGTCATGAAAGAAAAAAAGAGAGACTGGGCGATCAGCGCTGGCTTTCTGGGGGTGCTTTTGACGGCTTATGTGATAAATTATAGATTTGGTTTTCTGGAAATTCTTGATTTTCATATCGAGAAAGTAAAGAAAGCATACCCAGCTTATTTTGGCACCTATGACCGGATGGGTAAATTGACTGCATGGTTGAATAAAATCGAAAATCTGTTCTGTATCGGACGGAATGGACAGCATCGCTACAATAACATGGATCATTCGATGATGACAGCATTTTGTGCAGTGGATCTCCTTCTGGCGGGAAGTGCGGATAAGGAGCATATCTGGAGTGTGAATACAGAAAAAGCGTATCATGAGAAAAAATAAACTGCCTGAAAACCACAACTTTCAGTTCGGAAAAGCCCTGCCTGTGAGCCGCATCATCTTTACAGATTTTTTTTTATTTGTTATAGTAAAAATGGAGAGGCACCTGCGGGAGGAATGCAGATGTCAGAGAAACATAGAAATGCAAAAAAATCAATGCCGCAAAGCAGAAAGCTGCTTAAATATCAAAAACGGAAGATTCGCCGCTATCTGAAACGCGTTCGCTGGCGGAGGAAGCGGAGGCAGAGGTATTTTCTGTATGGACTTGCACTGGCTGTATCCATGTACCTGGCGAGTATATGGAAGATGCGGGAACGGATCTGGTCGATCCGAGAGATGGATGTGATCGAGTATGAGATGCCGGAGGGGGAAAGAGCAGAGAATGGGGCGGAGGAAGCGCCAGCAGACCGGCAGGAGAAGAGAACAGTTGAACGGGGAAATGCCGGGGAAACATACGGAGCAACAGAAAAAACGGGAACTTCCACGAAAATCCGTCTGCATCTGAAGACCGGAGAGCTGGAAATCCTGCACGAACGGGTGGAATCAGAAGGAGAGTGACTGTTTGCGGCAGGAAAAACGTTTGGCCGGGCATGAAGGATGAATGGAAGAGCAGGAACGGTTACTGTGGCAAATTCCGTCACTGGGCACGTATGCGTGAACAGTAACCAAGAACGAAAGAGCTGCAGCCGGAACAGCGAAAAGTGATTGATTTTGAAAAGTGCCTGTATTATAATTTGCAGGTAGGATATTGAGAAAATGTGTCGGTGACGCCTTCAAATGGCTGCGAAAGAGACTATTTTCCATACCCTGAAAAAAGAAAGCGAGGTAAATTAGCCATGTATGACAGATATGTAAGCCCTCTTTCCGAGCGCTATGCAAGCAAGGAGATGCAGTATATTTTCTCCCCGGACAAGAAATTCCGCACCTGGAGAAGACTCTGGATTGCGCTGGCAGAGACGGAGAAGGAGCTTGGCCTTCCGATTACGCAGGAGCAGATCGATGAATTGAAAGCACATAAGGATGAAATCAATTTTGATGTTGCTAAAGAGCGTGAGAAACTGGTGCGCCACGATGTTATGTCCCATGTGTATGCGTACGGCGTACAGTGCCCGACAGCAAAAGGAATCATCCATCTGGGTGCAACTTCCTGCTACGTAGGAGACAACACCGATATCATCATTATGACAGAAGCCCTGAAGCTGGTACGTAAGAAACTGATCAGTGTTCTGGATGAGCTGGCTAAATTTGCTGATAAATATAAAGCACAGCCGACCCTGGCATTTACCCATTTCCAGCCGGCACAGCCGACCACCGTCGGCAAGCGTGCAACTCTGTGGATGATGGAGCTTAAGCAGGATCTGGATGATCTGGATTATGTGCTTGGATCCTTACGTCTCCTTGGCTCCAAGGGAACAACCGGTACACAGGCAAGCTTCCTGGAGCTCTTTGATGGGGATCATGCAAAGTGCCGCAAGGTAGATCAGATGATCGCAGAGAAGATGGGCTTTGATGGCTGCTATCCAGTATCCGGACAGACCTATTCCCGTAAGCAGGATACACGTGTATTAAATGTTCTTGCCGGTATTGCACAGAGTGCCCATAAATTCTCCAACGATGTCCGTCTTCTTCAGCATCTGAAAGAAGTAGAAGAGCCTTTCGAGAAGAATCAGATCGGTTCCTCCGCTATGGCATATAAGAGAAATCCTATGAGAAGCGAGCGTATGGCTTCCCTGGCTAACTACGTGATGGCAGACGTGATGAACCCGATGCTGGTTGCATCTACCCAGTGGTTTGAGCGCACATTGGATGATTCTGCGAACAAGCGTCTGAGTGTTCCGGAAGGCTTCCTTGCAATTGATGGTATTCTGGATCTGTACCTGAATGTCGTTGACGGTCTGGTTGTATATCCGAAGGTTATCGAGAAACACATGATGGCAGAGCTTCCGTTCATGGCAACCGAGAATATCATGATGGATGCAGTAAAGGCAGGCGGTGACCGTCAGGAACTGCATGAGAAGATCCGTACTCTGTCGATGGAAGCGGGAAAGAATGTGAAAGAGAAAGGTCTGGATAACAACCTTCTCGAGCTGATTGCAGCGGATCCGGCGTTCAATCTGTCCTTAGATGATCTGAAAGCAGCGATGAAACCGGAGCGCTACACCGGCCGTGCAAAAGAGCAGGTAGATGAGTTCTTAGCAGAGGTAATCCAGCCGATTCTGGATGCAAATAAAGAAGATCTGGGCGTGAAAGCAGAGATCAATGTCTAAACAGGATTTACATGGAAGTGTGAATCTGGAGTATTACCGGGTATTTTGCAGCGTGTGCGAATGCGGCGGCATCACGGCGGCCGCAGAGGCACTCTGCATTTCCCAGCCGGCGGTCAGCCAGGCGGTCCGACAACTGGAGACCGCGCTTGGCTGCCGCCTTTTTTTGCGGACATCGCGCGGCGTGAAGCTGACGAGCGAGGGAGAATTGCTTCTGTCGTATGTCAGACGGGGAATTGATGCGATACAGGACGGGGAGACGATGCTGCGGCGCATGAAGGACCTGGAAACGGGCGAGATCCGCATTGGCGCGAGCGATATGACACTCCAGTTTTATCTGCTTCCATATCTGGAACAATTTCATGAGCAGTATCCGAATATTAAGGTGACGGTTTCAAACGGTCCGACGCCCGAGACACTTGAAGCACTCTATCAGGGACACATTGATTTCGGTATTGTCAGCACACCTTTTGAGACCAAGCAGGCGGTAAAAAGTCTTCCGGTTCAGGAGATCCGCAATGTGTTTATAGCCGGACCCAAATACGCAGCCCAGTTAAAGGGCAGAAAACTTTCATATAAAGAGCTGTTGAACTGCCCCTGCATCTTCCTGGAGCGCAATACCAGTACGCGCCGCTTTATGGATGAGTTTCTGGCAAAGCGCGGGGTTCGGCTGGAGCCGGAGTTTGAACTGGCCACCAGTGAGATGATTGTCCAGTTTGTTAAGCGGAATCTGGGAATCGGCTGTCTGATGTCGGATTTTGCATCGGAGGCCCTTGGGAATGGTGAGGTTTTTGCACTGGAATTTGACGAAGAGATGCCATCCCGTGAGTTTTGTCTGGTGGCAGCTGAGAAAGCCTGGATGTCCCCGGCGGCTGCGAAGCTTTTTAATCAGCTGGCGAAGGTAACCACATGAGAAAAATAGGAGCTGCAAAGTAGAGGTTTTTCAAATCATATTGCCTGGCATATGTGCGAGCATCAATAGTATAAGTGTTAATTATGTAGCTTATAAATAATATTGATTTTACTTATATAGAAAAGTTGTGTATGATTATACAGTAAGAGGGCATGATCGTTTTTCGATCATGCCGAAAAGTATTTATATTCTTCTGAGGGAGGAAAATTCATGGTACGAGCAATAGTAGGAGCTAACTGGGGAGACGAAGGCAAGGGTAAGATTACCGATATGCTTGCTAAGGAATCCGACATCATTATCCGTTTTCAGGGAGGAAGCAACGCAGGTCATACGATTATCAATAATTATGGCCGTTTCGCACTTCACCTTCTGCCGTCCGGTGTATTTTACGGACACACAACCAGCATCATCGGCAATGGTGTGGCATTAAACATCCCGTTTCTGGTAAAAGAGCTGGAAAGCCTGGTATCTCAGGGGGTTCCGATGCCACATATTCTGGTATCGGATCGCGCACAGATCCTGATGCCGTACCATGTTCTGTTTGATACGTATGAGGAAGAGCGTCTGGGCGGCAAGTCCTTCGGTTCTACCAAGTCCGGTATCGCGCCGTTCTACTCTGACAAATACGCGAAGATCGGTTTCCAGGTCAGCGAACTGTTCGAGGACGAGGCAGCTCTGAAAGATAAAGTACAGCGTGTCTGCGAGACAAAGAATGTCCTGTTAGAGCATCTGTACCACAAACCGCTGCTGAACCCGGATGAGGTTCTGGCAGAGCTGATGGAATATAAGAAGATGGTAGAGCCGTATGTATGCGATGTATCTGCATATCTGCATGACGCGATCAAAGAGGGCAAAAACATCCTTCTTGAGGGTCAGTTAGGTTCCCTGAAAGACCCGGATCACGGTATTTACCCGATGGTTACTTCTTCTTCGACTCTGGCAGCTTACGGCGCTATCGGCGCAGGCATTCCGCCGTACGAGATTAAAGAGATCACAACCGTTGTAAAGGCATACTCCAGTGCAGTCGGTGCAGGTGCATTTGTCAGTGAGATCTTCGGTGATGAGGCAGACGAACTCCGCCGCCGCGGTGGTGATAAGGGCGAGTTCGGCGCAACCACCGGACGTCCGAGACGTGTGGGCTGGTTCGACGCAGTAGCAAGCCGTTACGGCTGCCGCATCCAGGGTGCGACCGAAGTGGCTCTGACCGTTCTGGATGTTCTGGGATATCTGGACGAGATCCCGATCTGCGTTGGCTACGAGATCGACGGCGAAGTTGTCAAAGACTTCCCGGTAACCTACAAGCTGGAGAAGGCAAAACCGGTTCTGAAGAAACTTCCGGGCTGGAAATGTGATATTCGCGGAATCAAGAAATACGAAGATCTCCCGGCAGAGTGCCGCAACTACATCGAGACGATCGAGGCAGAGCTTGGCGTACCGGTAACCATGGTATCCAATGGTCCGGGACGTGATGAGATCATTATGAGAAAGTAACTTTATAGAATCAATTTCAGCGGCGGTCCTGCATGATGAGTGCAGACCGCCGCTATTTTTGTGTAATAGGAAATTCCTTGGAATTCTCTATTACACAAAAAGGCACATTCTTTTTCAAGTTTATTCTGAAATCAGCCAGTCAATTAAATTCTTAGATTTTATGCCATCATAGGAAGAGTCCATTCCGGTATTCAGGGAAAGGACGATTTTTTCGTAATTGTCATTGATTTTTTGAAGAGGGAATAATTCAGGATAAGGTATGATTTGGTGTGAAGAAAGTTGGAGGGATGCCTTGGATAGAGTCTGTGAGAACCGTGTTTTTTATGGTATGATAGATAAAAAGAAATCGTTTTATAAATGAAAAGTGAGACAAACGGGAATCGCCAGAGAATGAGAAATGGAAACATATAGAGATTTACTATCGCAAATTCATACAAACTGTAAAAACATACCATTTCATAAGAAATTATCAGCCTACAACATTTTTGATGTATTAGAGATACAGAGCCGTGAAGTGATCATGTGCCGTTTTTTGACCAATCTGCTGAACCCGGAGGAAATGCATGGCTGCGGAATCCGGTTTCTGAAATCGTTTATCCGAGATGTGTTAAAAATGGATCCGGTAAGCGATACATTGCTATTGCATACGGAGGTAGTTAAAGAGTACCCGATCGATAAAGAGAGAAGAATTGATATTTTCATACGGAATGCGGAGTATCAGATTCCGATCGAGGTAAAAATCTATGCGGGGGAACAGGAAGGACAGTGTTCGGATTACTTTGAGATGGCACAAAATTCCCGATTGATATATCTAACCCGTTTTGGAACTCCGCCATCTGAGTACAGCCGGAAGAAGAAGGGCGGAAGAAATTTATTACCATTAGGGCAAATCCAGTGTATTTCATGGGCAGAAGATATCTATCGGTGGCTGGAAGGTGAATTGCAAAATTTAAAAGAGCCATTTCGGGCAGTGATGGAGCAATATTTGGATGCGGTACATAGCATAGCGGATGAAAGAGAGAAGAAAGTGGCAGATAAAGTGATTGAGGCATTGTACGAATCGCCGGAAAAATTTCTTGCCGGAATTGAGATTGAAAAATCAATGAAAAAGGCAAAGGTGCGGCTGATTCGCCAGGTGTTTGAAGAATTTCAGCAGCAGATGCATCCAATTTTAGAAAAATATGGTTTGAAATTAGAAAAGGATAGTGGATATTATTCCTATCAGGATTCACAGCATGATAAATTTTATGATTGTTACAGCACCTATCCTGGATTGAATTATGTGGTAAAAAAGGCAAAATTTCAAAAAGCGGGTCTGGAACTCTGGTTTCGAATTGAAGTAGAGCACAATTTGTTTGCGGGATTCTGCCTGTTTGATAAAGAAGCCAGCTCCAAGGATGGCTTTTCGAAAGGCTATCAGGTAGATGATATAACCGATGGGCTTAAGCAGGAGGCATCCAGATATCTCAAAAAGGAAATAATTCTGCCGGAGGACTGGTGGTTTGCCTGGTGTTATCCGAACGGAAAACGCCACTGCGAAGAGGCAGAAGTGCCAGATTTTAAGCAGATGAATTCGTGCGCGGTTTCGCTTGTGGATGAAACGGCGCGGAGGGAGTATGTGAAGCGGGCGTTGGCGGTGTTCGAGAGAGAGCTTTTGGGGTGGCTTTTGTAAAAGGATAAATTGTCGCTGAAACAGAATATCATACTGCACTATAAAAAACACATTTACACAAACACAAACATTGCAAATAACAAATATATTCTACATTGAAACCGAAAGCGAGGCGTTTCACCAAAATGACAAGAGAAGAATTATTTCAATGGGTAAAACAGGAATATGGCACGGAAGCGGAATATCCGTGGAAGGATTCGAACGCAGTGCTGCGTCGGGCGGATAATGATAAATGGTATGGCGTGATTTTGAGTGTTGCAGGGAGTAAGCTGGGGCTGGAGGATGATAATATCATAGATGTTATAAATCTAAAGAGTGATCCGATGCTGATAGGTTCTTTGCGGGGGCAGAAAGGATATTTTCCGGCATACCATATGAACAAGGAGAAGTGGATCAGTGTTCTGCTGGGGGATGCGGGGCTGAATGAGCCGATTAAAAATTTACTTGCGTTAAGCTATGAGCTGACAGCGCCAAAGAAAAAGAAGAATACTTCCAAATAGGGGGGATCTTATGTCAAACTTTGAATTTTTAAAGAATACAAAAGAATATGCATTATTTGCGCCAGCGGTGGTGGAAGCGAAGCGCACCAGCAAGGATCCGAATGTTGATCGAAAACAGGTTATGCTGTATGCGGACTGTTTAGAGCGGAAGTTTGGCCGCAGACCGATGATGTTTACGACGAATGGATTTGAAACGTATTTCTGGGATGACAAGACTTCTCCACAGCGTCCGGTCAGTGGCATTTTCAGAGTTTATTAACGATCAATCATTGAACCAACGGCAGATCAATTTTGTTCATAAGATTATTAATCATATGGAGCAGAATGGGTATATGGAGAATGTGGCTGTTTTGCAGAAGCCTCCGTTTGATAAGCCAATTAGTTTTTTAAAGCTGTTTGATGTGAGAACGAGAACAGCGCTTATGAAAGCGATTAATGATGTCCGGGAGAATGCGGTTACAGTGGCGGGATGATGAAAAAATGACAGGAGACTGCGGAGGCAGTCAGTATAGAAGAATGAAAGAAGCGAACGACTGCGTATGGTGTTAGAAATAGACAGTCGTTTGCTTTTTGAACGTTATTTTTTCTTTTTAAAATATCGCAGTGCCACCGCATACCCATAGAGCACCGCCGGTATAACGATCGTGCAGAACAGCGATGCCAGCAGCAGATTTTCTGCCAGTGGACTGTCCATCAGGGCGAAGATGATGGAAGAGACGTAGAGGGCGATTAGGATAACAGCACCTGTCAGCGCCAAAATGCGTTTTGATTTCATATATGGTATCCTTTCTAATTTTATAACTCTATAAAAAAGAGTGATTGGAATTTGTAATCATTTTTATATTGTTTCAAAGGCAGATTGGATATTGCCGTCTTTGATGAAATGTCTTTTACTTTATTATTATAAAGGATGTAAGAATTTTTTTCTATACTTTTCATTTGCGGTGCGGTAAAATAAGAAGAGATGTGGCAACTGTTTACAGTTTTTTGCTTAATTATGAACAAGAAAGGGGAGGCACACGATGAATTGGAAGAAAAAATTTATGTGGGCAGCATCCTTTTTAGTATCCCTGTTTGTTTGTGGGACAGCGCTGGCGGCAGGTAACGATGCGTCTGCGGACACCCCGGCGCAGGGAAAGGAAGAAAATCAAGTTTACAGGTTCGGCACCGAAAATAATGCCAATGATATAACGGAGACAGAGGCATCGGCGGCAGAAAGTGGCGCGGCTGGTTTTGAAAATAAAGAAATGTATCTGTATGAGGGCGAGTGGGTCGGAGACGGCGAGGACTGGCAGTACCGCCTGACGGATGGCAGCTTTTTGAAAGCGTCCTGGCTGAAATCGAATGGTCACTGGTATTATCTGGGAAAAAGCAGCTATATGCAGCGGGGACTCCGGAAAATCGGCACAAACCGTTATTATTTCGCCGAGAGCGGCGCGATGATGACTGGCTGGATTTATGAGGAAGAGACGGATCAGTGGTATCATGCAAACGAGGATGGGGCACTGACGACCGGCTGGTATCAGGCAGGAAATGCCTGGTATTGGTTTGATTCCAAATGTGTTATGTTCAGCGGCGGAAACCGGATGGTAAACGGGCATAAATATTATTTCTTTGACAATGGTCAGATGGCGGCGGATCAGTACGTGGAACTCAACTACTACGATGCAAATGGACTGCGCGACCGGACGCATGATGTGCGTTTGAAGGGAAAACAGCGCCCGTCGGACAGTGAAAAAGAACAGATTACGAAAGAACTGGCAGGCGTGCCAAGAGAGTGGATCAAACGATTTGCAGAATCAGGCTGGGAGCTGATGTACTACACAGACAAGGCATACTTCTCAGCGCCGAAAACAGAGCAGGGTATCTATTTTGTCAATTATGATACAGATGTGCATTACAAGAAAATCAAATTTTCTAAACCGCAGGGACTTGCGATGGCATTCGGCGAGTTCGCTGCGTCGGAACTAAGCGACGAAGAAACCTCACGTGCCCTGACGGATTTCGAGCGATATCTGGCTGGCAGTGGACTGGTGCAGCCGCTTCCATCCTACTTTGACGATAAGCCGGAGATGCAGTTCGGCAGCTTTTTCGCCGCCTGCTGTGACGAAGATGTCCGAGCTGACATCCGAAAAAACAGTCCGGAATTATACAAATATGTCGTAAAGTTAGGATTCTGGCAGGAAGGACAAAAACCAGACGAAGCCGATCAAATTGAGATGAATTCCGATCCCGAACTTTCTGGAAACGGAACAGGACCGGCAGGGGATGAATCCCTAAAAAATAAAATCGGACCGGCATCATAAAATAAAATCGTGGAATCATAGAGTAAATAACATAGATTGAGAGAAAAATAAGTACATAAAAAACAGGATAAACCTAAGAAAAGGGAGTGCCCCTGGGGTGGTAGCTCAGAGCTGTTTCCGCATATGTTTGTACACATCTTGAACACACGTGTCCGAATGGAGCGGACGTACGTCCGATACAGGCGAACGCGTGTAGTGAAAGCAAGCGAACAAACATATGCAGGAAAGCAGCGGCGAGTTACCACCCCAGGGGCACTCCCTTTTCGTGGCAATTAGAAACCTTTCTGAAAGCTCTTTACTCTGCCAATTCCTCCCACTTCTCATACAATCCCTCTAACTTTGCATTCAGTTCTTCCTTCTCTTTATTCAGTTCCATCAAACGCGGAACATCGGAAAAGACAGTCTCATCGCAGAGAAGCGCATCGATCTCCTGATCGCGGGTTTCAAGGGTGTGAATTTCTTCCTCGACGCGTTTCAATTCATTCTGTTTCTTGCGAAGCCGCGTCTGTTCTTCCTTCTGCTGTTTCCAGTCTAATTTGCCGGAGGAAGCGCTGGCTGCCGCCTGAACTGCAGCGGTCACGGCAGAAGCGGACGAAGCAGCAGAGGTGCCAGTGCCATTTCCAGAAAGAGCAGTCGGATTTGCGCCTGCCGCAGCGGTCAGATGGCTGGAAGTCCCTGTGTTTCCGGCTCCGGAAGATTTTGCAGAGCGGCTGACTGCCTGTGCGGCGGAAGCCAGATAGGCTTTCTCCTGCGTCTCCTTCTTTTCCAGATAATAATCGTAGTTTCCAATATAATTAATCAGTGTTCCCATCGTCAGATCGAGAATCCGGGTCGCAGTTTTGTTGATGAAATATCGATCATGGGAGACGTAGAGAACGGTTCCGGTGTAATGAACCAGCGCGTTTTCCAGAATCTCCTTCGAGGCGATATCCAGATGGTTGGTCGGCTCATCGAGGATCAGGAAGTTCGCCTCCGAGAGCATCAGCTTCGCCAGGGAAACACGTCCGCGTTCGCCGCCGCTCAGATCGCGGATGCGCTTAAAGACATCGTCGCCGGTGAAGAGAAATGCCGCCAGCACATTTCGGATCTGCGTGTTGTTCATATCCGGGTAGGTGTCCTGCAGCTCGTCAAAGAGCGTCTTGTCCATGTGCAGAACCTGGTGTTCCTGATCGTAGTAACCGATATGCACCTTGGAACCTAACCGGATCTCGCCGTTGTCCGGGGTCAGAAGACCGTTGATCATCTTGAGAATTGTGGTCTTGCCGGTTCCGTTGTTGCCGATGATGGCGATGCGCTCGCCACGTTTTATCTCAAAGTTCAGATCCGTGAAGAGTGTCATGCCGTCGAAACTCTTGGCAAGCTCACGGACGGAGAGAACGTCATTTCCGCTGGTGACGCACGGTTCCAGTGTAATGTGCATCGCGTCGTTGATTTCGGTTGGTTTTTCCAGAAGATCCATCTTGGAAAGCATTTTTTCACGGCTCTCGGCGCGCTTGATGGATTTCTCACGGTTAAAGGATTTGAGTTTGGTGATAACCTCCTCCTGATGGCGGATCTCCTGCTGTTGGTTTAAGTAAGCCTTGAGCACACCGGCGCGGATGATCGCTTTTTTCTCGCTGTAGGCGGTGTAATTGCCCTGGAAAGAGGTGGCGATGCCGCCGTCCAGCTCGACGATCTTGGTCACGACGCGGTCCAGAAAATAGCGGTCGTGGGCGACGATGATGACCGTCCCGGCGTAGTTCATCAGATAGGTTTCCAGCCACGCGATGGATTCCATGTCGAGGTGGTTGGTCGGCTCGTCCAAAAGGATGATATCCGGTTTGGAGAGCAGGAGCTTACCGAGGGAGACGCGCGTTTTCTGACCGCCTGAAAGTTCGGAAACCGGTTTGGAAAATTCTTCCTCGACAAAGCCGAGTCCCTTTAAGACACCGGTGATCTCGCTCTGCCATGCGTAGCCGTTTAAAAGTTCAAATTCATGGTTTAAGCGGCTGTAAGTGTTGAGCATCGTCTCGAGCTTTTCGCCCTCGGCGTGCTTCATCTGGAGTTCCAGCGTGCGGATCTGCTGTTCCATTTCCAGAATCGGACGTTTGACCTCCAGAAGAGAGTCATAAATGGTGGTCTGGCTGTGCAGATCCTGGTGCTGTGCCAGGTAACCGAGGGTTTTGCCCTTGGCGATGGTCACGGAGCCCTCGTCTGCTGCGAGTTCTCCGACAATTATTTTTAAAAGAGTCGATTTACCGGCTCCGTTGATGCCGACGATGGCGGCTTTTTCGTGATCTTCTACATGAAACGATACGTGTTTGAGGATTTCCTCTGTACCGAATGCTTTTGAAATATTGCTGCAAGATAAAATCATAGATTCCTCCTGTGGTTGTATCCATGTATTTCGGTTAAAAAATATACCGTCAATCTTAAATTATAATATAAATAAAGAAGCAATGCAAGAATGAGAACGGTTAATGGCTGTTTCTGGTCAGAAAATTTTGCGAAATACAATGTAAAATCCCTCATATGAAATAAAAAAATTGACAATTATTTATCATATGACTATAATAAATTTATCAGATTGTCCGAAGGTTTGCGTAAACCATATGGACAACGTTAGAGGAAAGAAAGGTGGAAGAAAGCCGTGGAACAGAAAGAGATATCTAAAGCGGTCATTTCTAGGCTACCCAGATACTATCGTTACTTGGGCGAATTGCTCGAGGAGGGAGTAGAGAGAATCTCATCGAATGATTTGAGTATCCGCATGAAGGTGACAGCGTCCCAGATTCGTCAGGATCTGAACAATTTCGGCGGATTTGGTCAGCAGGGATATGGTTATAATGTAAAGTATTTATATTCGGAGATTGCCCGGATTCTGGGAATTGACCGTCAGCATAACCTAATTATTATCGGTGCGGGAAATCTGGGTCAGGCGATCGCGAATTATACAAATTTTGAGCGGCGTGGTTTTTTAATCAAAGGCATGTTTGATGTGAATCCGCGTCTGGTCGGCCTGGTAGTCCGTGGAGTGGAGATCCGCGGTATTGAGGATCTGGAACAGTTTATCAAGGACAATGAAGTGCAGATCGCAGCGCTGACGATTCCGAAGTCGAAAGCGCCGGAGATTGCGGAACGGCTTGTCAAAGCCGGAATCAAGGCGATCTGGAATTTTGCCCATACAGATTTACAGGTTCCAGATGACGTTGTGGTGGAAAATGTCCATCTGTCGGAGAGCCTGATGCGCCTTTCTTACCGCGTATGCAGCATGCAGGATCAGAAAGCGAGAGAAGAAGCGCAGAGAAAGCAGGAAGAGGCAGCTGGTGCCGGAGAAACAAAATGATCGTCGGAATTGGTACGGATCTGATAGAGATAGAGCGAATCAAAAAAGCCTGTGAAAAAGAGGCTTTTTTGGTGCGTGTATATACAGAAGAAGAGCGTCGGCAGGCTGGGGGAAAGGTGTCCCGGCTCGCCGGCGATTTTGCGGTAAAAGAGGCAGTCTCGAAGGTGTTTGGAACAGGCTTTCGGGGATTTGGACTGCTGGATATAGAAGTGCTCCGGGACGAGCTTGGAAAACCGTGGGTGCGGCTTCACGGGGGAGCGAAGAAACTTGCGGACAGCCTAAAAATCACCCGGATTCACGTGTCGATCACGAATACAGGCAGTCTTGCATCCGCTTACGCAGTCGGAGAGGGGGAATGGAAATGAGACGTCTGGTGACAGGAAAACAGATGAAAGAGATAGATGGATATGCAATCCGGAAAGTGGGGATACCCTCTCTGGTACTGATGGAGCGAGCGGCGCTGGCGGTTGCAGACGAGATGGAAAAACGGTATGGAAAGCTTTCAGGGCAGAGGCTTCTGGTATTTTGCGGAACGGGCAATAACGGTGCGGACGGCGCGGCGCTGGCTAGGATTCTCTTTCTGCGCGGCGCGCTTCCGACGGTGCTCACGGTCGGTGACAAGGCGCACTGGACGGGGGAGATGACCTGCCAGGTGGCGATTGACCGGAATCTGGGGATCCCGGTGGAGGCATTTGAAAATTATGTGCCGGGGCATGTGGAGATCATGGTGGATGCGATCTTTGGCGTGGGTCTTTCCAGAGAGGTCGGCGGTGAATTTGCCGAGGCGATCCGTTTTATGCGGGAGCAGGAGCCAAGGGCGGTAGTTGCGGTTGATATTCCGTCCGGCGTCAGCTCAGAGACGGGGGCGGCGCTTGGCGAGGCAGCTGAGGCGGATCTGACCGTTACTTTCGGCTATGAGAAGCTGGGAATGGTGTTCTATCCGGGACGGAAGCTGTGCGGCGAGATTGTGATTGCCGACATCGGGTTTCCGGCGTATACAAAATATGAAGGGCATACCTATTTTGCCTATGATCCGGAGGATCAGAACCAGATCCCGAAACGGCGGGCAGACGCCAACAAGGGAACGTATGGAAAAATCCTGATCGCAGCCGGTTCGGAGGGGATGTGCGGCGCAGCGTATTTGAGCGCTCTGGCTGCGTACCGGATGGGCGCGGGACTTGTGAAGATCCTGACCGTCCGGGCAAATGTGCCGATTCTGCAAAATCTCCTTCCAGAGGCGATTCTGACGCCGTATGATCCGGAACAGGCACAGACGGATCCGGCAGGTTTTAAGAGCCTGGTGGAACAGGAGTGCGGCTGGGCGAGTGCGATCGTGCTGGGACCGGGACTGGGAAAGGAAGCCCATGTCGCAAGTCTGGTGCAGAACGTGCTGCTTTCCGCCTATGTGCCGATCATTGTGGATGCGGATGGATTAAATGCTGTCGCACAGCATCCGCATTTGTCCGGGTATTTTACGGAAAATGTGATCGTTACTCCGCATCTGGGAGAGATGGCGCGTCTGACGGGACGCTCGATTGAGGATCTGAAACGGGATCTGGTCGAGTCAGCGGTGCGGTATGGCGAAGAAAAAGGCGTGACCTGCGTGCTCAAGGATGCCGTGACGGTGACGGCGGGGCGCGATGGCAATGTGTATATCGGCGACAGCGGCTGCGCCGCGATGGCAAAGGGCGGTTCCGGCGATGTGCTGACCGGTGTGATTGCCGGGCTTCTGGCGCTGGGATTTTCAGAGGATGAAGCGGCGGCGCTCGGCGTGTTCCTGCACGGAAGAGCCGGGGCGGCAGCCGCCTGTAAAAAGGGAGAGCATTCCGTGCTGGCAAGAGATATCGCGGACTGTCTGCTTGAAAAGATAGATTGAAAATAAAAAGGAAGACAAAAAGATGGAAAAAGCATATACAATGGCAGAAGAACCATATACCCGGATTTATGCGCGGATTGACCTGGATGCGATTGTGAAAAATATGGAGGCGATGCGCGAAAATCTTCCGGCAAAAACGAAGATGATCGGCGTGGTTAAGACGGATGGTTACGGTCACGGGGCTGTCCCGGTGGCGAAGACGATCGCGCCGTTTGTCTGGGGCTATGCGGTGGCAACCTTGGAGGAAGGACAGAACCTGCGCCGCCACGGCATTGACAAACCGATTCTGGTGCTTGGCAGCACGCACCCACGCCATTTTGCGGAATTGATTGAGGGCGATATCCGTCCAGCGATCTTTGAGGAAGACAAGGCAGAGCTGCTCTCAAAACTTGCGGTTTCGATGGGAAAGACGGCGAAAATGCATATTGCGCTCGATACCGGCATGGGACGAATCGGATTTCACCCGGATGAAAATAGCCTGGAAGAGATAGAGCGGATTGCAAAGCTTCCGGGCATTGAGATCGAGGGAATGTTTACACATTTTGCGCGTGCTGACGAGGCGGATAAGGCATTTACCCATTTACAGTATGAGCGGTACCAGAAATTCCATGAAGGTCTGGAAGCTGCAGGCGTTCATATTCCGATGTGCCACTGTGCGAACAGCGCGGCGATCATGGAACTGCCGCGGATGGGACTGGATGCGGCGAGAGCCGGTATCACAGTATACGGTCTGTATCCGTCGGATGAGGTAGAGCGGAACATGAAGATTTACCCGGCGATGGAGATCCGCAGCTTTATTACCTATGTTAAGGAAGTGGAGCCGGGCACGCCGATCAGCTACGGCGGAACCTTTGTGACGGACCGTCCGATGCGGATCGCGACGATTGGCGCCGGATACGGCGATGGCTATCCGAGAAATCTCTCTGGAAAGGGTTATGTCCTGATTCATGGACACCGCGCACCGATTCTGGGACGCGTCTGCATGGATCAGTGCATGATCGATGTGACTGATATCCCGGAGGCTGCTGAGGACACGCGGGTAACGCTGGTCGGACGCGACGGGGACGACGAGATCACGATGGAAGAGCTGGCGGAATGGAGTGGCGGTTTCCACTATGAGATCCCATGCGTGCTTGGAAAACGTGTGCCGCGCGTGTACGTGAGAGGTGGAAAGATCGTCGGGAAAAAGGATTATAATGATGATCGGTATGAGGATTTTATGGAGTAAAGCCGGTGTTTGAACCATTTAGAAAAAGGATTCATAAGATAAAGTAGATAGCTTCGGCAAAGCCGGGAACCCGGACTGCCGGATGCATTTATGGGACGACCCGCGTATAGGCGGTGTAAATCTGTCCATACTAACGGTATAAACGGACTGTGGAGCTGTGAAAGTACAAAGCAGTTATTTATATCTTAAAATAGTTTGGACGGAGTGTGAATCGAGTGGTTATCAGACGAGGAGATATTTATTACGCAGATTTAAGACCGGTCATCGGCTCAGAGCAGGGCGGCGTCCGCCCGGTGCTGGTCATCCAGAATGATATCGGCAACAAGCACAGCCCGACTGTGATCTGCGCGGCGATCACATCAAAGATGAACAAAGCCAAGCTGCCGACGCATGTGGAATTAAACACGCGCCGCTGTGCGATGGTGAGGGATTCGGTCATTTTACTGGAACAACTCCGCACGATCGATAAGCAGCGGCTGAAAGAGAAAATCTGTCATATCGACGGGGCGCTTTTACAGGAAGTGGACCGTGCGCTGAAGGTCAGTCTGGAACTGGATACATAAAATCAGCCGCGAACCCCTTGTCAAGCATACAGAATGGTGTTAAAATAGTTAAGATGCAGCTTTTTAGTGCCGAAATCGGCGTGATATAAAAGCTGATGAGCGAAAAGATACAACAAAGAAGATAGAAAGAGGAGTGTTATTTTATGTCAGGACATTCAAAGTTCGCCAATATTAAGCACAAAAAAGAGAGAAACGACGCAGCAAAGGGAAAAATCTTTACCGTTATCGGTCGTGAGATTGCCGTAGCTGTTAAGGAAGGTGGTCCGGATCCGGCAAACAACAGCCGTCTGCGTGATGTGATTGCAAAAGCAAAAGCGAACAATATGCCGAACGATACCATCGATCGTGGTATCAAGAAAGCAGCCGGAGATGCAAACTCTGTCAATTACGAGAATCTTACATATGAGGGATATGGTCCGAATGGCGTCGCTATCATCGTAGATACCCTGACCGACAACAAGAACCGTACCGCAGCGAATGTCCGCAGCGCATTTACCAAGGGCGGCGGAAACGTAGGTACTCCGGGCAGCGTGTCCTTCATGTTTGATAAAAAAGGTCAGATCATCATCGACAAAGAAGAGTGCGAGATGGATCCGGATGAGCTGATGATGCTTGCACTGGATGCAGGAGCTGAGGATTTCTCCGAGGAGGAGGACAGCTACGAAGTGATCACCGCACCGGAAGATTTCTCTGCAGTCCGCGAGGCGCTGGAGAAGGCTGGCGTTCCGATGATGGAAGCAGACGTTACCATGATTCCGCAGAACTGGGTAGAGCTTACCGATGAGGAATCCATCAAAAAGATGCAGAGAATCCTGGATCTTCTGGATGAGGATGATGACGTACAGGCTACTTACCATAACTGGGATGAGTAATTAATATCATATTTGATATAGATTAAAAAAATAAAGATACGATTCATATAAAAACTGTCGCTGGAATACAATGGCGGGCTGGACTTTTCAAAGAAGAGGGCTGGCAGCCGGATGTATTTGGCGGCAGTTTTTGTGTAATAGGAATTTCCTTGGAGACACATTCGTTTTTATTTTGCAAATTTTATGGAAGCGTTAAAGAAAAAAATACCATGTCCGGCAGCAATAAACTTGCCTGAACATGGTATTTACTCGTATTTTATCTACTAGTTGCTTGTATAATGATAGCTGTCTAACAGCTGTGCCTTCATATGCCACAGCTCGTTGGAGAGATCCACATGAATCTCATGCGGGTTTACCAGACGGCGGGACTCATCCCACAGCGTCTCCTGTTCTTTCTTGCAGTATTCGCGGATGTCCATAACCTTTGGAGACTCGTAAACGCATTCGCCGTTTTTGAAGATTGGAACGAGAAGTTCGCGCATGGTGTAGGTGCCCGGCGCGAGGTGTGTCTTTTTCCATGTCTCGATCGGATCGAAGAGCAGAAGGGAATTCTTCTCATCGAACTCTTCATCCACGAGACAGATCAGATCTGCGATAATCTTGCCAGTCTCCTTGTCATAGATTCGCTGGATGGTCTTGTTGCCCGGATTGGTAACCTTTTCTGTATTTTCTGAAAGCTTGATCTTCGGGATAAATTTGCCTGTGTGACGGTCCATGATGGCAGCCAGCTTATAAACGCCGCCGAAGGAAGGGCAGTCCTTGGAGGTAATGAGGTTTGTGCCGACACCCCAGGACGTGATGGCAGCGCCCTGAATCTTCAGGCTGTCGATCAGGTATTCATCCAGATCGTTGGAGGCGGAGATGACTGCATCCGGGAATCCGGCGTCATCCAGCATCTTGCGGGCTTTCTTGGAAATATATGCAAGGTCGCCGCTGTCGAGGCGGATGCCGTAGAAAGTCAGCGGGATACCGGCGTCGCGCATCTCCTGGAAGACGCGGATCGCGTTCGGAACACCGGAACCCAGGGTATCATAGGTATCGGCTAACAGGATGCAGGCACTCGGATAGAGCTTTGCATAAGCGCGGAACGCAGTCAGCTCATCCGGGAAACTCATGATCCAGCTGTGTGCGTGGGTTCCCTTGACCGGAACGTCAAATAGTTTTCCGGCCAGTACATTGGAAGTGCCGATACAGCCGGCGATCATGGCAGCGCGGGCGCCATAGGTACCGGCGTCAGCACCCTGCGCGCGGCGAAGCCCAAACTCCATGATTCCGTCCCCGCGTGCGGCGAAGACGATACGGGAGGTTTTGGTCGCGATCAGGCTCTGGTGGTTGATGATATTTAAGATGGCAGTCTCAACCAGCTGTGCTTCCATGATCGGCGCGATGACCTTGACGAGGGGCTCACGCGGGAAGACAACAGTGCCTTCCGGGATTGCGTAGATGTTACCCGAAAATTTGAAATTGTGAAGATATTCGAGGAAATCTTCATCAAAAATGCCGAGTCCGCGTAAGTATTCGATGTCGGCATCATCGAAGTGAAGATTTTTCACATAGTCAATGACCTGCTCTAAGCCGGCGCAGATGGAAAACGCATTTCCATCCGGGTTTGTGCGGTAGAACGCATCAAAAATGACGGTTTCGTTGGCATCTTTCTCCCGGAAATAGCCCTGCATCATCGTCAGTTCATACAGGTCGGTCAATAGGGTAAGGTTTCTTGGCTCCATAATATTCTCCTTTGTTGCGAAAGACGGCTGCGGGCACGTCCTTCTTTTTATATATAGTATACTTCATTGTTTATATTTGCAATGAATGTCTGTGTCTGTTTTTTAAAGTAAAGACAGACATATTTTATATACTATACCATAAAATCAGGGGAATGGCAAAATAATGATAATTTTATAACATGTGAATCATATCCGAAACATTCCTTGACAACCATCTGGAAAAAAGATACAATGTCCATGTTAGTGATTTGATTACTAATTATGATAGGAAAAGCAATGATGGAGACAGTAGCGCCGCACGGAAAGCGGGAGCGAGGCAGGGACGGTGAGAGCCTGCTGTGAGTAAGGCGGATGCGAAGATCACTTCGGAGCTTCGGGCTGAACCATTTTTGGAAGTCTGAGCGCCGTTTCTGACAGCGCCCGGAAGGAAAATTCAGTAAGTACCGACGGTTTCCTCCGTTATAGGGAGCGCATATAAAGGTATGCAGTAATAGGTGGTTAAAAGCAAGTGGGCCCTTGTCCTGTTACAGGATGGGTCCATTTTTATTTCATAGAAAAAGACATTCTATGAAATAAAAACTTTATTTCATATTTTTAGGAGGAATTTATCATGTACAACAAAGTTCCGGCAAACATGAATTTCGTGGAACGTGAAAAGAACATTGAGAAGTTCTGGGAAGATGAGCAGATTTTTAAGAAGAGTATCGACAGCCGTAAGCAGGGACCGACCTATACATTCTATGACGGACCGCCTACCGCAAACGGCAAGCCGCACATCGGACACGTGCTGACCCGTGTTATCAAGGATATGATTCCGAGATACCGCGCGATGAAGGGCTACATGGTTCCGAGAAAGGCTGGATGGGATACCCACGGTCTTCCGGTTGAGCTGGAAGTAGAGAAGATGCTGGGACTGGACGGCAAGGAGCAGATTGAGCAGTATGGTCTGGAGCCGTTCATCGAGCACTGTAAAGAGAGTGTCTGGAAATACAAAGGAATGTGGGAAAAATTCTCCAACACCGTTGGTTTCTGGGCAGACATGGAGCATCCGTATGTTACCTACCACAACAGCTTCATTGAGTCTGAGTGGTGGGCATTAAAAGAAATCTGGAACAAGGGACTTCTTTATAAGGGCTTCAAGATTGTACCGTACTGCCCGCGCTGCGGCACCCCGCTGTCCAGCCATGAGGTGGCACAGGGATATAAGGACGTCAAAGAGCGTTCTGCGATTGCTAAATTCCCGGTAAAGGGCGAAGATGCATACATTCTTGCATGGACGACCACCCCGTGGACACTTCCGTCCAACGTGGCGCTCTGTGTAAATCCGGACGAGACATATGTAAAGGTAAAAATGAAAGAGGATGGCACGGTTTATTATATGGCGCAGGCGCTGTGTGATACCGTTCTGGGCGAGGGCACTTACGATGTCCTGGAAACCTTTGTCGGAAAAGATCTGGAATATAAAGAGTATGAGCCATTATTTGACTATGCCGTAGCAACCTGTGAAAAACAGCATAAGAAAGCATTCTACATTGTCTGCGATAATTATGTAACACTGACCGATGGTACCGGTGTCGTACACATCGCGCCGGCATTTGGTGAGGATGACTCCAAGGTCGGCAGAAAATATGACCTTCCGTTCGTACAGTTGGTAGACGGCAAGGGCGAGATGACGAAGGAGACTCCGTGGGCTGGTATGTTCTGCAAGAAAGCCGATCCGGAGGTTCTGAAAGCATTAAGAGAAAGCGGACTTCTGTTCTCTGCACCGGTATTTGAGCATAGCTACCCGCACTGCTGGCGCTGCGATACACCACTTATCTACTATGCACGTGAATCCTGGTTCATCAAGATGACCGCAGTCAAGGATGACCTGATCCGCAACAACAACACGATCAACTGGATTCCGGAGAGCATCGGTAAAGGGCGTTTCGGCGACTGGCTGGAGAATGTCCAGGACTGGGGCGTGAGCCGTAACCGTTACTGGGGTACTCCATTAAATATCTGGGAGTGCGAGTGCGGCTGCCAGCACGCGATCGGAAGCCAGGCAGAATTAAAATCTATGAGCCCGAACTACACGGACGTTGTGAAAAAATATGCAAAAGAGATGGATCAGGAGGCAAATGGAGAGGTTGAGCTTCACCGCCCATTCATCGATGATGTGACGATTACCTGCCCGAAGTGCGGCAAACAGATGCACCGTGTACCGGAGGTTATCGACTGCTGGTTTGATTCCGGTTCCATGCCATTTGCACAGCATCATTATCCATTTGAAAATAAAGAACTGTTTGAGCAGCAGTTCCCGGCAGATTTCATCTCCGAGGCGGTTGATCAGACGCGTGGATGGTTCTACTCCCTGTTAGCCATCTCGACCCTGATCTTTAACAAGGCGCCGTATAAGAATGTTATCGTTCTGGGGCATGTCCAGGATGAGAACGGACAGAAGATGAGTAAGTCCAAGGGCAACGCGGTTGACCCGTTCGATGCATTGCAGACTTACGGCGCTGACGCGATCCGCTGGTATTTCTACATTAACAGTGCACCGTGGCTGCCGAACCGTTTCCACGGAAAAGCCGTTATCGAGGGACAGAGACGTTTCATGGGTACTCTCTGGAATACCTATGCATTCTTTGTACTCTATGCGAATATTGATAATTTTGACGCAACCAAATATACGCTGGAATACGATAAACTTCCGGTTATGGACAAATGGCTGCTGTCTAAGTTAAACAGCCTCATCAAAGAGGTGGACGACGATCTGGGCAACTACCGCATTCCGGAGGCTGCAAGAGCGCTCCAGGATTTCGTCGATGATATGAGTAACTGGTATGTCAGAAGAAGCCGTGAGCGTTTCTGGGCGAAGGGCATGGAGCAGGATAAGATCAATGCGTACATGACACTCTACACCGCACTGGTAACCGTAGCGAAGGTAGCGGCTCCGATGATTCCGTTCATGACCGAAGACATTTACCAGAATCTGGTTCGCAGTCTGGATAAAGAGGCACCGGAGAGCATCCATCTGTGCGACTTCCCGGTTGCAAATGAGGCGCACATCGACAAGGATCTGGAAGCGAAAATGGAAGAAGTCCTGAAGGTTGTCGTTCTGGGTCGTGCAGCAAGAAATACTGCTAATATCAAGAACCGTCAGCCGATCGGACGTATGTTCGTGAAGGCAGAGACCGCTCTGCCGGAGTTCTATCAGGAAATCATCCAGGATGAGCTGAATGTGAAGAAAGTAGAGTTCACGGATGATGTCCGCGCATTTACCTCCTACAGCTTCAAGCCTCAGCTTCGTACCGTTGGACGCAAGTATGGCAAGTATGTAAACGAGATCAAAGAGATTCTTGCAGGTCTGGACGGAAATCAGGCGATGGATACCTTAAATGAAACCGACCTTTTAAGCTTTGAGACGCAGGATGGTACAAAGGTAGAGCTGGCAAAAGAAGATCTTCTGATTGACATGGCACAGGTACCGGGCTTTGTATCTGAGGGTGACAATTTCGTTACCGTTGTTCTGGATACTAATCTGACACCGGAACTCATCGAAGAGGGCTTTGTCCGCGAGATCATCAGTAAGATTCAGACGATGCGTAAGGAAGCCGGTTTTGAGGTAATGAACCATATCAACGTCTTCCAGGACGGAAATGATAAACTTGCAGAAATTTTAAAGAACCATACAGAGGAAATCAAGAAAGAGGTTCTGGCTGATAATATCCTGATTGGCACCATGGGCGGATACACAAAAGAGTGGGATATCAATGGCGAAAAAGGTATGTTTGGTGTTGAGAAAACGACTGACTGATGTGCCTGGCGGGAAACCGTGATACTACGAATATTAGGAGGACAGGATGCGCGAGATCAGCAAAGAAGAGTTTAAAAAGAGTATTATCGAAAATGTAAAGAACCAGTACCGCAGAACGATCGACGAGGCGACACCGCAGCAGATATTCCAGGCTGTGTCCTATGCGATTAAGGATGTGATTATCGACGACTGGATTGCAACTCAGAAGCAGTTTGACGAGACAGGCGCAAAGAAGGTATATTACCTTTCTATGGAGTTTCTGATGGGACGTGCGCTTGGTAACAATATCATCAACCTGGGTGCGAAAAAAGCAGTGAAGGAAGCACTGGAAGAGCTTGGTTTTGACCTCAATGCGATTGAGGATCAGGAGCCGGATCCGGCACTTGGAAACGGCGGTCTGGGGCGTCTGGCAGCATGTTTTCTGGATTCCCTGGCAACTCTTGGTTATCCGGCTTACGGCTGCGGCATCCGTTACCATTACGGTATGTTCAAGCAGAAAATTAAAGACGGCTACCAGGTGGAGGTGCCGGATGAGTGGCTGAAAAACGGTTATCCGTTCGAGCTTCGCCGCCCGGAGTATGCGACCGAGGTTAAATTTGGCGGTTATGTCAAGACCGAGTGGGACGGTGAGCGCAACCATTTTGTACAGGAAGGTTATCAGTCTGTTCTGGCAGTTCCGTATGATATGCCGATTGTCGGCTACGGCAACAACGTAGTCAACACCCTGCGTATCTGGGATGCACAGCCGATCGACACGTTCAGCCTTTCTGCATTTGACAAGGGTGATTACCAGAAGGCGGTCGAGCAGGAGAATCTGGCGAAGAATCTGGTTGAGGTCCTTTATCCGAACGACAACCACTATGCGGGTAAAGAGCTGCGTCTTAAACAGCAGTATTTCTTCATTTCTGCCAGCTTACAGGTTGCTCTGAAGAAATTCAAAGAGACAAACGATGATATTCACAAACTGCCGGAGAAGATCGTATTCCAGATGAACGATACGCATCCGACCGTGGCAGTTGCTGAGCTGATGCGCCTGCTCCTGGATCAGGAAGGCTTAAACTGGGATGAGGCGTGGGGTATCACAACAAAATGTTGTGCATACACCAACCACACTATCATGGCAGAGGCGCTGGAAAAATGGCCGATCGAGCTGTTCTCCCGCCTGCTTCCGCGTGTATACCAGATTGTGGAAGAGATCAACCGCCGTTTTCTGATCGAGGTACAGAATAAGTACCCGAATAACTATGAGAAAGTTAAAAAGATGGCGATCATCTTTGACGGTCAGGTCAAGATGGCACATCTGGCGATCGTAGCCGGATATTCCGTCAACGGTGTGGCAAAACTTCACACCGAGATTCTGAAAAATCAGGAGCTGAAAGATTTCTACGAGATGATGCCGGAGAAATTTAACAATAAGACAAACGGTATCACCCAGCGTCGTTTCCTGCTGCATGGCAATCCGCTTCTGGCAGACTGGATCACGGAGCAGATTGGCGACGAGTGGATTACCGATCTTCCGCACCTGGCAAAATTAAAAGTATACGTCGATGATCCGAAATTCCAGCAGGAATTTATGAACATCAAGTACCAGAATAAACTGCGCCTGGCAAAATACATCAAGGAGCACAACGGAATCGACGTTGATCCGCGTTCCATTTTCGATGTACAGGTAAAACGTCTCCATGAGTACAAGAGACAGCTTTTAAATATTCTTCATGTAATGTACCTGTATAACCAGCTCAAAGACAATCCAAACATGGATATGGTTCCGAGAACCTTTATTTTTGGTGCGAAAGCAGCGGCAGGTTACCAGATTGCCAAGAAGACGATCAAACTGATTAACTCCGTAGCAGATGTTATCAACAATGATAAATCCATCAATGGTAAGCTGAAAGTTGTGTTTATCGAAGATTACCGCGTTTCCAACGCAGAACTGATTTTTGCGGCAGCGGATGTCAGCGAGCAGATTTCCACCGCCAGCAAGGAGGCGTCCGGTACCGGCAACATGAAGTTCATGCTGAACGGTGCGCTGACGCTGGGCACGATGGATGGTGCGAACGTGGAGATCGTCGAGGAGGTAGGCAAGGAGAACGCATTTATCTTCGGTCTGAGCGCTGACGAGGTTATCAATTATGAGAACAACGGCGGTTACAACCCGGAGGAGATCTTCAACACCGACCAGGATATCCGCCGCGTGCTGATGCAGCTCATCAACGGCTACTATTCACCGCAGGATCCGGAGTTGTTCCGCGATATTTACAATTCTCTGTTAAATACAAAGAACAGTGCCAAGGCAGATACCTACTTCATCCTGAAAGATTTCCGTTCCTATGCGGAAGCACAGAAACGCGTCGAGGCAGCTTACCGTGACGAGAACTGGTGGGCGAGAGCAGCCATGCTCAACACAGCAAGCGCTGGTAAATTCTCCTCTGACCGTACCATCGAGGAGTATGTGCGCGACATCTGGCATCTGGAGAAGATCCATGTGGACGATGATGATGTAAAGGCACTGTAAAAGGAGTAAAAAGAGGGAGGACACACTATGAGAGGATACAGAAAAAGACCGGGGACACAAGGATTTTCGGTTCCTCTTGTGGGTGCTTCCCTCTTTTTTATCATTTCGCTGTTTTTGTTTGCTTCTTATAAAAACAGCGCCTATCAGCAGGCGAAAAAGGAAATCTATTCGCTTTATACGGCGAACCGGGCGTTTGATCTGGATGAGGTGTATCAGGACGGTCTGACGGCGATCTATGCGAAAGAGTATGGAAAGACGGCAACCGAGGCTGGTTGCGAGGCGCTGGAGCAGACGGGGCTTCCGTATGTTCTTTTATTATCGCAGTTTTCCGCACCGGTGGAACGCGTGTATGTGACGAACTGCCAGCTGAGCGAGACGGGGCGGGAGAAGAAGGCGCAGACGTATGACTACACGGTTTCGGTGCGTTTCTGCCTGGAAAAAGGCGATGAGATGCTGGCACCGGAGAAGACGATGGACTTTTATGGAACTGTGGTGATGAAGAAAAAGGGATGGTTCCGCTGGCTGCTGGATGGTGTGACGCTGGGGGAGTAAAAGAATGATAGAGGGGAAACTGGAAGAGACTGCAAAGGGCGGCGGAGGAGAAGCCGGAGCGTAGACTTGTGATATTTTTTGAGTGCCTGTCATAAGATAAGGAAGGCAGAGAAAAGAAGCAGGTTTGTAAGGCATTGAAACCATAAGTTTACTGGTATGGCAAAACAGAAAATGCGTGAAACCGTACTGGAACAGTCAAAACAGGAGAACCGAAATGAAGAAGAGAACTGCCGCCGTACTGGCGGCTTTTTTGATCCCATATATCACAACACTGGCAGTTTCCGGGCGTGTGCAGGGGGCGGATGGAGGAAAAATCGGAGGAAATTCAGATAGAACATCTGGATGGGAAAGTCAGACGGATGGTCGGAAGATCCTTCTGGATCGGGAGGATGGCGGCCGCAACAACGGAACCGAGTATGCTGTCCCGCTGGAAGAATATCTGATCGGTCTGACTGCAGTGCAGATTCCGGACGGCTATCCGAAGGAGGCAGTCAAGGCGCAGGCAATTCTGGCGCGGACAGCGCTGTACCGGGAGATGGACGGGGCAGATTCGATCGAGGAATCGGCGCTAGACATGGATTATCTGGAGCCGGAGCAGATCGAGAGCCGGTTTGAGGCGGCTGGAATGCCGGAATATTACCAGACGATCTGTGGGGCGGTGCGGGAGAGCGCAGGACAGACGGCGATCTGGGCTGGGGATTATATTGAGCCGCTGTTTCATGCAGTGAGCGCGGGGCGGACGCGCGAAGGGGATGAGGCGCATCCGTATCTGGCGTCGGTTGCGGCAAAGGAGGATGAGGGCGCTGGTGGCTACCTGACGCGGCAGGGTATGACACGGGAAGAACTGAAAAAACGTCTGGAAGAAGGACTGAATGCATTGGGAGAACATCCGGATCTGGAAAATCTGGAAGAAGAGCGGATTCTGGAGGAGATTCAGATCGTGAAACGGGACAGCGCCGGTTATGTGGAAACAGTGCAGATTGGGGCGGAGACGTACAGCGGGGACGCGGTGCGCTATGCGTTAGGCGCGCCGTCGCCAGCTTTTTCTCTCGAGGAAGACGGGGACGAAATCCGCTGTGTTACTTATGGGCGCGGGCATGGTTACGGGTTGTCGCAGTACGGGGCGGGACTCATGGCGGAGAATGGGAGCAGCGCGGAAGAAATTTTAAAGCATTATTTTAAAAATATTCAAATCGTTTCTGAATAAAACGATTCACTTCGGCAAGACTAATACCGAGGTGATAAACGTGAAAAATAAAGTAAGACAGTTATTCAGGGACAAACTTGTTCTGGTAATGACAGTGCTTGGTCTGCTGACAATCGTAGCCGCAGCAGGAACCGTAAAAATTCGAAAAGATAATGCGCAGGATGGAAGAAATCCGTATCTGGATGTGCCGCAGACGGAGGGAATCCTGGCGGAAGAGATGCCGCAGAACCGTTTAGAAGAAAACGACGGACAGGCGGAAACACGCGCACAGGTGGCAGGAAGTTCGGACGCCTCATATTCGGTCAATAACCGGGATGAAGCCGATCAGAAGTCGATGGAGGAGGAAAAAGAGAGCAGTCTGGGAGCCGGAGCAGCTGCCGCACGCGCACTTTCCTACAATGGAACCGATCGCTTAAGCTGGCCGGTCCAGGGCAATGTAATTCTCGATTACAGCATGGATTCGACCATCTATTTTCCGACGCTCGATCAATACAAATGCAATCCGGCGCTCATTATCCAGGGCGATGTGAGTGAGCCGGTCGCCGCACCCGCCGAGGCGCAGGTAACCGAAGTCGGTTCCAATGAGGAGATCGGCAATTATGTTGTGCTGGATCTGGGAAGTGGCTACACGGCGGTCTGTGGACAGCTCAAAGACGTTCAGGTGGCGCAGAAGCAGTATGTGGCAAAAGATACGATACTCGGATATGTGGCAGAGCCGACCAAATACTATTCGATTGAGGGAAATAACGTATATTTCGAGCTGATGCACGACGGAGAACCGGTGGATGCGCTGGATTATCTGGAATGACAGGCTGAAATGCTGTTTATGATGCGCCTTGCAGTCTGGTTCTGGCTGTGGCAGAAATTGGAAATGAAGGGATAAGTTTGTGTTTTGTGACAGGTGGTTTTGAAACAGAAAGCTGCTGTATGAAAACATGAAGACAGGGAATTTTGTTGACTTGAAGCAAGGCGGGCAGCTAATTTGCTCTGCCTTGTTTTTCTGCCAATATTTGATATACTATAGATAAAGTACGAATATTTTCAAAGACCAAAGGCTGTCAATGTAGGTTATAAATAAAAGTTACCATAAATTGAACGATTTAATAAGGAGGACAAAGATGGAACAGGAACTGCTGAAGAATAATTTTGAACGTCACGGATTTAAAACGAGTTTCTTTGATACAAAGGAGGCTGCGTTGGACTATCTGAAAGATCAGATTTCCGGGAAAAAAGTTGCGATAGGCGGAAGCGTGACGGCACAGGAGATGGGACTTTATGAAGCACTTTCCGAGAAAAATGAGGTGATCTGGCACTGGAAAAAGGCGGGGCGCGAGACGCTTGTGGAAGCGAGAAGTGCCGAGGTGTACATAACCAGCGCCAATGGTGTTTCCAAAACCGGAGAACTGGTCAATATCGATGGAACCGGAAACCGCGTGTCGCAGACCTTATTCGGACCGGAAAAAGTATATTTTGTCATTGGAAACAATAAAGTCTGTCCGGATTTGGCATCTGCGATGGAACGTGCAAAACAGATCGCAGCACCGAAGAACGCAGCCCGTCTGCAGGTCCAGACCCCGTGTGCGAAAACGGGCGTCTGCGTAGACTGCAACAGCCCGGCACGGATTTGCCATTCGATCGTGATCCTGGAGCGTCCGAGCAAGGGGATGGAAGTAGAGGTTGTGTTTGTGGATGAGGAGATGGGTTATTAGGAGCGGAATATAGTTACTGGTCGCGGGTATGAACAGTACCGATTATAGAAAAAATTGATGGAAAAATAAGGATTTCTTTATATCTTTTTTGGACAGATTTGGTATAATCAAGAAGAACGAAGGCAGATTTGAACGAAAATATACAAAATCTACAGATACGTATGGGGGGACGTATGGGGAAAGATGAAAGGAGAACAGATAAACCATGAATATATTATTTTTTCTGACACCGAAAAGTGAAGTCATTTATGTGAATGAGGAGGACACGGTTGGGCAGGCAATGGATACGATGGAAAAGTACAAGTATTCTGCGGTGCCGATCATCACGAAGGCAGGGCGTTACGCAGGAACATTAACCGAGGGCGACCTGCTGTGGGGACTCAAAAATAAGACAGATCTGGTGCAGAAAGGACTGGAAAAAGTGCGGATCACTGAGATTCCACGCCGTTCCGATAATCAGCCGGTACTTGTCAATGCGGATATGGAAGATCTTCTGGGAAAGATCATGAACCAGAATTTCGTGCCGGTGCTGGATGATCAGAAAAATTTTATCGGTATTATTACCAGAAAAGATGTTATCAGTTACCTTTGTAAAAAATAGTACATAATGATCGCTCTGTTTTTCAGCGGCGATCGCATTTATATATTTCCTGCATAAGATAAAGTATAACTGCTTTTGTAGGAGAATGAAATATGAATGGTTATCAGGATAACTCCAGCCGGAAAAATGCCTGCCGTTCGGGAATGCCTCTTATGTCATGCCCGGTGGCAGGCATTTCTGGCAATCGCTGCATAAATACTGCACCGCCAACCTGTCCGCCGGAAATACCTTGTGCTGGTTCGGTGCATCCTGTTTCGGAAAATGGGGCATTTTGCCCGCAGGGGCCAGAAATCCGACCTGCCCGCCCGTATCCGCAGACAGGAGGAAACAGACCGCCGCAGACATTTCTGGGAGGCGGAAATTATCCGGTCGGCATGGGATATGTACCGATTCAGTCCTGGCAGCAGCCGTATGCGCTGGAAACCGCATTCAGACGGGGAACTATTTTTCCGGATCTGGATCTGCCGTTTATGATGGGAGGTGCCTGCTGATGAATGAGACTGCCAGAAAATTGATGAAACGGATTGATGATGCCAGCTTTGCAATGGATGATGTGATTCTCTATCTGGACACCCACCCGGATGACAGGAATGCGCTGAATTATTACCGGTATGTGGTGGCACTTCGGAAAGAAGCTGTTAAAGCGTATGAGGCATCGTTTGGACCGCTCACGATCGAGGATGCGGACGATGCATGCACATGGTCCTGGCTTACAGAGCGCTGGCCGTGGGAAGGGGAGGTGTAGCGTATGTGGAGATATGAAAAAAGATTACAATATCCAGTCAATATCAAGACGCCGAATCCGAAGATCGCGCAATATATAATGAGCCAGTATGGCGGTCTAAAGTGCAGTAACCTATAATAAGCGGAGAACCTTATTTTTCAAGGTTCTCCGCTATTTCATGCATAATATTGAAAATCAAAATGCTCGGTCTTCCGGTCGAAAACGATGCATTTCAAGATGCTCCGCAGCGCGTTCCCTTTGGTTTCGAAGCCCACAGAAGGAGATGCCAGGAGATCGCGGACGTTTCGGACGCGGTCAAGAAGCTCCTTTTGCGGCGGCGCAGATTCGGCGGGCTGTTCAAGGAGACGCTGCAGCTCATCGGACAGCCGCTGAATCTCTGATCGCAGGCGGGCTTTGCTTTCTTTGTATTCGTCCAGAGTGTAAACTTCGTTTTCGTAGGCAATCCGGGCACGTTCTTCCTGGTGCCTGAGCCGGTCGAGCTGGGTATGTATGGACTGGATTTCGTTGGATGGATCTGCGGGGGAACCGGATACGCTGGCAGCAGGTGTATACTCAAAATGTCCGCTTTCCAGGATGCCATCCAGGGACCTAAGAACAATCTGCTCCATTTTCTTGACGCTGATCGAACAGGATTCAGGGTGCAAACCCTTGGAATATTTCCAGCAGGTGAAATATGGAACGGCTCCACTACCGGTGTAAGATAAGGTTGCCCCGCACACAGAACACCTCATCAGCCCGGAGAGCCAGTGTTTACATGTTGACACGTTCCGGTGCCTCATGGGGCGAAATTCAGCTTTCCGGCGTTCCTGGCACTGTTCAAATAATTCTGTCACGGATGCCCTTGTTTTGTGCGTCCCTTCAAAAGAAAAACCATTCCATTCTACCGTTCCGACATAAAAACGATTCTGTATGATTCGGTCTATTGACCGCTTCTCGAACGGATTTCCCCGGCGCGTAAGATATCCGGAAGCGTTCAGCTGACGGGCGATCGCAGTCATATCCAGGCGGTCAACCGCGTACATATGGAAAATCATCTCCACAATCTTGTATTCATCTTCACGGATCACATAAGGCTTTCCGTTCCCGACCGCGGCATAGCCAAGCGGCGGAACGAGCTGGTATCCTTTCAGTTCGGCTTTCTTTGCCATTCCACGCTTCACTTCAACCCCAAGGTTATAAGAATAAAACTCATCCTGCCACTCGATAATCATTTCGATAAGCCGCCCATACATTCCTTCCATGATGGGCTCCGAGACGCTTTCAATATCAATCTTCAATTTCTTTCGGAGCATTCCTTTGTAAAATGTGCTTTCGTCTTGATTCCGGGCAAAACGTGAAAATTTCCAGACAAGGATTACCTCAAAAGGCTGTGGCTTTTCTTTAGCGGTTGCGATCATCCGCTGAAATTCCGGTCGGTTATCGGCACGTTTGCCGCTTCGTCCGGTTCGTTCCATGAAAATATATTCTTCTGGAATCAAAATATCATGCGATTTTGCATATCGCTGGATCTCATCCAGCTGAGATTCCGGGCTGATATCCAGCTGGTCGTCCGTGCTGACACGGATATAAGCTGCACCTATTCTCATTTCGATCATCCTTTCGTATAAAAATATTAAAAAAGGGTATAAAAAATACACCTCTTGCGAGGTGCCCGAAAGAATGATATAATTCAAAGTGTTCAGGTTTGAATATATCTTTCCGGGCATCCGGTAAGAGAAATCTATGTGAAGCCGTTCGGTGTTACCAGCACCGGGCGGTTTTGCTATCTAAAGGGTTAGAAAAAATCAGGAGGATAAGGCTTTATTTTAGAACCTCCGAATTTCTTGTTTTCTAATTGGACATATCGATAATACCAGTCTGGTATTTCATATTTCCATGCTGCTGGCGGGATACATTTGCTACAAGGTTCAAAATTTCCGGCAGCAACAAATAAATGAACTTTATGATTTGCACCGCAGCATCCACGTATACGGTGATAGCACTTTCCGGTGCTTGTTATATAAACGGAAAAGTGGCTTTCAACAAAAGGATTGTTGGGACAGTGCGGTAGCAGTTCATCATCGAATGTAACGCCAGACGGAACACCACAAATAGAAAGAATCTCCTTTTCAGTAAGAGTATCAAGATTAACGGTATAGTTCGAAGAATTCTTTTTGACTTCTTGAGTTGCAGCTTCGAACTGTCTTCTTAAATCTTGAATGTCAGATTCATACTTATGAACCAAGTTATTAGCACAGTTTACTTGTTCTTCCAATTCTTTATTCTTAACAGTTGCAGCTTTTAAATCAGCACGTAACTGATCGATTGTAGTGGTGCGGATTCGATCAGTTTTTCGTATAGAGCAATAAAAAAGAAACAATCCCGAGATAAATGCGAAGGGGATCAAAAATAAATAATTACCAAGATAAAAAGAATCAGGTTCGTCATCGAGAAGAGGAGCTTCCGGGATACTTTCGCTAGGGATTGTTTCGCCAGGAGTGTCTTCTTGTAGGACTGTTTCGGCTGCGTAAGGTCGCCAAGGAACGGTTTCGCTTACATAGGAATCTTGATAATCGTTATCGTTCTCATTGCTCTCATAAGGACAAACTCCGTTCGGATGCTGGTGTGCCGAATAACCATGATGATAATGATATTCACCAGTGGAACTATCGTAGTGTCCTCCGGCAGAATCGGTTCTTCCAGAGTGTGCTGAAGATACAAAGGAAATAGAAAGCACCAAACATATGAACGCCAAAATAGATATCGAATACCGCATGGCTTTTCTCATAAGTTTTCCTCAATTATAAAATATTAAAAAATCTTCATAAATTCCCAGACAAATAAAGTGCTGTTATCATATATAATAGACGAATGCGCCCAGCCTTTCGGAAATAGAAAGGTGTGAGAGCTTATGCTGTCTGTTAAATACATAAGATACGATAATACCAATGTGTATGCGCTGTATTACCGCAGCAATAAAACACTTTATTATAACCTGAGTTTCAAATCTAGGACAAAAGTCTACTACATTCTTTAAACCCAGCCGGAAGGCTGGGCGCTTTTAAGAGCTGCGTTTCTTCTTGCCTTCTTCTTCAATTGGTGGATATTTCTCTTCGAGCTCTTCCGGGGTTGCCGGAAAATGTTCGGCGCCGCCAGATGGTTCATCATTCCCACTAATATACTTAACGAAATTCATCAGAGTTTTTCTGCCCAAATCATCCATTTCATAGAAATACATCAATGTTCTGCGGATCATTCGGTCAGCTTCGGTATCTCCAGAAGCAACAGCTTTCGCCATTCTCATAAATTCCTCATCTGGAGTTTCTTCCACGAACATTTCCCCGTTTCCGGTTCGAAACCATTCTTCGTTTACATGAAATTCTCGACATATCAAAGATATGACGGCATCGCTAGGCGCGTTTTTCCCAACTTCATAGGCGCCAATATTACCGCGCGATATACCGACGCGGTCAGCAAATTCTTGCTGAGTCAAACGTAGCTCCTTGCGAAGCGCTTTAAGTCGTTCTTTCAACAATTAACACCTCCTTATGTGCTGATTATACATTCTGAAATGTTGGATGTCAACAAAAATGTTGGGAAATTACAAAAAACAGCTTGACAAAAGAAATTAACCAACATATAATTGTGATATAACAACAAAGGGATTTGAAAGAAAGGAGACAATGCCATGAAAAAAACATCCAGTCACACAAATGATGCTGAGAAATTAGCTGAGATGCTGAAGGAAATGAGCGATGAGGACAAGAGAGTAGTCATGATTTACGCATCAGCCCTCTGGTCCCGTGCAGCGCTGGGAAATAAAAAGGAAGCTGACAACCTAGAGGCTTCATAAATTATAGAGAGGAGGCGGTCGAGTGTGAGAAAACAGAGAGAATATGAAGAGATCATAAAAGATATCCAGGAAGTAAACGAGATGGATCGAAAGAGAATCCGGAAACTCTGCAAAGAGTTAAGGAGATATAGACCCTTTACATTCAAAGAGAGCATTGAAAACCTATTATTTGAGATGGAATTTTGGGCGGATCACATGGTATTCACATATGGATACGCCCTGTACATACTTCCGCTGATACTTTTTCTGATATCGATTGTATTAATGATATTCAAAGCAACTCGTTAAGCGAAAAAACAAATAAAAAAGGAGGAACGTCATGAAGAAAGAATTTGAATCTGGAAACGTGAAAGAGATCATCGATTCTATTCCAGAGCGGAACCTGGAAAAAGAGGACGATATCGACAAAGAAGCTCACCGGCTGGAAGGGTGCCTGTATTTCTTACGCGGATATATGGGGGGAGATGCAGAACTGCATCCGGAACGGGTGTATACCGGCGCAGATATTGTTGAGCTTCTGGATGCTGTGATCCACGGAAGGGAGTGAGGTGTGTGACAATCACAAATCACATCGAAATCAATGGAACTGTCCGCGATTTTGAAACCCTCACAAAAGAAGAACGAAAAGAAATAGCTGCTCTGCTGTCTGACCGTTTCATGGCAGCAGCAGGATACCAGAGAATGAAAGGAGAACGGGATGAGAAGGGAAATCGAGGTATACAACCCCAAAAGGGAAGCGCGCCTGGAAATGCAGTTGAGAAGAAGAACGGAGGAGCTGAACGAGAATCTCAGATTTCAGGGATTGCTGTATGAGACGATCTTCGTTCTGGCGGTGCTGCTGATCGCGACGGTCTTCGCGCTGCTTGTCGTTACATCAAACAGATTTTTATAGGAGGACTCATGGGAAAGTACAAGGAAATCCAGATTGAAGTCGGCGATGAGGTGTATGCGGCGCTGGAGCAGCTGGCAGATGGCCTGAACAAAGCAGAGGCGATTATCCTAAACAGAACCGGAAAACAGGAACTGATCGGTCAGAGAAGTATGACTGTGGAGCATATCGCACTTCTGGCAATCGAAACATATGTTCACAATATCGAGAAAAGAAAATGCCAGAAATCGGATCCGCTGGGATATACAGAGTAGGAGGAAACAATGGTCAAAATAACAATTAGCAGCAAAAAAGAGGAAAACTTCAAGGAAGGAGATCTCGTCTTCGGAGCGGCACTGAGCTGGGAAGATCCGGGAAGCCATATGGACGCGTTCATCGTAGGAGAAATAGATAAAGAAAAATTCCTCTACACATTTGCTGGTGCAGTAGCAAACATCCTTGCAAATACAGTACCGAACGAGTACAGCACCGAACTGGGGCGTGAATTTGTTAAAAAATTCGCTCTTCATATGAAAAAAATCAAAGAGGAGGGAGAAAAATGCAAGGGCTTGGAATCGTAGTAAAAACGACAGATGAACAGGAGGAACGCCTTGAAAGACTTCTTCCTTGGCACCAGAAACACGTGGAAGAGGATGGAAGCTATCCGCATAGCAACTGGAACAAAAGCGATATGCTGGAATGCCTGGTAAACATCCATGCAAACGAACTGGTTGAGTTCCTTCTGTCGGAAGAGGAGCGCCGCCAGGGAATTATTCCGGAAAAGGAAAAGGGCCAGGCATAAAAGCCTGACCCTAAACCGTATACGAATCTGTGACAAGATCAGTATACGGCATACGGCGGAGAAAGTCAAGTTTTACAAGGGTTTAGTCGCCGTTTAGTCACTCGTTACAGTCATTAAACTTAGGCAGGGTGTAGAATGTCGTATTTGAGAAATAGCTGTTATCTCCCGTATTGCATCGAAGTAGAAGAAGTACATTCGAATAGGTATGGGAAGAGAGGATATAAGAGGGCACCGAGGAAGGAGCCGACCAGGGAAGAGATAGCAGAGGCGAATGAGCGCCGCCGCATTAAGAAGCTCTACCGAATCATAGCCACGAATTTTGATTTCGGAGATTATCACGCAGTCCTGACTTACCGGAAGGATGAGAGACCGACACCGGAACAGGCAAAGAAGATTCTTCGAACACTTCTCCGGAACCTGAGAAAAGCGTACCAGAAAAGAGGGGAACCGCTCCATTACATCATAGTGACCGAATATGAGCGGGCTGCCATCCATCATCATTTGATAATCAATGAGATTGGAGACACGATCAAGATTCTCAAAAGGCTGTGGCCGTATGGGGGAACACATTTCACGCCCATCTATGAGGCAGGAGAAGTGAAGGAACTGGCGGCGTATCTCATCAAAGAAACTCAGAAGAGCTTCCGGAAAAAGGACAACCCCAACAAGCTGGCGTATTCGTGCAGCCGGAACCTGAAAAAGCCGGTAGTTAAAACCAAGGTTATCAAGGCGAACACCTGGAAGAAAGAACCGGTGCCGCCTGCTGGGTATATGATCCGGCGCGGCGATATCGTGACCGGAATTAATGTCCTGGGCTATCCGTACCGGTATTATACGATGGTCCGCATCACTGCCGGGAAAGGAGAGGGCTGGATAAAGCCAAGGAAATATGCACCTGAATCGAGAGGAGTACCGCCTGATTAAACGGATGAGCCGCGGGGAATTGCAGGACTACCTGGAAGAGGTTTCCGGAGAGCTGGAGAAAGAGGCGATCCGCAAAGAGGCGCTGCTGGATGCAAGGGAATCACTGGAAAAGGCAATTGATATCAAAGGATTAGGACCGATGCGGAAAGCAGAGATCCGGAAAAAATATAAAAAAGCAATGGAGGAAAAAGAGCATGGAAGAAAAACGGGAACTGCCGGAGGGTGTTAAAGAAGAAATGGGCGCATGTATCTTTTGCGGTCAGACGTACATGTTTGCGAATGTCGGACTCGGTACGGAGCAGTTAAACGAAGCAGCGACGGAGAGATGCACCTGCGAGGAAGCAAAGAACTGGCAGATGCAGCGGAATCGGGCGAAGAAGGTACGCAAGAAAACGGAAAGAATCTTTGCTGATGATAAGTGTCTGGATTTTATGCTGACGTCGGCGAATATGATCTTGTCCGGAGGACTGGATAAGGTAACGGTAAAAATGAATGATGGAACCGTGGGAACCATCGCGTTGACAAAAAAAGGCAGTATCAAGATCCAGCGCAGCAAGACGATCCAGGACGCAGCGGAGGGATAAGATGTATGAGGTAACCGTAAAAATTGGCGGAAATGCCAGTAAATACTGGGCGTCACTGGAATTTGACGATGCCAAGGGGAAGACTCATCGAAAAGAGATTGCCAGGGAGCGCAGCGCCACGAAATCAAGCAATACGCTGCAGGCGCTGATTGACGCCCTCGGCATTCTTCGGAACCCATGCGTTTTAACAATCTATACCGAAGACGATGCCCTGGCAGCAGCCTGGTCGAACGGATGGGTCAACACCTGGCAGCAGCATAGTTGGAAAAACGCTAAGGGGAATACGATACGGAATGCGGAGCAGTGGCAGCAGCTCTATGAGCTCATGACACCGCACGGAAGGAGGTTTGTATGTCAAAAAGCATAATGGAACCAGTAGGAGCGTGCGAGTGCTGGAATTGCGGCGATACGCGGAACCTGGAAGTGCATCATATTTTTTATGGAATCCGTGCCAGAAAAAAGTCCGAACACTATGGTTTAAAAGTGCATCTCTGCCCTGGCTGCCATCGATGGGCGAAGACGGGGGTGCATGGCGGAAATCATGAATTAGATATTCGCTTGAAGCAGGAAGCGGAACGGCTTTTTGAATCAAAATACAGCCGGGAGCTGTTTAGACAGGAATTTGGCAAGTTTTACACAGAGGAAAATGCCGAAAACACGAATAAAACATTAGATCTTTTGGGGGTACAGTGGATATGACGGTGGATGATTTGTTAAAGGTATTAAGTAATCCGGATATGATCCGGATCATCAATGATGGCAGTGATGTTTATGTCGGATATCTCGGTACGATGCAGTATCACAAAGGGGATTTATCAAAAATCATGAAGCAGGAAGTACATTCATTCCGGTGTATTCCGGAAATCCGTCATAGGAATTGGAGAGAAAAGGGACTGGATGCCCCTCTTCTTCCGGACGCGATACCGACCTATGCGTATGCGGATCTGCAGAGCACACTATATTACACAATTTACATATAAAGGGGTAAAAAATGAAGAAAACAGAAGGAAAACGCACTTCGGTTGCGGAATATGTGAGAAAAAGAGCCTGCGGGCAGCAGGTAAATGTGGAACAGAGAAAAGAAAGCACTTCGGCGGCTTGCGAGAAGACTGCCACAGGGCAGCAGGAGGAAAAGAAAAGCGATTTGGAGCTGCTTCGGGAGTGCTGCGAAAAAGAAAAGTACTTCCTGGAAATGTTTCAGAAGATGCGTGGGAACAATGCGGATGATGTCAGGGCAAGGGCGTTGAAGGTACAGGCACTTGAACAGGCGATCCAGGCACTGACGGGGGAGAAGACAGCGGAAGAAAAAGAAGAGCCGAAGGAACAGACCCCGCTTCCGGTTATGAAGAATAATACCCAGCGAAAGGAATGGCTGGCTGACTATCGCTCCTGGGGAGTCTGGTACGCAGACAAGCATATCGGCGCGGTTTACTACAAGTATGATTTTGATAACGGCGCGAAATTGATTGTCGAGGAATATGAGGACACACTTACCACCCTCAGAAAGACAGAAAAGCGTATCAGCCGGTATTATCATCTGGTGGGCGGTCCGGAGCCGGTCAGAAGGACGGACGGGAGTCCGAAATGGAGCCGTCACGAAAACTATACTAAATATCCGGACAGCGAAAGCGAACTGGTAGAATTTTTAAAAGATATACAGAAATAAACCTCTATGTGGCAGTTATATATTACCGAATATGCCATTGGTCTATAGAGCGAGGCTCCGGAACTCCACCGGAGCCGGAAAGGAGGCAGCTGTGAGAGCTGAAGAGATGAGAGATATTATCATCAGTAAATTAAAAGATGGACCCAAGACAACCCCCGAACTTGTTGAAATGACGGGATTCAGCCCCGAACAGATCCGGGAGCGGATGCGCCGGGCAAAAGTCGAGGGAATGGTGGAAAGTGCTGTGATAGACAAAGAATTTATGTGGTATGACAAAAAACAGTGGGATCATGTTGTACAGGTTAAAGAGGATAAAGGACCGATTACATTCGGAGAATTAAGAAGAATCAGCCACTATATCAGACCGAATTTTCGAATCCGCGTTTATGACTTCGTCCCGAAGAGGGGAGAGGAAAAGGCTGGCGTGATCCGGATGAAGCACATAGACAAGATCTATCGCCATGTTGTCACGTTCAAGGAAGGAGGAAGTACCACGCTTGTGAAGTTGGCGCAGTATTTCCGGGATGGCAGCAGGAACAGATGCATTAAATGATTTGACGGTCGCCGGAAACGGTCGATGGTCGAATTATTGTTTTGTATGTTGAGGAGTGGAAGATGAGATTTAAGAAAGGCGATGTCATAAGATATTTTAAAAGAGAGATGCTTACAAAAGAGCAGATCGAAGAAAATGGAGCTTTGTTTACATATGAGTTTTTGGGAGTCGCAGAGCATACGGAAACAAAAGAAAAACTGGTGTTATACAAGGCTTTGTACGATGGCGAGTCAATAGGGTTACCTGTGAAAAAGGGGGACATATTTGCACGACCGTATGATATGTTTTTTAGCGAGGTAGATCATCAGAAATACCCTGGCATAAAGCAGAAATATAGGTTTGAATTTTAAATCCAAAAGGAGAATAAAAGAGATTATATGCCTACGAAGAAACGGGGCTTTCTCCAGAGCAAACTTAAAATTTGGAGGATACTATGAAAAAGTGGGTAGAGAACAAAGAACCATCCGGCGCAGTGGTTCACACGCTTGTGTTCGGGCATCATGGAGATGATCCCAAAGTCATAGTGGCGTTGTTTAGAGATTCAGAGGGAGATTGGCTTACAATATCGAATGTACTCGATACATACCGGGACTTGCTGACCGGCAAGGAAATGTGTGAGCATGATGCCAAAATGATGGTAGAGGAAATGGTGTACGATCATTTTGCGGATGAAAAGAGGTATTACGAGGAAATTTGTGAAGAGTTTGATATGGAAAACTGAAATTAAGAATTTGATAGAGGAATACGATGAGAAATCAGAACGCTTCCGGAAGAGATGGGAGGAGAGGAAGGCAGCAGAAGAAAAGGATGGAAACAGGTACCGGGAGGCATATGGTAAACTGTACGATAAATTTTTAAAAACATACTAGGAAAAGGAGATAAAACACTATGCCAGAAAAAAATGAAACTAACAAAGTGCGCCTGATTGGCGAGGTGATATCAGAATTTACATTCAACCATGAAGTGTTTGGAGAGAAATTCTATTTCGTAAGTTTGTCTGTCACTCGTTTGAGCGGACAGGTGGATGTGATCCCAATCTCAATCTCAGAGAGACTTATGGATATATCTAAAGATTATCGCGGCACGACGATGGAGGTGCTTGGACAGTTTCGTTCCTACAACCGCCACGACGGAGAAAAAAGCCATTTGATACTGTTCGTGTTCGCGCAGGAAGTTCGACTCCTGGAAGAGCCTGCTGGATACACTGGAACGAATCAGATCTTCCTGGACGGATACATCTGTAAGAAACCTATCTATCGCCAGACACCGCTGGGAAGAGAAATCGCAGATATGCTTCTGGCGGTCAATCGATTATACGGGAAAACAGATTATATACCGTGTATCGTATGGGGAAGAAATGCCCGTTATGGATCCAGATTTGGTGTAGGAAGCCATGTGTGTGTTGAGGGGCGTATACAGAGCCGCGAGTATATGAAAAAACTGAGCGAAACGGAATGCGAGAAGCGCGTAGCGTATGAGGTATCAGTCAGTAAATATCTGGACAATAGAAGAAGCTTGGAAAAAGGAGAAGATGATGGAGGAGGAGTTGCTTAAAATGTCTGTAAATGCGAGGTGCGTTGGCTGTAAAGAACCGACAAAATTTGTAGCTGGTTTTTATGACGGTCCGAGGGGAGAACATGGCTGCTTTTATGATTGTGAAAACGAAGCTTGTGCGGTGAATCAGATACTTCGGTGTGCGGAGTCTAAAGAAGCTCAGAAGATGATGCAGATCCAGGAAGATAACGGTCGGCTTGGAATGTATGCGGGAGAGATAGCAGCGCTGCGGAAAGATGTAGGGCTCACGATAATGCAGATGTCGCAAATGGCCGGATGCAGCCCGGCGGAGTACAGCGCATATGAGCATGAACGGAAAAAGTTTGATCCGGAAGTATATCGAAAATGTAAAGGGTACCTGCATGAAAGAAGGGTGAAAAATGGAACGATTAACGAGTAAACGAGTAAACGGCATCAAGTCCGGCTATTGGTCTGCAGCCAAAAAGGACGAGCTGATCGCCAGACTGGCAGAATACGAGGATACCGGAAAGACTCCGGAAGAGATCCGGGGATTTGAAGAGACTGCCCGGAAAATGGTGGAGAGAACGATCTCTTTGCATCGAGAATTGAAAGCTGAACAAAGCAAGGATGAATGGATTCCTGTATGTGAAAAACTGCCGGAGCTGGAAACGTGGGTTCTGGCAACAGTAAAACGTCACCGCTGGATCAGCGACTACAAAGAGGAATATGTTCCAGATGATGAAAAAACAGATCATCCGGAAGCAGTCTATGTTACCCTGGCAAAGCGAAATACTGAGGGCTGGTGGTACATCGACATGGAATGCGACAGCTTGAATTACGACCTAAACCCAGAAGACTATGAAGGGGAAGAAGATTTAAGCTGTCCGCGGGTGGAGGTTTTTGCCTGGAAAATGATTCCGAGAGGCTGCGAAAATGAAAGAAACTGAACGAGGACGCATTTACCTGTGCGCGGTCTATGTGGGAGACCGGAAAGAAATTAAAAAAGAAGCGCAGCAAATAAGCATCCAGAAAGACGATATCTATGGTTACATAGTAGAACCGGAGAATGGGCGGGCATATGGATACCCGACCATGCAGGATCTCCGGAGAGACTGGAAAAGGGGTTAAATCATGACACGAGCAGAAAGAAGAAGAGCCGCACGGCAGCAGGAGGCGGCAGAGGTACGCTATCAGCTGACGGCAAAGGAAATCCGAGAAATCGAGAAAAGAGCGGTCGAATCAAAAAAAGAGCAGATTCGGGACAAAATCATGCAGGAAGTAAAAGAAGAGTGGAAACGTCGAGAGGAAATGCTTTCGGGAGAAGATGATGAGGTTGTGCTGAATGTTCTCAGTTTGCTTCTGGCGATTCCGGTCAAAGTTCTTTGTGAAAAATTTAAGTGGAAACCATATCCGCTAAATGAGGAAGAGAACAAAAATTCCAGAATCTTGAAATTTTCCCGGGAAGTAATCAAAGAGACAAATGATATATTCGCGGACGAAAACGTGGATATCAGGAACTATGTTGAAGAGGTCTATCAGAAATACGGAATCAAATACCGGATGGAAGATGCATAAAAGAAAAGAGGAGCGGCGTATGTGGGGGGGGGCTCGCTCCTCTATAGGGGTAACTCTATTATAGATGATCCCCGGAAAAAATGCAAGAGAGGGGGAAAACTATGGTATCAGCAAGCACATTAATCAACATTATGCTCACGCAGATGCAGGAGTACATCAAGGAGGGAGCACTGAAGGATGTGCAGCTGGTTATGTACATGAACCTGGCTGATTATATTTTTTTGCGAAATGAAAATCAAACAGCAGTTAGTGAAAACTCGGATCGAATGCATGAATTGATTCGGCTCTGGCAGCAGGATCTACTTCTTCGGGGACTGACGACAGCGACGATCCGGCAGTACAGCCACGAATTGAAGCAGCTTATCATCTATGTGGGACTGAGCCCTCTGGAAATGCAGGAATATCACGTAAAAAATTACCTTGCATTCGGTAAAGTGGTAAGGAAATGGAAAGACAAGACATACAACAGCAAGATTCGCTCACTGAAATCATTCTTTACCTGGGCGCATGAGAATAAAGAAATGCGAGAAAATCCATTGAAAAACATCAAAACAACAAAAGAGGAGTACCGGATGCAGCCGATCCTCACGGCGGAGCAGAGGGAGATCATGCGCTGTGCCTGCCGGACAGAGCGGGAGCTTGCGGTGCTGGATCTGCTCTATTCCTCCGGCGGCCGCGTGTCGGAGATTGTGCAGCTCAACATTGAGGATATGGATTTTGTCAACCGCCGCGCTCGGATCTACGGAAAAGGACGGAAGGAACGAGAAATATATTTTTCTCCCCAGGCTTCTCTTCATATCCGGGACTATCTAAATGAGCGCAAAGACAGCAATCCGGCATTGCTGGTGGGAGTTAAAGCACCCTATGAGCGTTTGAGCATAGCAGGAATCCAGTACATCCTGAAAGATATTCAGAGCCGCGATGAGCGCCTTCATGGCCTCAAGATATCGCCGCATACATTCCGCCGTACTTGCGGAACTGACATGATTAATCGAGGGGCGCCGGTCGAGATGGTCAAGGAAAAGCTGGGTCATGCCAAGGTGGACACCACACTGCAGTGCTACGCCCAGATCGGCACAGAAGCTGTGAGAGATGCAGACCGGCGCTATGGAGCAGCATAAGAGGAAATATATAAAACATACTCGGCTGGGTCTTGTTGGTTTGGCAGGAACCGGCCGTGGCAGCAGGAGGATAGGAAAATTGAACGACGAGGCAAAGATTCAGTGCCCGTTTTATTTATCAAAAAAGCGGGAAAAGCTCAGGCAGGCAATCACGATCACCTGTGAAAACATAGAGAATAATCTAGGCTTTGATGTCAAAAATATGCTGTCGTTCAAATCTATCAGAGAGCGAACAGACTGGATGGGGCTGTTCTGCGAAGATGAATACCAGAATTGCCCTTATTATAAAAAAATCTATAAAAAATATGAGGAGGCAGAAGCGTGGGAATTGTCCAGAAACAGAAAAGAGAGATTGAAAGAAAAGAAATGCAGATAAAAATGCTGAAACAAAGCATCGCTGGAAGAGATCGGGCGATAGCGCTCTGGGAGGCACAGGCAAAAGGGGCACGCGTGGTCCTGGAAGCTATCGTTAAACAGTATGGCAGGGTCGAATTGGATGCGACGCTGGCAACAGCTGACGACAGAGATGTACGGGCAAAATTTGAGCCAGAAACCGAGAAGTGGATCATTGAGGTTGTTGAAAAAACGGAATAAAGAAAAAGCGCCGGGGGTTGCCCTGGCGCTTTTTGAAATTATGCAGCGGTAGAATAGTCCATAATAAAGATTTTACTTGAAATCTTTTCCACGCTTTCCAAAATTTCTTCGATTTTCTCGACAACAGAAGTGGTATAGAAGACTTCGCCACACTGCGGGCATTTCAAGCAAGGCACATTTTCAATGATTACATAGCAGTTTTTCAACTGTGCGAAATAGGCTGCGGTGCCTGGCTCCATGTTGTCGTAACCATAGAATTAGGGCTTGCCTGTCAGGAGCAGGCGGATGAGCTGCATGATAAATATGGTTTATCCTGGGAGGAGCTGGAAGAGCTCGAAAATAAAACACATGAAGAAAAGACTCGCTGTTAGTGGCGGGTCTTTTTACGTGGGAGAAAAGTGAATAAAAAACTGGCAAAATAGAACCGGAAGGAGGTCAAAAACGGATGGCGAGAGCGAAATATCAGGAATGGATTGACGATCCGGACAAGAGGACTCTGCTGTCCGGATGGGCCCGGAAGGGACTGAGCGACCAGCAGATCGCGAAAAATATAGGGATTTCAAGGTCCACGCTGAATGAGTGGAGAAAAAAATATCCGGTCATTGCGGACACATTAAAAAAAAGCAAGGAAATCGCAGACACAGAGGTGGAAAATGCCCTGTATTTGAAATGCATCGGCCACAAAGTCCAGCTAAAGAAAACTTTCAAGGTCCGGAAGATTGAATATAACGATGCCGGTCGGAAAATCAAAGAAGAGGAGCATCTGGAAGTGGGAGAGGATGAGGTCTATATCCCCCCAGATACCAAGGCGATCATCTTCTGGCTGACGAACCGCGCCAGGGAAGACTGGAGAGAGCGCCAGAATATCCAGGAGGAGCAAGAAGAGACCGAGGAAAGCGGCGTGATCATGCTGGCGCCGGCGGATGTGGAAGGAGTGAAAGAGGAAATTGAACGATACAAAAAGCAGAAGAGTGATCTGGCAGCCGCAGCCGAAACAGGCGCTGATGATGAGCAGAGGGGAGGATGAAGCTCTATACGGCGGGGCAGCAGGCGGCGGGAAGTCTGATTTTCTTCTGGCGGAAGCTCTGCGCCAGGTACACATCCCCCATTACCGGGCGATCATATTCAGAAAGACCTATCCGCAGCTCACGGCACTGATAGACCGCTCACGCGATGTTTATCAACCGGCATACAGAAAAGCCAGGTATAACGAGACGGGGCACGTCTGGAAGTTTCAAAGCGGAGCAAAAATATATTTTGGTTCGATGCAGCACGTAAAGGATAGGAAAAATTACCAGGGTAAACAATATGATTTCATTGGATTTGATGAGCTGACACACTTTACATGGGATGAATACTCCTACATGGTATCTCGTAACCGCCCGTCAGGCTCTGGAACGCGCGTATATATGCGCTGTACGGCTAACCCCGGAGGTATTGGCCATGGATGGGTAAAACAGCATTTTGTGAAGGCAGCAGCGCCATATAAGACGGTTGTGCATGAGTATGAGATATTGAACGTGGACGACAGGAAGAAAAGACTGTATAGAACTTCCTGCTTCGTTCCGTCAACGGTATTTGACAATCAGGAGCTTCTGGCAAATAACCCGAACTATCTGGCGGCGCTTGCATCACTTCCGAAGGCAGAGCGTGAGGCCTTGCTATATGGCGATTGGGACAGCTTTTCGGGACAGGTATTTGAGGAGTTCCGGGATAATCCGATGGGGTATGAAACCCAGCAATACACACACGTCATTAAACCGTTTCGAATCCCCGCAGATTGGGCGATATACCGGGGCTTTGACTTTGGTTATGCAAAACCGTATTCAGTCGGCTGGCATGCCGTGGATCATGATGGATGCATCTACCGCATCAAAGAAATGTACGGCTGCACGGGAGAGCCGAATGTAGGCGTCAAGATAGCGCCGAACGAGATAGCCAGACAGATCCGCGAGGTGGAGCAGGCGGATCCGATGTTAAAAGGACGCAAAATCATCGGGATAGCGGATCCGTCTATCTATGATAGGTCACGCGGCGAATCGATCGCGGAAATGATGGAACGAGAAGGAATCTACTGGTCCCCGGGCGATAACACCCGCCTCGCCGGTAAAATGCAGTATCACTATCGACTTGCGTTCGACTCAAATGGTCGGGCGATGTTTTACGTGTTTGATACCTGCAAGGACTTCATCCGCACGATTCCGGCATTGGTATATGACGAGCATAACGTAGAGGATATAGACACGACCCAGGAGGATCACATCTACGATGAGTGTCGTTATGTCCTCATGGAGCATCCGATTGCCCCGCGTCAGAGTATTGTCCAGGAGATACCGCAGGAGGATCCGCTGGATTTGTACAAACAGAAACGTCTTGTATTGAGAGTATAGGAGGAAATCATGGAAGAAAAAGTGATACAGACCAAAATAGGAGAGGAAGAAGCAAGAAAAGCACTTGCTATTCTGGAAAAGTACAAACAGGGAAAGAAATCCCTGGATGAAAGATTGATTGATAATGAACAGTGGTGGAAGATGCGCCACTGGGATCGGTTTAAAAAGAAAAATAAGAACGGGAATGCAATCGAACCGGCCAGCGCATGGCTGATCAACTCGCTCATCAATAAGCATGCAGATTTTATGGATAATTATCCAGAAGCGAATATATTGCCGCGTGAGGAGTCAGACAAAGAAACAGCCAAGATTTTATCAGATGTTATTCCGTTTATCATGGACCGGAACGAGTACACTGCAGTCTATTCAGAAGCGACCTGGCAGAAAATCAAAATGGGAACGAGCATTTATGGAGTGTTCTGGGATGCTCACAAGGAGAACGGTCTGGGCGATATCTCAATTAAAAAATGTGACCCGCTCAAAATGTATTGGGAGCCGGGAATTGATAAAATCCAGGAATCCAGGAACCTGTTTTATCTGAATGTTATGGATAACGACCTGATTGAACAGGAATATCCACAGATGCAGGGAAAACTGAATGATACTTTGATTAGTGTCCAGGAGTACCTGAATGATGATTATGTCGATACAACCGGGAAATCATTAATCATTGATTGGTATTACAAGAAAACAGTTTCCGGTATGTCCGGAGATGTGCCGGTTATGAAAACAGTGCTGCATTATTGTAAAATCTGTAATGGAACCGTACTCTATGCATCGGAGAACGATCCCAAAATGGCTGACGGTTGGTATAAACATGGACAGTATCCGTTTGTGTTCGATCTCATGTTCCCGATTGAGCACAGTCCTTTCGGCTTTGGATATCTGGATATAATGAAAGACTGCCAGGAGTATATTGACAAATTGGGCCAGTCAATTTTGCAGAATTCGATCGCAGGTTCCAGACCGCGGTATGCGTGCAAAGACAGCTCCGGATTCAATGAGGAAGAATTTTCGGACCTGTCGAGGGATATTGTGCATTACAACGGATCCAAAGATGACATGTTGCCTCTTAAAGTGGCACCTCTTCCAGGCATCTATTATCAGGTTTACCAGGGGAAAATCGAGGAATTAAAAGAGACTTCCGGAAACCGTGACTTTTCACAGGGCGCGACAGCTTCCGGAGTAACGGCAGCTTCCGCGATTGCGGCACTGCAGGAGGCAGGCAGTAAGCTGTCAAGGGATATGATAAACGGATCTTATCAGGCTTTTCAGAGTGTTGTAAATATTGTTCTGGAACTCATCAGGCAGTTTTACACCGCGCCCCGTGTCTTCCGTATCACGAATGACAAGGGGGAGAATTTCGTATCATTCGATAACTCCGGTATGCAAGCCCAGGAGATGGAAGTGGGATTTACAGGCATGATTGCGGAGCGTAAGCCTGTATATGACATCAAAGTACAGGCACAGAAAGCAAGCCCGTTTACAAAGATTTCCCAGAACGAACTGGCTAAAGAAATGTACAATCTAGGTTTCTTTAATCCGCAGTTAGCCGATCAGTCACTGGCTTGCCTCGAAATGATGATGTTTGACGGCAAAGAGGAGGTTATACGGAAGATTGCACAGAATGGAACCATGTATCAGCAGATGCAGCAGATGCAGAACACTATGAGCCAGATGGCAGCAGTGATCGCCCAGAGTACCGGCGATACGCGCTTGTTAGATGCAGTGGGAGCAATGGGACCGGGGGAGCAGCCGATTGTGTCCGGTGGCAGCAGCAAATCCGCCCAGCTTGATGCGATGGGGAATGCAACCAGGGAAGCAGTCAGTTCGACCGCCGGAAAAGCACGGGAACGCGCAGCGAAGGCGGCGACGCCGAAGGGAGCAGAATAATGACGAAAGTAATTGAACGACGGGAAAATGAAGTAACCGATTTCATTATCGACGGGCACGCGGAGAAAGTGAACCCGGATGAGGGGAATATCCTTTGTGCAGCGGTGTCGATGCTGGGACAGACCTTACTCGAGTGTTTGCGGCGGATGGATGCCAATGTGCGGACGGAAAGCCGGGACGGACATATAGCAGTCAGGTTTTATCCAGATGATGAAAATTCGGAAGAAATTGAGAATCTTTTGAAATTCACAAAAACCGGCTTTTGCCTTTTAAAATCAAGGTATCCGGAGCAGTTTGACCTAGTGGGAGATTTTGAGTTTTGATTATGTAAAAATATAAGCATAGGCACGCCGGAGAGACGGCAGGAGACACCGGAGAGACGGATGACACGCCGGAAAGACGGTAGGAGACGTTGGAGAGACAACTGGCACGCCGGGAAGACGGCAGATAGGCACGCCGGAAAGACGGTAGAAAGGAAATGGGAAAATGAGAAGATTGAACCTGAGAATGTTTGACGGAGAAGGCGGCGGAGAAGGCAGCGCGGCGACCGGAGCGGAGGCAGCAGCCCCAGAGACAACCGAGGGGCAGCAGGCAGAACAGACGCCGGAAGAACGTGAAAAGGCATTTAATGACATGATTAACGGCGACTTCCGCGATCTGTTCGATGCGAGAATGCAAAAGGCAATCAAGGAGCGCGTCGGCGAGGTGAAACAGCTTCAACAGCAGCTTCAGCAGCAGAACGATGTTATCGGGCTGGTTGCAAAAAAATATGGTATATCTACAGACAAGATGGGCGATATTCGCGAAGCTCTGGAAAGTGACGATGTATTCTGGGAAGAAGCCGCTGCGGATCAGGGCATGACAGTAGACAGCTATAAGAAAATGGTGAAGCTGGAGGCGGAGAATGAAGCCTTACATAAAGCCAGAGAGGAAGCTGAGCGGAAGAACCAGAAAGATGCGGTGTTCCAGAAGTGGGATCGGGAAGCAGAAGAACTGAAACGGATGTATCCGCAGTTCGATCTGCAGAGCGAGATTCAAGACAAGCGTTTTCTTGACCTGATGGGTGCGGGAATTGACATGCGTACAATTTACGAAACACTCCATCACGATGAGATTCTTCCGGCACTGATGCAGCAGACAGCCAAGGCGGCAACCAAACAGCAGGCGGCAGCAGCCCGGAGCGGGCAGATGCGCCCGGCTGAAAATGGAATGTCAAGCCGACCGGCAGCGCAGACCGTAAAGGATCCGGCGAAGATGACCAAGGAAGAGCGCCAGGAATATGCCCGTCGAGCAGCCAGAGGGGAGATCATCACATTCAGAGATTAGGAGGATATGATGGAAACAGCAATTAAATTAAACCTTCGGTTATTTGGTGATGTAACAAACACCACTGGTTCGACCGGTACAGGAAACGAACTCAGTCATGAGATGAAGACGTACTATGACAAGACCTTGATTGACATTGCGGGTCCGCGTCTGGTACACGATCAGTTCGGCCAGAAACGACCGATCCCGAAAAACGGCGGTAAAACAATCGAGTTTAGAAAGTACACCCCGCTCAGCAAGGCATTAACCCCGCTGACTGAGGGCGTAACCCCGGAAGGCAACAAGCTGGATGTCAGCATCGTGACGGCGACCGTCAAACAGTACGGTGATTATATCAGACTGTCTGATATGCTGCTTATGACAGCGATCGATAACAACCTGGTGGAAGCCATGAAACTCTTAGGCGATCAGGCTGGTGCCACTCTGGACACTGTAACCAGAGAAGTCCTCAATGGCGGAACGAATGTACAGTATGCAGAGGGACAGACCGCATCGAGAGCCACTTTAACCCAGAACATGAAACTGACCGTCAAGGCGGTTAAGATGGCAGTCAGAGCGCTGAAAAAACAGAACGCTCCGAAGATTGACGGCTGGTATGTCGGAATCATCCACCCGGATATCGCCTATGACCTCACGGAGGATGAGGAGTGGAAAGATTGGCACAAATACACCAAGCCGGAAAACGCTTACCAGAACGAGATCGGAGAGATTGGCGGCGTCCGTTTTGTAGAGTCCACCGAAGCGAAGATCTTTGCAAAGGCAGGGGCTACGGGAACAGGAAGCGATAAGATCGACGTATACTCAACGCTGATCCTCGGTGCGAACGCATATGGAATCACGGATGTTGAGGGCGGCGGTCTTGAAACGATTGTAAAACAGCTTGGTTCCGGTGGTACAGCCGATCCGCTGAACCAGAGAGCAACAGCCGGATGGAAAGCCACCAAGACGGCGGAACGTCTGGTAGAACAGTACATGGTGCGTATTGAGACAGGAAGCACATTCTCGGAAGGAAAGGGGAACTAAATGGCAGCGAAGAAAACGGAAGAAATGACCGAAGAAGTAAAGGTTGGGGAGACAACCGAAGAGGTAAAAGCCGAAGCAAAACCGGAGGAGAATCCGGATGAGCGTGTAAACATCTACCTGATGCGAGACTCTGACAAGTACAAGGGGGATGTCTTTGTGCAGGTGAATGGTGTGGGATACATCATCCAGCGCGGAAAGAACGTAAAAGTTCCGAAAGCGGTTGCTGAGGTGCTGCAGAACTCCCAGGAACAGGACTCCAGAACAGCGGAGCTCATCGACCAGGAAACGGAAAAATTCGAAAATGGTTTGAAGATGCTGATCTAAACCGGACGGGATGCGTGCGCAAACACGCATCCTGTTTTGAAAAAGGAGGAAGAGATGATAACGATTGAGAATAGACAGATGCTGATTCCGCGCGGAGAAGAGATAATCGGAACCAGCGCGGACAATCTGTGTGACACCAGAACATTCTCACTCCCGCGCATATCTGCCACCCTTTTAGATTTGTCCGCTCTGAAATTCTTCCTCGATTTGGAATATGCCGATGGAACCAAGGACACGGATTCTTTGCAAGCGACATATGAGGATGCTCGCATCCTGCTCCTGTGGCAGATCCGGAATACACAGCTGCGCGTTCCTGGGGCGGTTTTTATTGCAATTCGAGGATATGACGATACCGGGACGATGCGATACACATCATACAAGACGCCGGTATACGTAGAGGATGCAATCAACACCCCGGAAGGAAAGCCGGGACTGAGTGAATTTGAACGCCTGGAAAAGGAACTGAATGCCGGCCTTGGAAAAGCGGAGGAAGCCACGAACAAGGCGGATACCGCGGCAGGGTTGGCAAATTCGGCAGCGACCAGGGCGACGACGGCAGCAGAGGAAGCGGAGAAGATCCGAGAGGATGTTGTAGGAAAGTTAGAACGTGGGGAATTAAAAGGAGATAAGGGAGATAAAGGCGAAAAAGGAGATACCGGTCTGCAAGGACCGCAAGGCATCCAGGGTGAAAAAGGAGATACCGGTCCGCAAGGACCGCAGGGAATCCAAGGAGTGAAGGGGGAGAGCGGTGTCATGGTTCCGGCATCGGGAATGTTTTCGCTCTATCTGGACCCGGAAACAGGGAATCTCTATGCAGATTATCCGGATGGAGAAAAACCGCCAGCATTCCATTATGATTCGGAAACAGGGAATCTCTATTATCTTACAGGAGAGGATGTGGTAAACGATGGCTAGGATTTTAATTGGAAAGATCAAAGGACCGCAGGGACCACAGGGAATCCAGGGAGAGACTGGTCCGCAGGGATTACAGGGAATCCAGGGAGAGACTGGCCCACAGGGACCGCAAGGCATCCAGGGCGAAAAAGGAGACACTGGCTCACAGGGACCGCAGGGCATTCAAGGACCGCTTCCGCCACTGATAGCAAATTATCTTGCTACGGAATCCGGAAAAGCGGCATTGGATGCGATTGTGGGGAAACTGCTGGATGAGAGATTGACGGCAGCGGAGAAATCACTTACTCAGTTAAATAGCGACCTGTGGCCCTGGGGTTTTAAAACAGCTTTTGCTGTTAAAGATTCATCAAATGCTAATAATTTGGCAATAATCCGTGGATATCAAAACGGCGCGGTAAGTTTGGGAGCCGAAAATGCACCAGGAACTGTATATCGAAGATTACAAATGAATCCAGATGGTACAGTTGTTTATTACTATAAACCAGATGGTGTGGCTATTCCTAAAGCAGTAACTTTAGTTAGCCTCAGTGACTTGCCATAAGATGGTAAAATAGTGAGCTGTCCATCGAATCCTACAAAGTCACTAACTGGGGTTGCGAAATTATTAAAGCAAACTATGTCCGTAAATATGGAAAAGTCGTTCATGTGTATTTTAACTTTACAGTCAAAGCCGACCATGTTGCACCCTATATTTCCCTGTTTGCCCTACCATGCAAACCGATATCTATGGTGGAGGTACTTCCTCCTTTTTTCAGACGTATCGATGGCACTCAAATTCCAACAAGATACCTTTCTGATTATGGAGTAATACAAAGCACCTATACTTTAGATGTTTCTTCGGACTACGTTTTTGAGTGGGTATTTATCTGTGAGTAACACCGCAAAATAGTGAGGCTTTTTTTGTTCCTGTATCCTATTTCAGAGACAAAATAAATAAAACCTATTCAAGAATAGAAGTTTTCATCTTCGGAAAACTTGTAGTGATAAGGGTTAACGTACTTGTTGATGATTTTGATAAATATTACGGTGAAGCAACGAATGACTTAAGAAATATCCCAGCTTTGGCACATTTAAGCGATACTCTTGAAGTTCGAACACCCGGAAGCGTTAGAACAAATGACAACGTTACCACCTTGAAACAATACGGAACCATCCTAATAAGTGGTGGAAAAATATTCGCCAATACGCCTGAAAAGACAATTTCATCAGGATATATAAGTGGTCAAATCATCACATATTTATTACAGTAAATAGTGACTCGCATAGTTTGCTCAAAATAAAAAGCACAAGCGGAACTATAAATTTGGGAGCTTGGAAGTCTGCGGATTTAAGGGTTCCCGTTACAGCTCCAGAAGGATATACACCAATAGGACTAATGAGCTTCGATACAGCAGGGGCTATCCCTATATGCATTAATGCTATGATGATAAGTACTGTGGAGGTTACTGTTGGATTGACCAACCCTTCTGCCGATACGGCAAATAATACCGGTTTCACTCTTAGCGCCTTATATATAAAGAGCACATTCGTGTGCTAAATAGTGACCTGAAAGTTATCTATTACAGTGCTTTGGCCGGGACTGATGATTCCGTGGTTCCAAGTAATACTCAAACTGTCGCTTATTCCTTTAATGTAGATGCTGGCGTATATATTGCCTTCGCTAATGTTCGATGGAGTTCGAATGCAAAGGGATCTCGGCACATTGGATTTGCAGAAAAAACAACTGAATCTTTTTCAGACATGAACGCGCACTATAGTATTGTTGCTCCGAGCACCGATGGAATGACCTTTCAGAATCTGGCCGTTATTTTGAAATATGAAAATCCGGCACATGTAGAGATCAGAGTTCAGCAGTTTTCAGGGAGTGATTTAAAAATTCAAACTCGTTTATCTTTATTAAAAGTAAAATAACAATTTAGCTGAGTAATTGAGGGGGCGAAATGTTCACAGTAAAGAAAAATAAGATCGAAAATGGACACGATTGCTGGGGAAGAAGTGAATTCGATAATGTGTATGATGTTTATCACAATAACGAATTTGTATGTCGTATGATGAGCGATCCGACAGAATTAATCAACAAAGTTAATAACATCGTAAAAAAGGAGAGAGGTAGAGAAAAAATGAAATTCAGTGAAGCGTTTGAAGCAATGAAACAGGGGGCAAAAGTAAAGTTGCCACGTTGGGGTGGGTTCTGGTTTTGGGATCCGAAAGAAGAAACGATTATGATCCAGTGCAGACCGCAGGGAACCGAACAGGGAGAGTTGTTGGATATTCGAGAGACTCAGAAAGTTGAAAACACACTGATGAATATGCAGTCAGACGAATGGGAAATTGCCGATGCCGAGAACTGCGAAATCATGAGCGGTAAAGTGACATTTCCTTTCGGCGATGCTATCAAGTACATGAAGCGCGGTTTAAAGGTAGCGCGTAAGGGATGGAATGGAAAGAAACAGTACATTCAGCTGGCATCCGGCATTTCTTATAAAACTGCCGAAGGGGAGATTGTAAACTGCGAGCACGATGCAATCGGAAACAAAGCGGTGGCTTTTGTTGGAACTTCCGGAGTTCAGATGGGATGGCTTGCTTCACAGGCAGACATGCTCGCAGAAGATTGGACATTCGTCGAATGAGGCTTCTACTTTGCAAGCTAATAGAACAAGCCAAAGATTTGGCTATTCCATTTTCGGAGTGTAGGAAATGTATTCATAAGATCCATTGTGAACATAGGGTATGGATTAGTGAGTTTTCAGATTGTAATTATTGGCTGAATCATAAAGAAAGTTAAGCAGAGGAGAATATCGTGAAAAAATATATCGGTTGCAGAATGTTCGAAGTAGAACCAATGACAAGAGGCGATTACAATGCGTATCGCGGATGGAGTGTTCCGGCGGACGAGAATCCTCTTGATGAAGGATATCTTACAAAGGATCCGGACGGACACGTATCTTGGCTACCTAAAAACACCTTTGAAAAGGCATATATGAAACTGGAAGATAATCCAGAGCTGCCGTCTGGCGTCAGCATCGGCCAGAAGATGGTAGATGAGTTTATTGCCTACACGGAGACGAAAACGATGGGAACAAAAACCACAGTGGTGCGCTGTGTTCTCAGAAATGGTTTTGAAATCGTGGAGTCAACCGGATGCGTCGATGAAAAAAACTATTCTGAAAAAATCGGGTACGAAATCTGTATGGAACGAATCAAAAATAAAATCTGGGAACTTCTGGGCTTTCTGCTTCAGATGGCGTGGAATGGAATCCAGTAGGAAGGAGAGGGTAAGATGGATAAATTGGTGTTAAAAGATGGGACAAAAATTGACCTGGTGGCAGGATCATCTCTAGGCGCGCTTCAGATTGAGAGCGAGAGTCGGGAGACTATGCTGGAGATTTGGAAAAAGCTGACAGACGAAAATCTGAAATCGATCCGGATCGAAACGCCAGACGGTCTGACGGTGGGAAAATATGAAGATGTCCTTCTGGTTTCTGAAACATCCGCTGTTGAAGGGGGCAAAGTAAAAACCAGCTTCAATATGCGTGAAAAGACATCCGAAGAAAAACGTCTGGACGCATTGGAAGAAAGTCAGGAGATCCAGGATGAGGCGATCATAGATCTCGGTGCTGCGGCGAGTGAGCTTGCGGAGAAAGGAGGTGCTAAGTGATGGGGGCTTTTTATGGAAAGAAAATCAGAGACGGGAAAATGACACTTGAAAAGGTGCCGTTATATTGGCGTAAGGTAACCGAGAAATGGTTGGAGGAGCATCCGGAGGGATAGAATGATCGATACAGAAATTGCAGTAGCCTTGATTGCGTCCGGCGGAGGTGTCCTGGGGGCTTTTGCAGGTGTGATTGCATCGGCGAAGCTCATGACATACCGGATGGGGCAGCTTGAAAAGAAAGTTGAAAAGCATAATACAGTAATCGAACGCACGTATAAGCTGGAAGAAATACAGGCTGTCATGCAGGAACAAATCCGAGTGGCGAATCATCGTATCCAGGATTTGGAGGAGGGAAGAGCTTGAAAGAAAAACTTGCGAAACTGATTGATGTAAAAAGCCTTATGACATTAGCATTGACAGCGGGATTCATTGGGCTGACGTGTTCCGGGGAAGTATCCGCCCGGGAATACATGAGCATTTTTACTATGATTGTAGGGTTTTATTTCGGAACCCAGGCAGAGAAAGCAAGAAAATAGAAAGAGAGGAAAGAAAGATGAGTTGTAACGTACATGGAAACAAGAATGCAAACGAAGTACATAACTATAGCGCCAAGAAAGCGCAGAAATTAGGGCATCCGGAAATGACGGTTGATCCGGAGTGCACCTGCGACGTTGGCTGCACGGGTCCGGCAAAAGAAGGAAAAGGGAATACGCCGGTAGGACCGGGAGCAGAAACAAAAAAGCCGGGACCGGCAGATGAGTGCAAATAATGATTCAGGGCGGAAAGTTTCCGCCCTGTGTTCGTAGAAAGGATAAATATGAGGGATATTACATTGTGCCATCCGCGCCTCCAGCGTCTTGCGAGTGCGTGGATGAAAGCCTGTGCGACACATGGAATTACAGTGGTGATTGGAGAAACGTTCAGGACAGTAGCAGAGCAGGATGCTCTCTATGCTCAGGGGCGCACGAAACCGGGGAAAAAGGTAACTAATGCACCGGGCAGCAGCTACAGTTCACAGCATCAGTGGGGAATTGCTTTTGATTTTTATTTAAAAATGGACATTGATGGAGACGGCAGCACGTCAGATGATGCATTTAATGACAGAACAGGAATGTTTAAAAAAGCGGCTGAGATTGCCAAGGGGCTGGGACTTGCCTGGGGAGGAGATTGGAAGAGCCTGGAAGACAAACCGCATCTTTATCTGCCGGACTGGGGCAGCGGCACGGGAATTTTGAAGCAGAAATATGGGACATTTGAGAATTTCAAAAAGACTTGGGCGGCGGAGGATGGAGCTGCAGCTTCACAGCCGAGCGCCCCGCAGGTATCGATCACCGATCTGAAAGAGGTAAAGAGCGGCGTGCGCGGTCTGTGCATTCTGGCATCGCCGACATTGATTATCCGAACAACCCCGGGTGGGGCAGATTCCGGAAGACGTTATAATAACGGAGAACACGTGCAGCCGCTCCGGAAGTGTTTTGTAGATGGAAAACCTTGGATCGAGACCTCACACGGATGGATCTCCGGGGAGTATGTCGGAGGCTGGATTTGGCAGGATGGACGTTGGTGGTATGTCCTGAAAGGTTACAAATATCTGCATGATACAGTCTGCCGGATTGATGGACAGTTGTATGCGTTCGATTCTGACGGCTGGATGCTGACGGCGGATAGAATCGCGGAAGATGGACATATCCTGTGACAAAACGAAGCGGAGACGAAGAAAGAATTTTTCCAGTCGAGTCCACGTGAAAAACTGCATATTTCAAGAGATATTAACGAGATGCCCTGCCACATGCCTGGTGGGGCATTTTTGCGTGGGAGAAAAACACATAGGAATCTGGCACAATAAAACTCAAGGAGGCGATGCGATGAAAATAGCGGAAGTGCTGGCGAGAGTAGATGATGAAAAACTGAATCAGTATGATGCCAGGGTAAAAACGGCGTGGCTGTCAGAAGTAGAAGGAATGGTTGTAGACGACATCCTAAATGCGGCGGAGGGCAATGACATAGAATTTGACGGGTACGATTATGACCGGGACTCTGAAAAGACCCTTATGGTGCCGGATCGCTTTGGAGATATCTATGTAAATTATCTTGCCGCCAAGATTGACTATAAGAACGAGGAAACAGAGCGCTATAACAACAGCGTGGCAGCATATGAGGCGTCTTTCCAGGCGTTTGCATCCTATTACCGTAGAAATCATATGCCGAAGGAAAAAGCACAATTTAGGGGGTGGTAAGATGCGTCTGCCAATCGTAAATCCGATTACCAGAACCAAGAAACAGGAAGGAGTGTTCGGCGGCTTAGATACCAGGTCGAGCGTCCAGGATGGATATTTTGCAGATATGAAAAATATGTCCTCTGATCACTATCCGGCAGCAGGGCCGCGCCAGGCGCGAGGAGAACCAATAAAAACATTGGAGAAACCAAACGGCCTCTACTGGAAAAATGGACTGGCATATGTTGATGGAGAAAAACTGTATTATAAGGACCAGGAAAAGGGAACGGTAGCAGATAGCAAAAAAGTTATGGTCGGAATGGGGGCCTATATCATCATTCTTCCGGATAAGGTTTATCTAAACACGGATTCCGGGGAGTTTGGTTCGATGGAGAAAACCTTTGCCCAGGCTTCAACAGCGACGTTTGCGCCATCCTATACAGGTTCGACTTACACAAAAATTTCCTGTACCGGAATCGGAAAACAATTCAACCAGTATGATGGCGTAGAAATATCTGGGTGCACGAATGCAGATTACAACAAAACAGCCACTATCCAGGCAAAAACGGATGACAGCATTACAATCATCGGTGTATTGGAAAACAGCTTTACACAGGCGAGTGGGTTGAAGGTAAAGCGGAAAGTGCCGGATATGGACTTTTTAACGGAATGTGAAAATCGTTTGTGGGGATGCAGCAGCAAAAATCATGAGGTATATGCAAGCAAACTGGGAGATCCGTTGAATTGGAATGTCTTTGAAGGTATTTCGACAGATTCCTATGCGGCAACGATTGGATCGGATGGAGATTTCACGGCAGCAGCTACATATTCCGGATACGCGCTTTTCTTTAAGGAGCATACAATTCATAAGGTATATGGGAACAAACCGTCAAATATCCAGATTCAAACGCAGGAAGCACCGGGCGTAAAGAGTGGGTGCAGTGCTAGTGTTCAGGTCGTTGGAACTACGCTGATATATCTTTCTGGTACGGGTGTATACGGCTATACCGGAGGCGTTCCGTTTGCGCTGTCGGATGTTCTGGAAAAACTCGCGCTGTCGGATGGAATCGCAGGGAAATACCAAGGAAAGTACTATCTGTCGGCGGAGACGGGAAAAGGAAAACGACTGCTGGTCTATGACACAGCAAAACGACTCTGGCATAAAGAAGATGATACGCAGATGCTTCTTACCGCACCCGGAGGAGGACAGCTCTATTATGTCGATCAGGATAAAAACGTCCGCACCATTACCGGAGGGGATGAGCTGGTCGAATGGTATCTTGAAACGGGAGATCTGGAAGAAGGAAGCCTGAATCGAAAGTACATTGGAAAGATTCAGTTCATGATAGAGCTGGAACGTGGAAGCCAGGTGGATGTGTTTCTGAAACACGATTCAGATGCGGCCTTTCGCCGGATGATTACCATCTTCGCAGAAAAAAAACGGACGTATTCGATTCCGATTAAGCCGATGCGCTGCTTCTATTATCGGTGGAGGTTAGAAGGCAAGGGAAAAGCCCGATTGATTGCCGTCGGAAAGTACATCAACGAAGGGAGTGAGATCTGATGGCACAGTTCAAAGCGATCGACGGCTTTAATAGTATGGATACGAAAGAACTGACAGGATATCTCTATCAGCTCAACGAACAGCTTAAATATATGTTCAACAATCTTACTCCGGAAGATAACTATTCCAATCAGGCGCTGCAGAAATATCTGGAGGATGAGAAAAGGGTAGCATCCCTGAAATTCGATTTGGATGGTCTAAAAGTTGAAGTGAGCGATTTCGAAAAGAACACGAATGCAAAATTCAAAGTGACAGATAGCAAGATTGATATGAAAGTTTCAAAGGGAACGGTATCGTCTGAGATTTCCCTGGAATCCGGACAGGTTACTATATCCGGAAACCGTTTAGTGGTAAACTCCACGAATTTCAAACTCGATGCATCTGGAAATGCAACATTTTCGGGAACGGTCAAAGGTGCGACGATCACCGGTTCACATATCCGGTGTAAGGGCGGGGCATTTGAGGCGGATGAGGATGCGGTATATATCGGCGGCTTCTATACGTTCGATACCAGCCGGGGGCAGTATCTGGGAACCGGCGATCAGAGTACCGGAATGGGAGATAACGATCTGTATTGCTTCTGGACCGGCTGGGATGGAACGGGAAATATCAGCGATACAAAACCGCAGAGGATCCTGGATCACTATGGATGTGTCTTGTCTCCGTCCAACGCCTATGCACAGGAATTATATCTCAATCACCCTGTTTTTTCCGGGAAGACCCACTATTGGGGCGTGGCGGAAACGATCCAGGATATCTATGATCGCCTGGATGATTTGGAAAGCAGAAGTTAGGAGGCAGTTATGAAGAAATATATCTATGATGAAATTGCAATCAAAGCAGTCATGAATATCTTGAATAGTTTAAAGGTAGAAGGAATCAACCAGGCACAGAACCTGGTTAAGATGGCGGCCATCTTGAGTGCGGGAGAAATTGAAGAAAGGGAGGGGGATAAATAATGGCAGTAGGAAGTATCGTAGATTACCTAAATAGCTCAGGAAGAGATTCCAGCTATGCAGCCAGACGGAAGCTTGCCGAGGAGTATGGGATGTCTGGATATTCAGGTTCAGCAAGCCAGAACACGAAACTCCTTAGAATGCTGCAGGGCGGTGCTCAGCCGACCAATAGCACAGCGGCCAAAGCACAGGAATTGGCTAATGCAGCACCATCGAACAACGTCACAGCCGGAGTAACAACCGCATCCGGCTCTGCATCCGGAGGAACAGAAGCAAAACCGGCCTACCAGCGCTCTGACCGGGTGAATGAATATTATGAAAAGACGAGAAAGCTGGAACGGAACAAACCGGACGAGTTTGAAAGCAAATACGAAGGTCAGATTTCGGATATCCTGGACAATATCCTGAACCGCCCGAAGTTCTCCTACACCTCCGAAGATATGACGAATGACGATCTCTATAAAATGTACCGCGATCAGTATCTGCGCCAGGGAAATCTTGCGATGCGTGACACGATGGGGAACGCAGCGTCATTGACGGGCGGTTATGGCAATACCTACGCATCAGCCGCCGGGCAGCAGGCCTATGACAATTATGTATCGATGCTGAATGATAAAGCCCTGGACTTCTATGACCGCGCATATCAGCGATATAACGACGAGGGACAAAACCTCTATAATCAGATGAATGTAGTAACCGGTCTTGATAACACGGACTATCAGCGACATAGAGATACGGTCAGCGATTACTATAATGACCTCAATTATTATAACGGCAGATATAACCAGGAATACGGGTATGACTATGGCCAGTATCAGGACCAGGTAGCGGCGGACCAGTGGGCGCAGGAATTTGCATTCCAGAAGCAGCAGGCGGCGCAGGAGCAGGCGAACTGGGAGGCTGAGATGGCACTTGCCAGACAGAAAGCGGCAAGCTCGGGCGGCTCGGGTGGAAGAAGAAGATCGTCTTCGTCGAAGAAGAAATCAAGTTCATCAAGTACCCAGAATACTATGGGATGGCAGGAAGCTCACGATGTCTACATATCAGCATTGAATACACAAGGACAAGCAGTAGCAGATGAAATCATGAACAGTCTTGAAAAAGATGGATTGGTAGATATGTATAAAGACGAAAGACAGAAAGATGCACTTGGTCCAGAAGTAAGAGCTAAGCTTGACAAAGTACTTGCTACTGGTTTGACGAGAAATTCGAATACCGTGCATACGAAAGAAAGTGCTGCTAAAGAAAAACTCGCCGACGAATGGAAAAAGAAATGGGAGAAAGTTAAATGAGTACCAAGAGCAAAAAAACAATGAAAGATTATCAGCTGGAGGAAGGAAGAAGACAAAGGCAGAAATATCTTGATGAGTTAGGAATATCGTTAGATGATTCATCCTCGAGTAGCTCATCTTCAAATAACTCATCTTCGAGTGGTTCTTCCTTGAGTAGTTCATATTCAAATACTTCCACGACATCCACCAAGAGCAAAAAAACAATGAAAGATTATCAGTTGGAGGAGGGAAGGAGACAGAGGCAGAAATATCTTGATGGCTATCGAAATATACCGAACGAAACGATGGCACCCAGTGAATATTTAAAAAAACATTCAACAAATTATGCTAGGGAATATGCTGCCAGCAAAACTGGAACACAAAAAGCAGCTTCCCAAAAATCAACCCTCACCCCGCGAGCAGCCACAACCTCGCGGGTGAGTGCCAATGGCACGCGCCCGTATAGCGACCAGGAATTCACGCAGATGGTACTGGACTATGCCAAACGCACTCCGAACAGAGGAAACCAGAGCTTCCGTTCCTCTACCGGCCTGACTTATTCCGGAAAGCAGGGAACAATCACCTTCGCCCAGGCGCAGGCAGATCCGAAATATAAAGAATACGTCCAAAAAGGAAGCCGAAACCTGAAAGGCTATTCAGATGGATTTATCGGGGATCTGAAAGCGGCGGCGAAAGTAAGAGATACATCAGCAGTACCGGATCTTCGTTCGGAGTACATGGATAACGACGAAAAAGAGATGTACAACTATCTCCTCGGAAAATACGGCACAGACACGGCGGACGAGTTCGAAAAAGGTCTCGAGGACACACTGAGCGCCAGATTGAGACACGATGAGACCAAGATGGTTAGAGATGCGTCACGGAGAAATGTGCTTGCTGGTGTCGGTTATAACGTCTATGGAGCAATGGAAAGCCCGAAGGGATATGTCTACGCAGCTACCAAAACAGGAATTGACAAGACGAAAGAAATCAAGGATCTGATGAATGCAGGTTCAACCGATGAATATAAGTCAATCCTGGAAGAATATAAGAAACGGAATACCCCGGTTGATCTGAATAATTCGGCATTTTCAGGAAATGCAATCATGAATGCCTCTAACGAGGGAATCAAACAGGCAATTGGCGGAACCCCGGTAAGAGATTTCGCTATCGATACAGGCTTGTCGATGGCTCAGTCTGTTTCCCGTATGCCGCTGGGAGCACTGAATGTCGTAATGGCTGGCGGAAGTGCGGCGACGGATGCGTATGTAGATGCAGCAAACAGGGGCGCAACCGGCGATCAGGCGCTGCTTCAGGGTGCCGCCCAGGGAACAGCGGAAGGTGTCGGAGAAAACTTCAGTCTTGGAAAATTAAAGGGAATGAAAGAAGTACCGGGGAAAGGTGCAAAGGCTGTCATTAAAAACCTGGCGAAGCAGGCAATTGCGGAAGGTTCCGAAGAGGGCGCGACGGAAATCATGAATACCATTACCGACAAGATGATCATGGGAAATAAATCAAACTATGACATAGCAGTGAACTATTACATGAGCCAGGGAATGAGCAAAGAGCAGGCGCAGATGCGGGCCTATGAAGAGATCGTCCAGAATGTCGGAATGGCGGCTCTTGGCGGCGCAACCTCGGGCGCAATCATGGGTGCCGGCGCCCAGGCGCTTGGAACCCTCTTACAGCGCGGAACAATGGCGCAGGAATACGCGGAACAGAGAGCGATCACACCGGAGGAACAGACGGCACAGCAGCAGGCCAAAGAGCAGCGTGCGCCGGTGGCTTCTGAGGGTGTTTCGAACATGGTTCAAAATACACAGAATAACGTAGAAACGGGGAGTACAGCCATCTCTGATATTCCTGTTTCGGATGAAAATATGCCAGCTGCTTCGAAAATCGTTCCAAATGCAAAAGAAAATGTTTCTAATATCAACAAAAACGTTACTGGTATCAACGAAAACGTTACCAATATCAACGAAAACGTTGATAACACCTCTGAAAATGTGCAAAATTCCATCAGCAACATTCCAGAGCAGATGAACACACAGACCGAAACCAACCGGCAGGCAGAGACAAGTCAGCAAACAGAAACAAGTCTGCAAGCGGAAACAAGTCGGCCGGCAGAAAATCAGCAGAGCGAGAAAACAGCAGAACGCGCCCATCCGGATTCTGTACAGGAAAGTTATGCCAGAGAATACGCTGAGAATATGACAGAGGAAACCCGGAGAAAGGAATACATCGAAAGCCATAGAGAAGATTTGAATGATATCTTCTCAGACCTGGGAGAAAATGGAAGAACGGCAGCAGTCGAATCTTACGATCCGGAGGTTCCGGTATCGCAGTATCGCCGCGCATTTAACCGGTATTATGACTCCGGGCGCTATGCGGCTGATATCGGAGTGGCGGAAAAATCAGCCCTATCCTTATATCTGACAGGAGATCAGCAGCTTGCGGCATACAAAGCAGGAGCACAGGACAGAAAACTGGAGTTAGATCGCATGTCAAGCCAGCGGCAGCAGGGACCGGCGCACCAAGGCGGACTGGAGAACCTGTCCCAGAACGCGACACAGGCGCAGCAGAACCTTGCAGAAAGTCTCGGAAAGCGTACGGGACTTAAATTCATCCTGGAGGATTCCTTGGAATCCGGAGCAGTGGGAGAGTATGAGGGAAAGAAGGGCACGATCCGGATCTCCACTAATTCGGAAAACTTCCTTCGAACAAACAGCCATGAATTGACCCACTTCATCAAAGAGAACGCCCCGGAGCATTTCACATCCTATCGTGATACAGTTATCAGCGCTTACTTATCCGCAGAGGGACAGACGCTGGAGCAGATGACGGAAAGCTATGAAAAAGCCTACGAGAAACACGGTCAGAAGCTCTCCAGGGATGAAATCATGGAGGAGATTGCCGCGGACGCCACAGGAAAATTTTGGAATGATGAGGAATTTGTTCAGAAAATTGCCCGTAAGGATAAAACGGTCACACAGAAAATTGTAGATTTCCTGAGTGATATGCTGGATGCTATTAAGAGTCTCATTAAAAACGAGCACACAGGAAAAGCGGCCGAAACGTTGGCAGAACAGAAAGATTCGTTTGAAAAAGCAAGAAACCTCTGGATGGATGCACTGGATCAGGCAAGCGAAAATTATAAGACGGGTGATGCAAATGCAGAGAGCGCTGTGCGCTTCCAGCTGGCAAAACCGGATCAGGTGACAGACAAGCACATCGAAGAAAACTATGATTATGTCCGGAAGATGGATAGTGTCGCATCGATTCGCGGGGATGAGTTTAAGGGAGATCCAAAGGAAATGCGTAGCAAAATCATAGAACTGTATAATTCTTACGGAAATGTGGTTCATAATGATGTGGTAGGGGATGTTGCTTTAAGTATGCGTTCGGTTCGCAATGATCTGGCGCATGGTTATGGAGACAAAAAAGCTGCCGCTTTTGCAACGGTAAAAGATGTAATTGAAAATGGAAAGGTTTTAAGATATTCGAAAGACTGGAAAGGAAGAGGATATGATTCTGTTTCAATAGGAGCAAAGATAAATATTACAGATGGGGAAAATGCAGGTCAGTATTATGAGGTATGCGTTGTAAAAGTAGACAGGACAAATCGAATGTATCTACACGAAGTGGATATAGAAAAGGCAGATAGTGTCCCGTTCAACTACGCCCAGGCCGAACCTGCAAAAAAACATAGCGGCTACAACTATCTGCCTATCTCCAGTATATTTGACAGACTGCGCAATGTCAAGAATGAAAATGTTAAATATCAGCTTGGAGATAATGAACTGGAAGAGACAGATAACAAGGAGTTGGTTGCCCGTAATGATCTGACAGAAGAAAAGCTGGTAGAAAGTTTAGATATGAACAGCCCTATCTCATTAAAAACAAAACCGGGTAAGGGTGGGGAAGATATGGGAGGCATTTCAATTGTATTTAAGAAAGATGCGGTTGCTTCGGGCGAAATCCAGAAAGGAAATTTTAAAGATGGCGTTGCTGCCGTCATTCTGCCGACGGATGCCAGCGATAACCTGAAAGCCCGCTTGAACCAGGAAGGAATCAATACGATTCTTTATGATCCCAATCTTCCGGATGCCAGAAAGAAGGCGATCAGTGAATTGAAGGATGTTCGTTTCCAGATTGATGATTCCGATATGGACATTGATTATGATGAGGTAGTTCGGGAAAATAGTGAGCTGAGGAAAATCAACGAGGAATTAAAGAATCAGCTGGTCCTCACGAAAGACTACGTCCCGCGTCAGGAAGATATCCGGAAATATGCCAGAAGGCTTCTGAAAGACTATAATTCCACCTATCCGCAGAAGAAGCTGGAAGAGAACTTAAGCCGCTTTTATGATTACATCCATAAAGCGAAGCGCCTGGACGCACAGGAGACGATGAGTATAGCTTCTCAGATAGGGCATTCTATCCTGGAAAAATCGCAGCAGGTAGATACGGAACAGACGCAGGTATACCGGAATATTCTCAACGATATCAAAGGAACACCTATCTATGTTCCGGAAGAGGTAAGGAACAACCTGGATTCGGAGGGAGGTTACAGTGCATTCCGAAAAAAATATTTTGGAAAGATTACCTTCCGAAATTCTGGTGTGAGTGTGGATGTGGCATACAATGAACTTTCGGGACTGCATCCGGATCTCTTCCCGGCGGACATCATCAACCCGACCGATCAGCTTTTGCAGATTGCGGACGTCCTGGACGAGTCCCGCCCGAAAGTTGAAAATCCCTATGGAGCGGATATAGATGAAATGTCTGTTATGCTGGGACAGGAGATCCTGGACAATAAAGCCAATATCCGGAATATCCCGCCAACACTGGCGGATAAGCTCTTTGCCCGCGCAGATGAGCGTGAGGCTGAGTATATTTTAAAGCGGAAAGAATACGAACAGAAGCTGAAAGAATACCGCGGAAAAGTGGAGGAACGAGAGCGGGGGCGGAAAGATAAGAAACAGATCGTTCGTGATGTTACCAAGATGCAGAAATGGCTCTTATCCCCTACGGATCGCGACCACGTCCCGGAAAGCATGAGAACGGCAGTTACAAAATTCTTGTCCTGCATCGATTACAGCTCATCCAGACTGAATGCAGATGGAAATGAAACGCAGCGCACAAGGGACTGGAACGATGCGAAAAAGGTATATGATTCCATCTTGAAGAGTGATGGCCTCTTGAAAGGCGAAAAGAGCGATATGTATATTGAGGTCGATCCGGATCTCGTTTCGAAGCTGGATGAACTACAGAGCATGGCAGATGAAGGGCGGAAACTGGAGGACTTATCAGCAAAAGAACTCAGAACCTTAAAAGAAACTGTATCAGCGATGAAACACAGCATCGAAGACGCGAATAAGATGTATACAAACAAACGCTATGAGAAAGCATCAGAGGCGGCAGAGAGCACGTTAAAAGAATGGCAGGGACGGAAAAATAAAAAGACCATTAAAGTATTGAGTGCAGCGGATAAGTTTCTGCAGGTTCATATGTTGGACAGTTTTACGGCATTCGATCGCCTGGGAGATACCGCCACAAGTGTATACCAGAGTTTGAGAGACGGATTTGATACCAAAATGAGAGACACCCGAACGGCTCAGGAATATATGGAAAATTTAAAGGATGAGCTGGAAATCGAAGATAAAGAGATCCAGGAGTGGACCGGCAACAAGGCAAAACGTCAGACGTTCAAGGTCTCTGGTGGAGAAATCTCATTGACTCCGGCGCAGGTGATGAGCCTTTACTGCCTGGATAAGCGTCCGCAGGCACGGGAGCATCTTTATAATCAGCTTCGGGGTATCCGGACACAGGGAGTAGAACGAGAAGTCAAAATAAAAGGAAGGAAGCTCTTCAAAGTGGTAGAGGCAAATGTTCCGGTAACGGTGACACCAAGCGACGTGCATTCTATCACGGAAACATTAACACCGAAACAGAAAGCCCTTGCAGATGGAATTGTAAAGTTCTTCACAGACCAGACGGCTCAGTGGGGAAACGACGTCAGCATGACGCTCTACGGGTATAAAAAATTCAACGCACAGAATTATTTCCCGATTGTGGTCGATAAAAACGAGATTGCCAAGACAAACGCGGATGTCGGCCGTGATATCCAGACACTGAAAAATCTGGGAATCACGAAAAACACTACAAAACACGCAAAGAACAGCCTGATTATTGAAGATATCTTCGATGTCTACACGCGCCAGGCGGATCAGATGGGAAGCTATCATTCTTTCGTGGTCCCGATGTCGGATTTTCAAAAATATTACAACTTCAACGATGTGGAAAAGGGAAATCTGAGGGAACAGATGGAGCGTGTCTATGGAAAAGAGATGAGCGCCTGGATGGATGCATTCCTGAAAGATTTGAACGGAGTTGGCAGCGGCGAACGCGAATTGACTTCGAATTTCCTAAGAAATGCAAAATCTGCCGCAGTTGGCTGGAACCTAAGAACAGCGATCCAGCAGCCGACCGCCTACTTCCGTGCGGCAGCAGAAATCGATCCGAAATACCTTGCGCAGGGAATTAAACTGCATGTATCAGATGCAGAATGGGACCAGGTAAAGAATTATGCACCGATTGCCTGGTGGAAAGACCTGGGCTTTTTTGATATCAATACCGGCCGTAGTATGAAAAGTATACTGATTGGAGCGGATACCGTTCGGGAAAAGATGATCAATAAATCAATGGACTGGGCTGGAAAGGGTGACGAACTGGCATGGAAACGCTTATGGTTAGCAACCAAGGCAGAAACAGCCGCCCGGCACCCGGAACTGACGGTTAATTCGGAAGAGTTCCTGCAGAAGAGTGGAGAACGCTTCTCTGAAATCATTGATAAGACACAGGTAGTAGACAGTGTCTTTCATCGGAGCTGGGCGATGCGGGAGAACTGGACGAAATTCTATACATCTTTCATGTCAGAGCCTATTAAAAGCTATAATATGCTCTATCGCGCGGCGATGAACATTGCAGACTCCAAAGAGCTCAATGGAAAAGCCGGGAAAGCGGAGAAAGCAAAATTCGCCAGGGTGGCTGCTGCATATGCCTCTACCGGAATTATCACAGCACTGGTCGCGTCTGTCATGGATGTGGTGCGAAACGACGATGATGATAAGGATATATGGGAGAAATATATTGACGCCCTCGGCGGGAATATCGCAGACAACCTCAATGTTCTGAATCTGATTCCGATTGCAAAGGATGTTGTTTCGATGTTTGGCGGGAACTCTTCCCAGCGTATGGATCTGCAGGGAATTGAATACGCCGTATATGCCTGCAATGAGATGAAAAAATTCGTAGCAGGAGAAAGTAAATACACCCCGACAGGCATCCTGTACAAGTGGATGAACCCGCTCTCAAGGCTGACCGGTATCCCGATTGGGAACCTTCTCCGGGATGCTGGCGCCGTGGTTGATACGGCGCTGGATATCACAGAGATGGATACAGGGGACTACTGGAAGACAAAGAGAATCTATGACATGTCAAACCCGGATAACGTCACCATGTACACCAAGAAGGCTCTGAAAGCCTACAGGGAGGGGAAGGGAGAACTAGGAGGCAGAATCCTATCCGATCTAATCAAGGCAGGACAGACAGAGACAAAGGTTGATTCTGCAATGAAAACTGGTTTAAAGAACGAACCTCTGATCCAGGAGGCGGCGGATGCGATGCTGAACTGGGATCTCGATACATATGAGAGTAAGATTGATGAGGTGGCATCTAGGGGAATTGATAAGGATCTGGTAGTCAAGGCGGTTGATACGGTAATCAATAAGAAAAAGAAAGAACTGGAAGGAGGAACAGAAGAAACACAGGAAGAGAGCACAACGCCGGAAGAGACAGGACCGGCAGAGCAGAAAGAGGTTCAACTCTACGATATGTCCAACGTAAATGAGGCGCTGGCAGCAGGAGAGAACGAAAAAGCGAATCAAATGCTGAAAAGTGTGGTAGAATCAAAGAAAGCAGACGGAAAGACACAGAAAGAGGTCATTTCATCGGTCAAAAGTTCCTTGACGAGTAAATATAAAAAGAAATACCTCGCCGCAGGCGCCGATGAGCGCGCAAACATCGAGATCCGGCTGGAACACCTGAGAGTGGACGGAAGAAGGGTGTTCTCAAGTGAGGACTTCTCAAGATGGAGAAAAAATTCAAAGAAAAAATGATATCATAGGTTACTGCGCTACGGCGGTCCTGACGGCGAAATCGGAGCCTCTATGCGCTACCTGTCCCAGCGGTATACGATGCCTTATAAGATGCAGAAAGGACTTCTGACCGACATCGGAACCGAGGAACTCGCCCATATGGAGATGATTGCCGCCATTGTCCAGCAGCTCACGCGCAACCTTACTCCGGCACAGATCGAGTCATCCGGGTTCGGACCATACTATATCGACCACACCACGGCAATCTGGCCGCAGGCAGCAGGCGGAATCCCGTTCAATGCGTGCGAGTTCCAGTCGAAGGGCGATGCGATCACGGATTTATATGAGGATATGGCAGCAGAGCAGAAAGCCCGCACAACTTACGACAATATTCTCCGCGTGGTCAAAGATCCGGAAGTATGCGATCCGATCCGTTTTCTGCGCGAGCGGGAGATTGTACATTTTCAGCGGTTTGGTGAAGCTTTAAGAAATGTACAGGATCACCTGAGCAGTCGTAATTTCTATACGTTTAACCCAGAGTTTGATAAAGTGAAAGCGAAGGGATAAAACAAAAACCTCCGTAAACAATGTCAAATTCATTCTTTACGGAGGTTTTCAAACCAGCACCGAGTACGGATAAATCCTTACTGGATGTAAGGGGATTACCCATAAGTATATTGTAGTAGTGATGAGTTAGGTGTGCCAAATTTTTTATCAAGATACAGAACTAGTGTTTGCTAAATGCGGAGGCATATGGTATAATATAAACATGGAAAAAGATATATTTACTATTAAGAGAAATACACTTTCATATGGTAGAGGATATGTGTATTCTTTGCAATATCATCTTGTCTGGTGCACGAAATATCGAAAACAGGTTCTGAAAAATGGGATAGACGCAGAATGTAAAAAAATGTTGTATGGACTTGCGGAGGAATACAAATTTAAGATTCTGGCGATGGAGGTTATGCCAGATTATATTCATTTACTTCTGGATTGCAAACCACAATTTTTTATATCAGACATGATAAAGATTATGAAGGGGAATCTGGCACGTCAGTTGTTTCTTTCACATCCGGAATTAAAACAGGAGCTATGGGGAGGACATTTGTGGAATCCATCCTATTGTGCAGTCACCGTAAGTGACCGAAGTAGGGATCAGGTAGTGGCATACATTGAGGGACAAAAAGAGAAGGAAAAAAGAAAGTAGGAAACTTTATGCAGATTGTATCCAGCTATGGAGTAGAAATTAAAAAAAAGAATATACCGCTCCGCGCTACACTGGATATTTTCCGGAAAGCAGTTTCCTATCTGATTCCGGTGTATGCAGAGACATGGGAAGAACTTTCAGAAATCAGAAATCCACAAAAACGCTTTAATGAAGCGGAACATCTGGTACATGAGACAAAAAAGAATCATGCCAGATTTCTGTTTGACCGTCATTTCCCTAAGATGCCATCTTATCTGAGAAGAGCGGCGATTCAACACGCACTTGGAGCCGTGTCCTCCTATCAGACACGCCTTAATTTGTGGGAAAAGGGAGAACTGAGAGGAAAACCGAAGCTGGTCTGTGAGAATCATGCGATGCCGGTATTTTATCGGGATGTTATGTATAAGGAAGCAGAACCGGGAGAAGATGCGGCACATTTAAAGCTGTTTGATGGGCGGGAGTGGAAGTGGTTTCAAGTAAAATTACTTCATACCGATATGGAATATCTGCGAAAAAAATGGAGTGGTAAAAAGGCATCTGCCCCTACTTTGGAAAGGAAACATCATAAATATTTCCTTCGGTTTTCATACACAGAGGAAGTAAGCTTATCAAAAACAGATGTAAAAGAGCAGGTGATATGCAGCGTTGATTTAGGAATCAATACGGATGCGGTCTGCAGCATCATGCGTGCAGATGGCACTATCCTGGGACGTAAATTTATAAATTTCTCCAGTGATAAAGACCATTTGTATCATGTGCTTGGCAGAATCCGCCGTTTTCAGAGGGAACATTCCTCCAGACAGGTCCAAAGCCGATGGGATTATGCAAAAAGGCTGAATATGGAGCTGTCCCGCAAAATAGCTGCGGAGATCACGAAATATGCCGCAGAGTATCAGGCAGATGTAATTGTGTTTGAGTATCTGGAAATGCAGGGAAAAATATCCGGAAAAAAGAAACAAAAGCTTCATTTATGGAGAAAACGGGATATTCAGAAACTGTGTGAACATCAGGCACATCGGAACGGAATTCGTGTGTCCATGGTCAGTGCCCGGAACACCAGCAGGCTGGCCTGTGACGGAAGCGGAGCGGTAGTAAGAAACCAGGAGAACCATAGCCTATGTACCTTCCGGACCGGAAAACAGTATAACTGCGACCTGTCAGCATCCTATAATATCGGAGCGAGATATTTTATACGGGAACTTTTAAAACCCTTGCCGGAAACGGAAAGGTCTTCACTGGAGGCAAAAGTACCTGCAGTGAAGCGTAGAACCTCCTGTGTTTATGCAGATTTAAGAAAGCTTTATGTAGAAGTAAACAACTTAAAAGCAGCATAAACACAGGCAGATATACAGCGGACTACCTGTAATGTGGAAACCAGCCGTATCCGGCATGGGAAAAGTGCGTATCCGCACGAATTCTAAGTTACTGGCGTATCCGCCGATATTTAGTCTTGCCGTTTAAAACGGCTGAGAAGCACGTGACTTTAGCCATGTGAGGTTCACTGGCGTTGAGCATATTGTTAATACCTTTTTCCGTTTCTGCAAGCTGCTTTTTCAAAAGAGGCAGATCGGTGCTTTCTTTCTTCTGCAACTACATCAGCGTATCAATCAGTCGTTCCATGACTTCATCATTCATAATTGCTTTCATACAGTAATTGAGCGTACATATAAATTAGAGGAGACCGAGGCAGTGATGCAGGAACAGATCCGGGTGGCAAACCATCGGATCGCAGATTTGGAAAAGCAGATGGAGGGATAAGGTATGCAGATTAAAGATTATGTAAAGCCGGAATTACTTGTGGTAGCAGTAGTGCTGTACTTTATTGGGATGTGGCTGAAGCAGAGCGAGACAGTGAAAGACAAATACATCCCACTCATTAATGGGCTGATTGGCGTTGCGATTTGTGCCATCTATGTGTTCGCCACCTGTGCCTGTGGTAGTGGTCAGGATATCGCGCTGGCGGTTTTCACGGCACTTACACAGGGCGTCCTTGTGGCGGGATTGTCTACGTATGTAAACCAGATTTTTAAGCAGTCAGGAAAAGAAGAGTAGAAGAAGGTGATCCGACTATCTCCCGCGGCAGTTCGGGGCATGGCTGCCGTTGCGGCATCGCAACAGTAGGGGAAAATCGACGAAAGCCGATAGTAGGAATAAAAACCCCCAAGGAGTCGCGATCCTTGGGGGTTTTGTCGTTGCCTGTGATGGACAACTACTATCTCTTAGCCTATCGGCATTATAGCATATGCGAAAATTCTTTGCAAGATACCCCGGAAAACAAAATGTCATATTTTTCATATCATAAAGAAAAGAGGACAAATCTATGAGAGATATCACATTATGTCATCCACGTCTCCAGCGCATTGCGTCCGCCTGGATCAAAGCCTGTGCGACCGAGGGCATCACAGTAGACATCGGAGAGACACTGCGGACGGTGGCGGAGCAGGACGCTCTGTACGCGCAAGGACGTACCAAGCCTGGCAACATTGTAACCAATGCCAAAGGCAGTAGCTATAGCAGTCAGCATCAGTGGGGGATTGCCTTTGATTTTTATCTTAAGATGGATGTGGACGGCGATGGCAGCGTGTCAGACGATGCCTACAATGACAGCACAGGTATGTTTAAAAAGGCCGCAGAGCTGGCAAAAGCTTTAGGACTTGCCTGGGGCGGAGACTGGCGTAGCATCGTAGACAAGCCACATCTTTATCTGCCGGACTGGGGCAGCGCCACCAACATTCTTAAACAGCGTTACGGCACCTTTGAGGCGTTTAAAAAGACCTGGCCTAAAATGGATGTAGCGCCAGTCAAAGCCGACAGCGATGCCGGAGCGGCGGATCTCAAGGACATCAAGAGCGGCGCACACGGCTTGAGCGTCACTGCATCCTCGCTCATCATCCGGACAGCTCCGGCAGGTGCTGACTCTGGCAAGCGGTACAGTAAGGATCAGCAGGTGCAGCCGATCCGGAAGTGTTTTGTCAGCGGAGCACCGTGGATCCAGACTGCGGACGGCTGGGTGTCTGGTAAGTACCTTACTGGCTGGGTGTGCCAGGACGGGCGCTGGTGGTATCTGCTGAGTGGGTACACCTACCGGCACGATGCAGTCTGCCAGATTGACGGACAGGCGTATGCGTTTGATTCGGATGGCTGGATGATTACCGCAGATCGGATAGCAGAGGACGGACATATACGATAAAATATGATGAAAAACACAATATAAGCGTATAATAAGGGGCTGTCATTCCTTGAAAATAAAGGAAAAACAGCCCTTTTTTCGTGTGATATTTCCCTAGAAAAAAGGGGTTCTTTATACTGAAATATGCTTTCGTGGTAGATGCTCCAAAAACACCGGAAACCCTTGTAAATAAAGGAAAAATCCAGCATTTACAAGGGCTTCCGCATCCATCAAAAAAAGCAGATAACGGGAATCGAACCCGCCTTTCCAGCTTGGGAAGCTAGCGTTCTACCGATGAACCATATCTGCAAATATATATTAAGTATACTGTTTTTTCTGAAAAAGTCAAGGAATTTATCTTGCCCAAAAGGAAGGAAAGTTACTGTACACGGGTAGGCACTTTTGGGATCGAAAGAGACAAATATATTCAAAACGCCCACAAAATGCCCTCTTAACACAATTTATATTTCAAAAACTCGCAGAAGGTGTTATAATAATTCCGTATGGATTAGGGCGCGGTTTTCAGGCACCCTTTTTCCGTCATAGGAAAGTGTTAAGGCACATTTTTTATTTTGTATATAAAATAGAGATTTTTTGTATCGGTATGGCGGATAAACAGAAAATAACGGAGGAAACTATGGATATAATCATTATCGGATGCGGCAAGGTTGGTACGACGCTGGCGGAGCAGCTTGTCCGGGAGGATTACAATGTGGTGATGATCGATACGTCTGCGGAGCGAATGCAGCGGGTGTCAGATGATATTGATGCGATCAAGCTGGTGGGAAATGGTGCCAGCATTTCCATGCAGATCGAGGCAGGTGTGCAGACGGCGGACATGCTGATTGCCGTGACAGGGTCGGATGAGATGAACCTTCTCTGCTGCCTGATTGCGAGAAAAGTGGGGCATTGCCACACGATTGCGCGTGTGCGGAATCCGATTTACAGCAACGAGCTTACCTTTATCAAGCAGCAGCTGGGAATTTCCATGATTATCAACCCGGAATATGCGGCGGCGACGGAGATTTCGAGAATTTTGCGCTTCCCGTCAGCGATCAAGATCGATCCATTTGCCAAGGGAAAGGTAGAGCTTCTGAAATTTAAGGTAAAACCGGAGTTTAAGCTGGACGGGCTTTCGGTCATGGATATTGACAGCCAATTCCGCTGCGATGTTCTGATCGGCGGTGTTGAGCGCGGCGATGAGGTGGCGATCCCGGATGGTAAATTTGTGATTAAAAACGGGGATATGGTGTCGATTATCGCCTCCCCGGCAAATTCGGCAGAATTTTTCCGCAAGATCGGCATCCAGACAAACCAGGTCAGAAATACGCTGATTGTCGGAGGCGGAACGATTGCTTATTATCTGGCGAAACTTTTGGCGGCGATGAAGATCCGGGTTAAAATTGTGGAGAAAGATAAAGCGCGCTGCGAGGTTCTGACAGAGCTTCTGGACGATGCGTTGATCCTCAACGGCGACGGAACGGATCGGCAGCTTCTTCTGGAAGAGGGGCTGATGACGGCGGAGGCATTTGTCACCCTGACGAATATGGATGAGGAAAATGTCTTCCTTGCGCTGTATGCGAAGGAAAATTCCAGCGCGAAGCTGGTGACGAAGGTTAACCGGATCGCCTTTGACGAGCTGATCAGCAAGCTGGACCTGGGAAGTCTGATTTATCCGAAATACATCACGGCGGACTACATTTTACAGTATGTGCGCGCGATGCAGAATACGATCGGCAGCAATGTGGAGACGTTGTATCATATTCTCGACGGTCGGGCGGAGGAGCTGGAGTTTGTGATCCGCGAGGAGTCGGAAGTGACGGGCATTCCGCTGATGAATTTGAATCTCAAGAGCAACCTGCTGATTGGATGCATCAACCGCAGCGGCAATATCAAGATCGCGCGTGGACAGGACTGCATCCAGCAGGGCGATACAGTGATTGTCCTGACGAGCCAGAAAGGTCTGCGGGATATCCGTGACATCCTGAGAAAGTAGGCGGCATAGATGAATTATTCGATTGTATTTTATATCATAGGCTGGATCCTGAATTTTGAGGCGGCTTTTATGGCGCTTCCGACGGCAGTGGCACTGATTTACCGTGAGTCGGAGGTATGGTGCTTTCTGGCAACGATGGCAGTATGCCTGATGGTTGGTATGCTTCTGGTACGCCGGAAACCGAAAAATCAGATCTTTTATGTGGCGGAGAGCTTTGTGGCGGTTTCTCTAAGCTGGGTTTTACTCAGTGTGATGGGAGCAGTGCCGTTTGTATTAAGCGGCTATATTCCGAATCCGATCGACGCCCTGTTTGAGACGGTATCGGGCTTTACGACGACCGGTGCAAGTATTCTGAGTAGTGTGGAGCAGCTGCCGAACTGCTTATTATTCTGGCGGAGTTTTACGCACTGGATTGGCGGTATGGGCGTTCTGGTATTCCTTCTGAGTGTCCTGCCGATGGTGGGCGGTTCCCATATGAATTTGATGAAGGCGGAGAGCCCAGGACCGATCGTGAGCCGTCTCGTTCCGAAGGTCCAGATGACGGCGAAGCTGTTATACCAGATTTACCTGGGAATGACGATCCTCGAGGCTGTGATTCTGATTCTTGGGAAAATGCCGATTTTCGACGCGATCACGATCACGGTCGGAACAGCAGGTACGGGTGGTTTTGCAATCCGGAATGATAGTCTGGCGAGCTACACGGCATTTCAGAAAAATGTCGTGACGGTGTTTATGATTCTGTTCGGAGTGAATTTTAACTTTTACTTCTTCCTGCTGATGCGAAAAATAGGACAGGCCTTTAAAATGCAGGAGGTGCGGGCATATTTTCTAATCATTGCATCGGCGGTTGGCATCATTACAGTCAATACGGTATCACTCTGCGGCAATGCACTGCAGGCATTCCAGGATGCGGCATTCCAGGTCGGTTCGGTTATCACGACGACCGGTTACGCCACGGTGGATTTTGATAAATGGCCGCAGCTTTCAAGAACGATTATGGTACTTTTGATGTTTATCGGCGCCTGCGCGGGCAGTACAGGCGGTGGTATCAAGGTGTCGCGCGTCTTGATTCTGCTTAAATCGGTAAAAAAGGAACTGAAGCAGTACCTGCATCCGAGTGCAGTGGAGAAGATCAAAATGGATGGAAAGATCGTAGAGCATGAGGTTGTGCGCTCGACGAATGTGTTTATGGTTGCGTATGTGCTCATTTTTGCGGTATCTGTTCTATTGATTTCTCTGGATGAATACGATCTGGTGACGAATTTTACGGCGGTTGCGGCTACGTTTAATAATATCGGACCGGGTCTGGCACTGGTCGGACCGACCGGAAACTTTGGGTTTTTCAGTAATTTCTCAAAAGTGGTTTTAATCTTTGATATGCTGGCAGGACGTCTGGAGATTTTTCCGCTACTTCTGCTGTTTTCAAGGGAAACCTGGAAACGGTTCTAGGGGAGGAGAATACGGATGGATATACTGTTCTTTTTAACGGGGTGTCTGGGACTGGCAGAGACAATTGATTTGTTCTGCGGCAAAGATTTCCTGATTTTTATATCGGATTCGATCGATCCGAAGAAATATAACCTGAAAAAGGTGTATGCGGTTGAAAAATGGCTGTTTGCGATTGATACGCTGTCGCTGTTTGGCATGGCGTTTCATCTGGGCGGCGGTACGGGCGATCTGGTGCTGGCGGCGGTTGTGCTGGTGACACTGTTCGCACATGTGTATGTGTTTAAGAGCCGGAACTTCCGGGTGTAAGTAGATAAAAGTGGGCGTGATGTGTCTGGCATGCGCCCATTTTTGCTGCCATGATGCAGAGAAAATGGCTGGTGGCTTGTTTTGGGACAGATGCTTGAAACGGCTGACAGTGTGGCTTCCGGGGAAGTGGGACACACTTTGCGTTGACAGGCATATGATATAGTATCAATGAAAAATGAAAAGGAGATTATCATATGTGTTGGTCTTGGGGTAATGGTTGTGGACACTGCGGAGGATGCGGCGGCTGCGGAAACAATGGATGGGGCTGGAATAGCTGTGGAAATAACGGAAGAAATTCCTATCGGAGAGGTTTCAACGATGGTTATGCCATCGGCTACCGGGATGGCTACGATGCAGGAAGAGACAGCCAGTCTGGCTGCGGCTGCAGTAATAATGGCGGCTGTGGCTGCGGAAATTAGAGATGGAGATTCAGCTTGCATGGGGTGTGAACTGAGAGGAAGAAAGCCGGGCGGTGAGAGCTGCCCGGCTTTCTTCCCTTCCGTTATTAAGAACTCTAAGAATACGCTAAAAATCGGGGCAACAGGATTTGAACCTGCGACCTCTCGGCCCCCAGCCGAGCGCGCTACCAAGCTACGCCATACCCCGAAAATAAATCATAGCTGCACTTTGCCAAATTTTCAGCTGACATATACCGCCATTTGTTGAAGTATTATATGCGTATCATTATATCAAAATTACATCAAAAATCAACTATGACTTCTAAATTTTCGCTGCCGGATGTTTGTTTTTTGATGTAATTTTGATGGTTGAGTGGAATTTTACGAATCAATGGAATGGATCAATAGAATGAATATTTTCCCAATATTGACTCCAAATTTGAAAAATGGTATGATGAAAACGTGGATAATTAAAAGAAAAGGTCATAGCAGAGTCTTCGGCTGTGACCTTTTGTAGTAACCAACCCCAAGGAGAACATCATGATAAGTTTTGACCTAGACATGACCCTCTTAGACCACCGGACGGATCAGATCACACCGAGTGCGCTGGAGGCGATTGAAAAGCTGCGCCCGAAGTACAAGATTGTGCTGGCAACGGGGCGCGATATGGATAATTATTACAGTACATCGTACCGGGACATCGTCCGTCCGGATGCGATTGTACATATGAACGGGACGAAGATCACAGTGGGAGATAAGCTGCTGTTTGAGCACATCTTTGATCCGGAACTCCTGCGCCGGGTGCTGAGTTTCTGCGATGAAAAGGGATTCGGAATCGGCATGACGGTGGGGGATGAAGATTACTATATCCATCCGGAGATCATTGCGGCTAATGATATCCGCTTCTGGGGAAGCTGCGGGCGGCAGTTCCAGGATCCGTGGAAGATGCTCACGATGCCGGTCCGGACACTGGCGTTTGTCGGCAGCCGTGAACAGGTGAAGGAGATGGAACGGGAATTTCCGACCCTGAAATTGCCGATGTTTGCGAGCGGACATGGCGCGGATGTGGTCGAGAAAGGCAATTCCAAGGCGGACGGACTCCGCAGGCTGGCGGTGTATTTTGGAGAAAAAGAAGATCTCTCCGATACAGTGGCATTTGGCGACAGCATGAATGATATTGAGGTTGTGCAGGAAGCCGGCATCGGCGTGGCGATGGGAAATGCAGTGGATGCGCTTAAAAAAGTAGCCGATTACGTGACGGCACCGATCGGGGAAGATGGAATTTATAAAGCGTGCGAACACCTTCATTTATTTTAAAGAAGTTATTTTCCTATTTTACCTGTTCCCATTTTCCTATATAAATGATATAATAGCTACCAAACGGTTATTGTCCACAGGTGAGTTTCTTTGAGTAGAAATTTCATGCAGTACAATAACAAGAAATGACTTAAAAGGCGCGTGACTGCAAGCTTTGACTAAAAGGATGAACTGCGGCTGCAGAAATCGGCAGTGCGGCAGGGAACCGGACACGCACCGGGAAAAAAAGAGAGGATGTAACAGATGGAACATTTAATTACTCCGGCTGGTTATAAACCGGTATTGGATTTGAGAGAAACACAGGTTGCTATCAAGGAAATCAAGGACTTTTTTCAGAGAGAACTGGCAAAACAGCTCAATCTGACCCGTGTGTCCGCACCGCTTTTTGTACTGCCGGAATCTGGTCTGAACGATAACTTAAACGGCGTAGAGCGCCCGGTATCCTTTGGAATTCTGGAGCAGAAAGATCGGAAGGCTGAGATTGTACATTCTCTCGCCAAATGGAAACGTCAGGCATTAAAAGAGTACGGATTTCAGGAAGGTGAAGGCCTTTACACCGACATGAGCGCGATCCGTCGTGATGAGGATACAGACAACATCCATTCCATTTATGTGGATCAGTGGGACTGGGAGAAGATCATCAGTAAAAAAGATCGTACCCGCGAGACACTGGAATCCATTGTCCGTTCGGTTTACAAGGCACTGAAAGTGACCGAGGACTATATGGCGTATGAGTATGAGTACATTGGACGTTATCTTCCGGAAAATATCACATTTGTGACGACCCAGGAGCTGGAAGATATGTATCCGGATTGCACACCGAAGGAGCGCGAGTACAAGATTGCGAAGCTGCACGGTGCGGTATTTATTGAGCAGATTGGTGACAAGATGAAATCCGGTGAGAAGCACGATGGTCGTGCCCCGGACTATGATGACTGGAAATTAAACGGTGATATTCTGGTATATTATCCAGTTCTGGATATCGGACTGGAGCTTTCTTCCATGGGTATCCGTGTTGATGAGGATTCCCTGAAAGAGCAGCTGGTAAAGGCGGGATGTGAGGAACGCGCGGAGCTGCCATTCCAGAAAGCAGTTCTGGAGGGAGAGCTTCCGTATACAGTCGGCGGCGGTATCGGTCAGTCCCGTATCTGTATGTTCTTCCTGCGGAAAGCACATATCGGAGAGGTGCAGGCGTCGATCTGGCCGGACGGTGTGCGCGCAGAGGCAGAGGCTCACAACATTCATCTGCTGTAAAAATAAAATTGATGAAAAGCTGCCCGGGAAAGTGATTTTCTGCGGCAGTTTTTTGTGTAATAAGAAATTCATTAGAATTCCCTATTACACAAAAAGGCATATTCTTTTTATGTAATGGGAAGCCCATAGAATGAGAGGATAGGATATTTATATGGCGGATCATATCTATGATTTAATTATTATTGGTGCGGGACCGGCGGGATATACGGCAGCGCTGCGTGCGGCGGCGATGGGGATGGATGCAGTCCTGATCGAGAAAAAAGCGCTGGGCGGCTCATGCGTCAATACCGGCTGTATTCCTGCCAAGGCGCTTCTGCAGGCGACGGCAGTCTATCGGGATATGTTGAAAGCATTCCGGTTTGGCATCGTGGCGGAGAAGGTCAGCTTTGACTGGCGGCAGATGCAGATTTATAAAAATGAGTCCGTGGAATCATTCCGCTCAATGATTCAGGGAATGTTAGAAAAAGCGGAGGTGGAGATGATTCACGGCGATGCGCGCCTGCATGCGGATAATGTGGTGCGTGTGACGACCTCCAAAGGCGCATTGACGCTGAAAGGAAAAAATGTGATTCTGGCAACCGGTTCCAGCCCTGTGATTCCGGATATCCCGGGAATTGATCTGCCGCAGGTTATGACAAGCCGTGATATTCTGCGGATGGATGACTGGAATTTTGACTGTCTGACGGTCATCGGCGGCGGTGTCATCGGTGTGGAGATCGCGACGATCTTCGCGGCACTCGGTTCCCGCGTGACGCTTTTGGAGCAGGCAAACCGTCTGCTGGAGTCGATGGATCCGATGATTTCCGAGCAGATGGAAGCGAATCTGCGTTCTAAGGGGATTGAAGTCCACTGCAATGTACAGGTCATGGAGATCAAGGATCGCGGCAATGACACGGTGTCGGTCAATTACCGTTGTGAGCGCGGCTGGAAGGAAAGCCCGGCGGACCGCGTGCTGGTGGCAGTCGGCAGACGCCCGAATATGTCGAAGGTTCTGGCGGACGATTGTCAGGTACAGCTGGAAAATGGGCGTCCGCTCATCAAGGGAACCTACCGCACGACGCAGGAAAATGTCTATGCGATCGGCGATACCGTAGCGCGGAAACGTCTTGCCCATGTGGCAGCGTCCCATGCGGCTTATCTGGTCGAAAACCTGGCGGGACGCGGACACCGGATGCAGCTTTCGGTCGTGCCGAACGGTATGTATGTCGTGCTTCCGGTTGTGCCGACCTGTATTTATACAGAGCCGGAGATTGCGGCGGTTGGATTTACGGAAAATGACGCCCGCCTTTATAATATGAAGATCAAGTGCGGTGTGGCATATATGACGGAAAATGGAAAAGCGCTTCTGGCGAGAAACAGCCGCGGTTTTGTGCGCCTGATTTTTGAGGCGTATACCAACACGCTGATCGGGGCGCAGATCATGTGTGCGCGTGCGACGGACATGATCGGAGAGATGGCAACGGCGATCGCCAACGGTCTTACGGCATATCAGCTCTCGACGGCGATGCGCGCGCATCCGACGTACAGTGAGGCGATCACGGAGGCGATCAAAGATGCGTTGAAAAATGGATAATAGAGAAACAACAGGAGGCAGAAAAATGGGACGTGAGGTTCGGGCGAAAATTGAACAGCTTCGCGAGAAGATGGCGGAGCGAGGAATGGACGCATATCTGATTCCGACATCGGATTTCCACGGCTCGGAATACGTGAGCGGGTATTTCAAATGCCGGAAATATATGACAGGCTTTACCGGTTCGGCGGGAACGGCGGTCATTACGATGGAGGACGCAGGTCTCTGGACGGATGGCAGATACTTTGTGCAGGCGGCAGCAGAGCTTTCCGGCAGCGGGGTGGAACTTTACCGCTCCGGTCAGGAGGGCGTGCCGACGACGCTGGAATTTTTGAAAAAACATATGCCGGAACAGGGTGTTCTGGGTTTTGACGGCAGAGTGGTCGATACGGCAGAGGGCGAGCGCATCGCGAAAGCACTGTCCGGGAAAAAGGTACGCATTTCGGAGGGTGAGGATCTGGTTGGAAGCATCTGGGACGACCGCCCGGCGCTTCCGATGAACCCGGTCTGGATTCTGGAAGAGAAGTATGCGGGAAAACCGGCGGAGGAGAAGATTGCAGATCTGCGCGGGGAGATGAAAAAGTGTCAGGCGACGGTGCATCTGCTGACGAGTCTTGATGATATCGCGTGGCTTTTAAATATCCGGGGTGATGACATTGTACATACGCCGGTTGTATTGTCCTACTTGATTGTGACAAAACAGGAATTATTCCTCTTTATTCATGAGAAGACGCTGAACGAAGAAGTACGTGCCTATCTGCATGGTCTGGGCGTTCGGATCATGCCATATGAGGCGGTATACCAGATTGCATCCGCATTCCGCTATGAGCGCGTTTTATTGGAAAAGTCGAAGATCAATTACCGTCTGTTCCGGTGCCTGGATGCGAGCGTGAAAGTGATCGAGGCGATGAATCCGACGGCAGCGGCAAAAGCAGTCAAAAATCCAGTGGAACAGGAAAATATGCGCCGTGTGCATGTGCAGGACGGTCTGGTATTGACCCGTTTCCTGCGTTGGGTGAAGGAACATGCAGGCGAAAAAGGACTGGACGAGTGGACCGCAGGGGAATATCTGGATAAGCTGCGCCTGGAACAAAAAAACTGCCTGGATATGAGCTTTACGACGATCTCTGCGTGGGGACCGAACGCGGCGATGTGCCATTATACGGCGTCTGAGACAGAGAAGAGTAGTGTACCGAAGAAGGGGCTGTATCTGGTCGATTCCGGCGGACAGTATTATGAGGGAACGACGGATGTGACGCGTACCATCGCGGTCGGACCGATCACGCAGGAAGAAAAACGCTGCTGTACGCTGGTGGCGTGCTCGATGCTGCGTCTGCTGGATGCGAAGTTTATGTATGGCTGCCGCGGTATCAATCTGGACTATATTGCGCGCGAACTCCTGTGGAAAAACGGCATGGATTTCAATCACGGAACAGGGCATGGCGTCGGCTATCTGGGCTGTGTGCATGAGCGCCCGAATTCCATCCGATGGAGGCTGCTCACATCGCCCGCTGAAAATGCGGTTCTGGAGGAAGGTATGGTTACTTCTGATGAGCCGGGTCTTTATCTGGAAGGAAAATTTGGCATCCGGACGGAGAATCTGATGCTCTGTGTGAAGGATGTGAAGAATGAATTTGGTCAGTTCATGAAATTTGAAAATCTGACCTGGGTTCCGATCGATCTGGACACGATCGACGTATCGCTGATGGAAGCGCGCGACCGCGAGCTTTTGAACGCGTACCATAAGGGCGTGTATGAGAAGCTGTCTCCGTATATGACGGAGGAAGAGAAGGTGTGGCTGGCAGAGGCGACGAGAGCGATTTAGAGGAGAAAAATAAGGAAGATACGGCAGCAAAACATTAAAAAATCGGATAAAAACCGGCATAGATAAAAGATGCTGGATATAAACTGTAAATGACCATGTAAAATAAATGCGAGGCTGGATGCATGCGCTATCATTCTTTCGACCGTGTCCGAATTTGTGAGACAACCGGAATGCAGGATGGCTATCTGCGGATCGATGTGGTAAACAGTGAAAATAATTTCCCAATTGAGGGAGCAGAGGTTTCGGTCAGTTATGGCGATTCCGGACAGACGCAGGAAGTGCTTAGAACCAATTTATCCGGGCAGACGGAGGAGATTGCGGTAGCAGCGCCTCCTGTGTCGCTTTCACTGGAAGAACAGAACCGGGAAAAGCCGTATGCGGATTATACGGTGGAAGTGCGGGCAGCGGGCTATGAGCCGGTAAAGGTAAAGGGAACGGAGGTGCTGGCGGGCGTGACGGCAGTCCAGCCGATCCGGATGATTCCGCTTCCGGATCAGACCGGAGCGGAGGAGAATATACAGATTCCGGATCATACCCTATATGGTTCCTATCCGCCCAAGATTGCCGAAGATGAGGTAAAACCGGTGCAGGAGAGCGGCGAGATCGTGCTGAGCCGCGTGGTGGTACCGCAGACGATCGTCGTGCATGACGGCGTACCGACCAATGCCTCCGCAAAAGATTACTATGTGGCATACCGGGATTATATCAAAAACGTGGCGTCGAGCGAGATCTACGCGACCTGGCCGCGCAGCACGATCGTCGCCAATGTGCTTGCGATCATGTCATTTACACTGAACCGGGTGTATACGGAGTGGTATCGGAACCAGGGCTACGATTTTACAATCACTTCCTCGACGGCATTCGATCACAAGTGGATTTACGGGCGTGATATTTTCGAGCCGATCTCAGAGGTGGTGGACGACATTTTTGACAACTATCTGTCCCGCCCCGGTGTGCGGCAGCCGATTCTGACACAGTACTGCGACGGGCGGCGGGTGTCCTGCCCGGGCTGGATGACCCAGTGGGGTTCGTGCAGTCTGGGAGAACAGGGATACAGCGCGATCGAGATATTGCGGCGCTTCTATGGAAATAGTATTTACATCAACACTGCGGAACAGATATCAGGAATCCCGATCTCCTATCCGGGGGAACCGCTTAAGGTGGGGTCCAGCGGCGATAAGGTGCGGCAGCTGCAGCAGCAGCTTGACGCGGTGGCGACTGTGTATACTGCGATCCCGCGGGTTACGCCGGACGGGATCTACGGACCCGGAACGGAGGCGTCCGTACGGGCGTTCCAGTCGGTGTTTGGACTTCCGCAGACGGGCGTGGTCGATTTTGCTACCTGGTACAAGATTTCTCATATCTATGTGGGGATCTCGCGGATTGCGGAGCTGAATTGAGTTGGAAATGGGATTTGCGGGAGAAGAATAACGAAAAGACATATGAATTCCTATAGGTGAAATATCTGTGAGCAGGATGCATACAGGAAACAGAGACAAAGAACATAAGAGGGGGTGGATTGGATGAAAGATACCAGACGGGAAGAGGGAGTCAGACAAACCGGGAGGACTGGCCGGGCAAATGCGATCACAGAGGGAGTGATCTGGAAACAGCTTCTGCTATTTTTCTTCCCGATTTTATTTGGAACTTTTTTTCAGCAGCTCTATAATACGGCAGATGCGGTGGTAGTAGGCCGTTTTGTCGGAAAGGAAGCGCTGGCGGCGGTCGGCGGAAGCACATCGATGCTTACGAACCTGCTGGTTGGCTTTTTTGTAGGACTTTCTTCGGGTGCGACAGTTATCATCGCCCAGTTTTACGGGGCGGGACGCGGTCAGCGGGTCAGCGAGGCAGTCCACACGGCGATTGCCTTTTCGCTGTTGTGCGGTATCCTCATGACGGTTGGCGGACTCCTTTTTTCCGACACGGCGCTTCGCCTGATGGGGACGCCGGAGGATATCATGGACAATGCAAGCGGGTATCTGCACATTTATTTTGTCGGAATCACGGCGAACCTCTTATATAATATGGGTGCCGGAATCCTGCGGGCGATCGGTGATTCCAAAAGACCGTTCTATTTCCTTGTGATCAGCTGTTTTACAAACATTGCGCTCGATCTGTTGTTTGTAGTAGGACTTCGGATGGGCGTGCGTGGTGCGGCGGTGGCGACGATCCTTTCCCAGGTGGTCAGCGCGTGTCTGGTATTGGGAACGCTGATGCGTGCGGATGGCTCGTACCGGTTTGAGATCCGGAAAACGCGGATTACACCGGTGATTCTGGTGCGGATCATCCGGATTGGGTTTCCGGCTGGACTCCAGTCGGTTATGTATTCCTTTTCCAACCTCGTGATCCAGAGCAGCGTCAATGCACTGGGAACAGACACGGTGGCGGCGTGGGCTGCATATGGAAAGATCGACAGCACTTACTGGATGATCATTAATGCGCTGGGGATCTCCATCACGACCTTTGTCGGACAAAATTACGGCGCGGGGCGGCTGGACCGTGTGAAACGCAGCGTGTACGTCTGCCTGGGAATTTCCTGTATTATCACGGTGGGGCTGAGCACGATTCTGTATCTGACGGGCGGCTATATTTATCTGTTGTTCACAACGGATGCGGAGGTAATCGCGATCGGCATGAAGATTCTTCACTTCCTGGTGCCGGCATTTGTGACATACCTCTGTATTGAGATTTATTCCGGCGCACTGCGCGGTGTGGGAGACTGCTGGATTCCGATGATTATGACGGCGCTGGGCGTGTGCGTCCTGCGGGTTGTCTGGATCCTGATCGCTGTTCCGATCCGCCCGGATATCCTGACAGTGGTATTCAGCTATCCGCTGACCTGGACGATCACAACGGTTCTCTTTAATATTTATTATTATTTTTTCAGTGCACTGAAAAAATGGAATGTGCCGCTTCCGTGGAAGAAAAAGAGGCGGGAGCTTCATAACTTGTAAATGGGTTTGAAAATAATTGACAAAATGGGTTGGTACTGGACTTTTTTTCAGAAAGCATCGGTATTTTCGGCGCTGCAGGTGTATCTGGACTTTATCAACCTGTTTTTGTATATTATCCGCCTGATGAACTGGAATCGGAAATAGAAAAAAATCTTTCAGGAGAACAGAAGTTCCTTTGCAAGAATAAAGATAAGTGGAATTTTGCGGAAAACTGAATATGCAAAAATGAAATGCCGGAACGGGGGAAAGCTTTGTTCCGGCATTATTGAGTTTTTCTGCTTGAAAATCCTGTTTTTGGCATGGACGGCTTCATTCTTTTAGAAGAAAGGGAAACATTCTGTAATAAATTTGACAGATTTTATTTAAAGTTTCTCTATTGAAGTGGATGGGGAGTATCTGTTAAACTAGGTTATAATAGGAAAAGTTCTGCTGTTGGTTACACAGTGTGTGGATGAACCATATTTGTTTCGCATATGCCCCCGCTGGATCAGGCGGGGAAATGTATATAAATGGTGAACAGACAACAGGGATAAAAGGATAATCAAGGAGGTTTTTTGGCATGAATCGGAATAGAGTGAACAAAAAAAGGATGGGGCGCGCGCGTGTGCTTTCACGGGCAGCGGCTGGCATGCTGGCAGCAGCGCTGTGCTTTCAGCCGATGACAGCGCTGGCAGGACCGGCGGGAGATTCTTCTCTTACATCGTCATCCTCGAATGCGGGGCCGGGCGGCGGTTCGGGCAGCTCCAATTCGGGAAGTACAGGCAGCTCTGGCGGTTCGACTTCTGTTTCCAATGGGAGTGTGAGCGCGGTCACATCAGGGCTTGGCGTGTACCGGGTGACGGAGAATGAGGGGATCGGTGCGATTGCGCGCGGCGTGGATGTGTCTTACTGGCAGCAGAATGTAAATTGGAGCCAGGTGTCATCGGATAATGTACAGTTTGCGATGCTGGCAACCCGGTTCCGCGGTAATGTGGATCCGTTTTTCGCTATGAACGCGGCAAATGCGAGCCAGGCAGGGCTGCGGCTGGGCGCGTACATTTATTCGTATGCGACTTCGGTCGAAATGGCGCAGCAGGAGGCGGATTTTGTCCTGAATCTTATCAAGGATTATCCTATCTCCTTCCCGGTTGTCTTTGATGCCGAGGATGCTAATACGCTGGGAACCCTGACGCAGTCTCAGGTCAGCGATGTGATCAACGCGTTCTGTAAGCGGATTCAGGATGCAGGATATTATCCGATGGTCTATGCAAATGAATACTGGATTGCCAATAAGATCGATATGTCGAAGATTTCGTATGATATGTGGGTGGCAAAATACCAGCAGAAGTATACATATTCAAAGACCTCGATGTGGCAGGCGTCCAACACCGGTTCGGTCAAGGGCGTGAACGGCAATGTGGATATTGATTATCTGTATAAAGATTATACGCAGATCATTCCGGGCAATACCTGGCGGACGATCGCGGGAAACCGTTACTATTATCAGAACCATGTGATGCAGAAAGCGGCGTGGATCAACGATGGTCAGAATTGGTACTATATGAATGCGGCGGGCAATCCGTCCACAGGATGGCTGGAGCTTTCGGGCAAAAAGTATTATTTGGAGGCGGACGGTCATATGATTACCGGCTGGAAGACGCTGGACGGCGGCTGGCGTTACTTTGACGCATCCGGCGAACAGGCGACGGGCTGGCGTGCGGTCGATGGAAGCTGGTATTTCATGGCGGACAATGGTCTGATGCAGACCGGCTGGCTGGAGACGGGCGGCAAGAAATATTATCTGAACGCATCCGGCGCGATGCAGGCGGGCTGGCAGAACCTGGGCGGAAGCTGGTATTACTTTGACGGCTCCGGCGCCATGGCGACGGGCTGGCAGGCAGTCGGCGGAAAGTGGTATTACATGAATGAGTCTGGTCTGATGCAGACCGGCTGGCTGGATCTTGGCGGTAAGAAATATTACCTGGATGCCAGCGGCGCGATGTACGCAGGTATTACGTTCGAGATGGATGGAAATACCTGGCAGGCAGCGGCAGACGGAAGCTGCACGGTAGTTCTGCCGGAGGAGAATGCGGCGGGAAATGGCGGTTCGACGGACGGACAGACTCCGATAACCGGAAGCCAGTCACCGGTGCAGCCGTCCGGTCCGGCAGGGGTATAATATAAATATGATTTGAATCAGTACCCAGATATTGGAGCTGATTCAGTTAAAAAAATGAAAAAGTAAACAAATTCGAACGGAAATAACTTGCTTTTTTGCCGACCTCATTATACAATGTTAAACAGGCAAAAAAATGGACTTGCTTATGGGATGGAGGAAACCAGCATAAGTAATCTGGCATAACATGACGTTTCAAACTGCTATATCAACTGTATGTGCAAGATAAGCTGCGGCTGTTCCGGTGCGGATTTGACGAAAGATGCGAGGCTCTTCTGGCTGCAAATTAGGAAGAGCCTCGGTATGCGTTATATCGGCAAAAGCGCAGAATCGGGATGGCGGGCACAGAAGTAGTGCGAAAGCGGGGGCGTTTGTCAGCAGGAAACTGTGAAAGCAGTGGTTCGCAGGCAGGCAGCTACGCGGAGACGCAGGCAGGGAAAGGTCGGAGAATGCAGATTCCGGATTTAGTACTGCATGGAAGCAGCGTGTTTTTACATATTGTATAATGATTATATAATCAGAACCGTCGGCGGAGTTGTAGTGCTAAAAAAGGGATGTCAGTGCGGCTGGCTGCCGGAATCATTTCCGGAAACAGGGATGAGGGCAGTGTTTGTCATCAGTCAGGCACCGGACAGCGCTTATGTGAGAATCGAATAACAAGTCAGTGGTACAGATGTTTATGTATGCATGGCTATTAAAGTCGGATTCGCATAGACGGAAGTGCATGCCATTTATGTATGCAGAGGAGATTGTACAATCCTCTGCTGCCGCAGCGTGTCAGATGGAGAATTCCCGGAGTGGATGACAAGCTCTGGAAATTTTGCAAAAACACCTGCAAACACAGATAGGTGGGAAGTATCACGGATGGCGCCATGAAAGAAACATGGATGCTGTCAGGATATGATTCACGAAGAAAGAGGGACGTCCGTCAAAGCATGGAACGATCTAATTACGAGGTGACACATTTATGAAACAGAATATGAAAAGAATGCTGCTTGTACTTTGCATGGCAGTCTGCTTTTTCGCTCTGTCCGCCTGTGGTAGCGCTTCTGAAGAAGCGGTAGAGCCGATTTCTCCGGAGATCGAGCAGACCATGAGCGATGGCGCTAAGAGCTATCTGGAGCAGTTCGCCAGCTACAGTGACGAAGATCTGGCAGCACAGCTGAAACAGGCTGAGAAGCAGAAAAACACAGTCATTGAGTCTGCAATTTCTTCCTGGACCAGTTCTAAGGACGATTTAGGCAAGATGGGTGAGGTTCAGAGCGTGACCGTAGAGCGCGCCGATGATGACAGCTACACAGCAGTTGTTCAGGCTTCCTTTGAGAAGAGAGACTTGACTTTCTCCCTGACCGCTGAGGAGAGCGTAAGCAGCTACGGCGGTACTTCTCTGGTACCGACCGAGTTATCCTTTGTTGTAAACTACAGCTTCGGTGAGAAGATGGAGAAGGCAGCATTAAATACCCTGATGGGTATGGGTACCGTATTCCTGGTACTGATTTTCATCAGCTTAATTATCAGCAGCTTCAAGAAGGTTAACGAGATTGAGGCAAATGTAAAGGCTAAAAAAGCAGGAGCAGAGGCACCGGCAGCAGCACCGGCACCTGTACAGACTGCAGCACCGGCAGCAGCGCCGGCACGTACCGCAGCACCAGCAGCAGGCAATGCGGCAAACGATGGAGAACTGGTAGCAGTTATTACTGCAGCGATCGCAGCAGCAACCGGCGTACCGGCAGACAGCGTAAATATCCGCTCCATTACACGTAAATAATCATCGATAAAATCTGGAGGAATTTAAAATGAAGAATTATACTATCACCGTAAATGGTACAGCATATCAGGTAACCGTAGAAGAAGGATTTGCAGGCGCAGCAGCTCCGGCTCCAGCAGCAGCTCCAGCTCCAGCAGCAGCACCGGCTCCAGCAGCAGCACCGGCAGCAGGCGGCGTAACCATCACATCCCCGATGCCAGGTAAGATCCTTGGTATTAAGGCAGCAGCTGGCACAGCTGTAAAACGTGGTCAGGTTATCCTGCTTCTGGAAGCTATGAAGATGGAGAACGAGATCGTAGCTCCTCAGGACGGTACCGTTGCCAGTGTTAATGTTGCAGTAGGCGATATGGTAGAACCGGGCGCAGTTCTTGCTACATTAAACTAATCTAATTTTTATAAAACTGGCTGAAAAAATACGGGATATGTTATTCCGTTTGGAGGAATTAATATGGAATATATAACAACTACATTGTCCAATCTTCTTCAGCAGACAGCATTCTTAAACCTGACATTTGGAAACATCGTTATGATTTTCGTAGCGCTGATTTTCCTGTATCTGGCAATCGGAAAAGGATTCGAGCCGTTACTGCTTCTTCCGATTTCCTTTGGTATGCTGCTTGTAAATATCTATCCGGATATTATGAGATCGATTGAAGACTCATCGAACGGAGTTGGTGGACTTTTACATTACTTTTATTTACTGGATGAGTGGAGTATCTTACCATCCCTCATCTTCATGGGTGTCGGTGCGATGACAGACTTCGGTCCGCTGATCGCTAACCCGAAGAGCTTCCTGCTCGGTGCAGCTGCTCAGTTCGGTATTTACGGCGCTTACTTCATGGCTATCTTCATGGGATTCAACGATAAGGCTGCGGCTGCTATCTCCATCATCGGTGGTGCAGACGGCCCGACCTCTATCTTCCTGGCTGGTAAACTTGGTCAGACAGGTCTGATGGGACCGATTGCCGTAGCAGCTTACTCCTACATGGCTCTGGTTCCGATTATCCAGCCGCCGATCATGAAACTCCTTACCACCAAAGAGGAGAGAGAGATCCGTATGGAGCAGCTTCGTCCGGTATCCAAACTGGAGAAGATTCTGTTCCCGGTTGTTGTTACAATCGTTGTCTGCATGATTCTGCCGACAACTGCTCCGTTGGTTGGTATGCTTATGCTTGGTAACCTGTTCCGTGAGTCTGGTGTTGTTAAGCAGCTGACAGAGACTGCTTCCAACGCCCTGATGTACATCGTCGTTATCTTCCTGGGTACTTCCGTAGGTGCTACTACCAGTGCAGAGGCTTTCTTAAACCTGGATACCATCAAGATCGTAGTTCTGGGTCTGATTGCATTCGCTCTGGGTACTGCAGCAGGTGTTATCTTCGGTAAGATTATGTGCAAGGTAACTCATGGTAAGGTAAACCCGCTGATCGGTTCCGCAGGTGTATCTGCAGTTCCGATGGCAGCACGTGTATCCCAGAAGGTTGGTTCTGAGGCAGATCCGAGCAACTTCCTTCTGATGCACGCAATGGGACCGAACGTAGCTGGTGTTATCGGTACTGCCGTAGCAGCAGGTACATTCATGGCTATCTTTGGCGTGAAATAGGATAGAGCAGATTTATTCTGAATAATGTATTTATATAGTAGGGTGGGATTCTTCGGGATCCTGCCCTATTGTTATATGCAAACGTCGGTTGCTGTTCACGGGTAGGCACTTTTGGAACCGAAACGTCGTTTTTTGTCGAATTTAATCGGTCGAAATAGTTTGCTTTTTGCTGGTGGAAGACGTAAAATGACAGTGAAGTAAGGAGGAATGGCACTAGAGAATAGAAAAGGAGAATGCATAGGATGGCGGATATGAGAGAAGAATTAGTTCAAAAGATTGAACGGGCAAGACAGCAGCTGAATCAAAATATTGACACAAAGGCAGCATATGACATAATTTATCACTACAGTGTGGAGCTTGACAAACTCTTAAATCAGTATATCGGGCTGGAGACGGAGACTGAAAGAGGGCTGGAGACGGCGCTATAAAATAAGAGTGGAAATAGAAACAAATATAGATAAGTACAGAAAACTCAGGTACATGTGTTCGGAAAAAGAACCGGTGCCTGAGTTTTCTGATTTTTTTTCGATTTAGACCTTGCCATTTTGATGGGCATGTACTAAAATAAACATAACAAGTGGTAGAAAGTGGTGAAAAGTGGAACGAAATGGATTTTCGGGACACAAAAGTGGTACACATCGGATGACGGGTGATTGATATGTTCATGGGAGAATACAATCATACAATCGATGCGAAGGGACGTTTGATCGTTCCGTCGAAGTTCAGGGAACAGCTTGGAGACGAATTTGTGGTGACAAAGGGGTTGGATGGCTGTCTTTTTGTGTACGATAACACCGAGTGGAAAAAGTTCGAAGAGAAGTTACAGGCACTCCCACTTACCAATCAGAATGCCAGAAAATTCTCCCGTTTCTTTCTGGCAGGTGCCTCGGCGTGTGAGGTGGATCGTCAGGGACGAATCCTGCTTCCTTCGGTTCTGCGGGATTTTGCAGGACTCGAGAAGGAGGTTGTCCTGGTCGGCGTCGGAAGCCGGATCGAGATCTGGAACAAGGCGATCTGGGCGGAGAAGAATGTCTATGATGACATGGAAGAGATTGCAGAAAATATGGAAGGCCTTGGCATATGATATTTAATCACAAATCAGTATTATTAAATGAGACGGTTGACAGTCTCTGTGTAAAGCCCCAGGGTATCTATGTGGATGGAACACTGGGAGGCGGCGGTCACGCGAGCGAGGTGGCGGCACGGCTGGGAGACGGCGGACGCCTGATCGGGATTGATCAGGATGCGGACGCGATTGCGGCTGCGTCAGAACGTCTGGCTCCCTTTGGAGATAAGATAACCGTTGTGCGGAGCAATTATGAGCGGATTGCACAGGTGTTAGATGAGCTGGAGATTCCGCAGGTGGATGGAATTTATCTGGATCTGGGTGTTTCTTCCTTCCAGCTTGACACAGCGGAACGGGGATTTACCTATCGCGAGGACGATGCGCCGCTGGATATGCGGATGGATCAGAGAAATGAGCAGACCGCGAAGGACATCGTCAATACCTACAGTGAGATGGAACTGTACCGGATCATCCGGGACTACGGTGAGGATCGGTTTGCGAAGAATATTGCAAAACACATCGTACAGGCACGACAGAAAAAAGAGATTGAGACGACAGGCGAGCTGACGGAGATCATCCGGGCATCGATTCCGGCAAAGGTCCGGGCGACCGGCGGTCATCCGGCAAAGCGTACGTTTCAGGCGATCCGGATCGAGTTAAACCGGGAACTGGATGTGCTGGAAGATTCGATCGATACGATGATTGAGCGCCTGGCACCGGGCGGACGGCTTTCGATCATTACGTTCCATTCCCTGGAAGATAGAATCGTAAAGAACCGTTTCCGGACGAATGAAAATCCATGCATCTGCCCGCCGGATTTTCCGGTCTGTGTCTGTGGACGCAAAAGTCGCGGCAAGGTGATTACAAGAAAACCGATTCTTCCGACCGATCAGGAGATGGAAGAAAATCCGCGTTCCAAGAGCGCAAAGCTCCGGGTATTTGAAAAATCATAAACAAAAGCATAACTGCACCGCAGAACAGAGATCGTTTCAGGTGCGGGGGAGATAAAAGAGAGAAAAAGCGAAAGAGCAGGGAGGGAACGTTATGTCTGTCAGAAGGAGACAACATGTATCGGCCTCCACGTATGTGGACGGTAATACCGTGCGAAAAGTTCAGAGAACCGTGGAGATAAGACCAGAAAGAGATGAGAGAGAGGAGTACCGGCATAAACACGCCGTGCGCCGCAACCAGGAAAAGGCGCTTTATATGAACGGACCGTATGTGCTGGCGCTGACCATCGCTGCGCTGATCACGCTGGTTTTATGTATGAATTATCTGCATAAGCAGGCGTCGATCACGACCCGTATCAACCACATTGAGGATCTGGAGCTGAAACTGGAGAACCTGAAGTCCGAGAATGATGCACTTCAGACCCGGATTGACACGTATGTGGATCTGGATCATGTATATAAAGTGGCGACCGAAGAGCTCGGCATGGTATATGCAAATAAGGATCAGATTCTTTTATATGACAAGACGGAAAGCGAGTATGTAAGACAGTATGAGGACATCCCAAAACACTAACGGCAGACAGACCTTTCGGAAATATATGCAGGAAAAGCTGGCAATTACCGTCCTGGTAATTATGCTGGCTTTGTTTGCATTGGTGCTGGTGCTTTATAATCTGGTAAAAAGTAAGGGCGAGTCGTACAATCAGATAGTCCTGAGCCATCAGGACTATGAGAGCCGCACGATTCCCTACAAGCGCGGCAATATTATCGACCGGAACGGGACGTATCTGGCGATTAGCGAGAAAGTTTACAATCTGGTCGTCGATCCGAAGCAGATTCTGGATACGGAGGAGAACTACCAGTATCTCGATGCTACGCTGGACGCGCTGGTGGAGTGCTTCGGTTACAAGCGGGACGAGCTGCAGGCGATGATCGAGGAGAAAAAAGACAGCCAGTATGTGATCTATGCGAAACAGCTTCCAGCGGAAGACAAAGAGAAGTTTGAGACTTATGAGAAGGACAAGAACAAGGAATACCGGGCGCTGCCGACGGAGGAAGGCGGCAACCAGCGTATCACGGGCGTATGGTTCGAGGAAGAATATAAGAGAACGTATCCGTACAATGAGCTGGCATGCAATGTGGTCGGTTTTGCCCTCAAGGATGGCAATGCATCCGGAGGTGTTGAACAGTATTATAATGATATCCTGAACGGTGTGAGCGGTCGTGAGTATGGTTATTTAAACGGCGATTCGAACGTCGAGCGAACGGTAAAACCGGCGCAGAACGGAAAGACGCTGGAGTTGACGATCGACGTCAACATCCAGAAGATTGTCCAGAAATATCTGGATGAGTGGCAGGCGGGCATTGGAAGTAATCTGGCGGCGGCGATCGTCATGGATCCGAACAGCGGTGAGATCCTGGCGATGGATACGACGACCCGTTACAATCTGAATGATCCGTACAATTTAAGTACCTACTATACGGATGAGGAAATCCAGGCGATGGATGAAAAGGCGAAGTCCGAGGCGTGGTATAAAATGTGGAGAAACTTCTGCGTGAGCGACTCCTATGAGCCGGGTTCTCCACAGAAAGCATTTACGGTAGCCGGGGCGATCGAGGAAGGCGCGATTTCCGGAAACGAGGTCTTTGAGTGCGGCGGAAAACTGCATTTCGGAGACTGGGATATCCGGTGTGTTGCCCGAGCCGGTCACGGACCGCTGACGATCACACAGGGATTGATGAAATCCTGCAACGTCGTTATGATGCGTATTGTATCACTGGAGGGAAAAGAGAAGTTTGTCCAGTATCAGAAGATTTTCGGATTTGGCGAGAAGACGGGCATCGACCTTCCGGGCGAGGCGTCAGGTCTGATTTATCAGGCATCCAATATGGATCCGGCTTCTCTGGCGACCAACGCATTTGGACAGAACTATAACTGTACGATGGTGCAGATGGCAGCCGGATATGCGTCCTTAATCAACGGCGGTTCCTATTATGAGCCGCATGTGGTAAAAGAGATTCTGAACGACGAAGGATCCGTTGTCAAATCCGTTTCCCCAAATCTGGTGCGAGAGACGGTTTCGGAATCGACCTCGAACTTCATTAATAATGCGCTTTACCAGACAGTATCAGGTGATGGCGGTACCGCGGGCGCGGCGGCAGTTGCCGGTTACGAAGTGGCTGGTAAGACAGGTACGGCGCAGAAGCAGCCGCGTGCGGAGAAGAATTATCTGGTTTCCTTTATCGGATATGCACCGGCATACAATCCGCAGGTACTCTGCTATGTGGTAGTAGATACCCCGCATCTGCCGGGCGAGCAGCAGGCACATTCGACTTTTGCCAGCGAGATTTTCAGCAAGATCATGGCGGAAGTCCTTCCATATAAGAATGTATTCCCGGCAGGCGGCGCGGCACAGGATCTCGAGACCAATCTTTCCGGCCAGGAAGAAGGCATTATAAGCGGCACAGCGACCGAGGATCCGAATGCAGCTGAAACACCGGCAGAGACGACTCCGGCTCCGGAGGGCGGCTGGGCGAACTACGATGAGGAATTTATCGATTCCGGAGACGAGTACAGCTATCCGGATACGATGGGAAATGTGCAGGATGAATCGGCGGCGGTTGGAAACGGTGAAACGGCTGGAACGGGCAGAGACACCGGAACAGCGGATAATGCCGGAAAAACGGCAGCTTCCCAGGAAGCGCAGGCAGCGGGAGATTAAGAATTGTGTCTGTCGGGAAGACTTATCTATCCTGCGTGGAAAATACAGAATAAAGAAACGGTTCTTATGATATACTGTAGCAATGAGATCAGACAGGAAGCAGTATGAATCGGAACCGGACGCATCACAGAGGAAGAACTGTCTTTTTGTGCGCCGCCATCTGCCTGTGCATGGCAGGATTGGCGGGGAGACTGTTCTTCCTCATGCTGTATAAAGCGGATTATTACAGCCAGATGGCGGAGGAGCTGCATCGGCGGGAGCGCAGTATCAAAGCGCCGCGCGGGCGGATCCTTGACCGGAACGGAACGGTGATCGCCGATAACCGGACTGTATGTACTATCTCAGTGATTCATAATCAGGTAAAAGATCCGGAGACAGTTATCCGGGTTTTAAGCGAAGAACTGGGACTTCCGGAGGCGGAGGTGCGGAAAAAGACGGAAAAACGATCTTCCAGGGAGGTGATCCAATCCAATGTAGAGAAAACGCGGGGCGATGCGATCCGGGCAATGCGCCTGGAGGGAGTCAAGGTGGATGAGGACTATAAACGATATTATCCATATGGACATCTGGCATCGAAAGTGCTGGGATTCACCGGGGGAGATAATCAGGGGATCATCGGTCTGGAAGTACAGTATGAGAAGTATTTAAAGGGCACGGATGGCAAGATCCTGACGCTCACGGACGCGGCGGGGATCGAGCTGGAAAATGAGGCGGAGGATCGCATCGAGCCGGAGGCAGGGCGGGATCTGCAGGCGAGTCTGGATGTCAATATCCAGATGTACGCGGAACAGGCGGCGTACCAGACGATGCAGAAAAAGAATGCGAACCGCGTCTCGATCATCGTGATGAACCCGAAGAACGGGGAAATCTATGCAATGGTAAATGCACCGGAGTTTTCATTGAATGAGCCGTTTGAGCTGGTGACAGATGGAAAAAACGAAGCTTCAGAAACAGAAGAAGACATATCCTGGAAGAATGAAGTGCAGTCACACGCAGCATCAGCGCAAAATAAACAAGCTCTCCTCAATCAGATGTGGCGCAATCCCTGTTTAAATGATACATACGAACCGGGGTCTACATTCAAAATCGTGACTGCCGCTGCGGGACTGGAGGCGGGCGTGGTCAACCTGACTGACCAGTTTTCCTGCCCGGGATTCCGGATCGTGGAAGATCGGAAGATTCGGTGTCACAAGGTGGGCGGACACGGCGGGGAGACGTTTTTACAGGGAATGATGAATTCCTGCAATCCTGTTCTGATCGATGTCGGGCAGCGGCTGGGACCGGAGCGGTACTATCAGTATTTTAAGCAGTTTGGTCTGCTGGGAAAGACTGGGATTGATCTGCCGGGTGAGGCGGGGACGATCATGCACCAGCCGGATCAGATCGGACCGGTGGAGCTGGCGACCGTCTCTTTTGGGCAGTCGTTTCAGATCACGCCGATCCAGCTCATTACAACGGCGTCCTCCCTGATTAACGGAGGCACGCGCATCACACCGCACATCGGTATCCGTGCCGTGCGGGCAGATGGTCAGGCAGTCCACGTGTTTGCCTATCCAAAAGGGGAGAGAATCTTATCGGAGCAGACGAGTGAGACGCTGCGTTATATTCTGGAACAGGTGGTGGCGGAGGGGAGTGGAAAAAACGCCCGGATCGAGGGCTATCGGATTGGCGGAAAGACGGCAACCTCGGAGAAACTTCCAAGGAGCCGGAAAAAATATATTTCCTCATTTTTAGGGTTTGCACCGGCGGACGATCCGCAGGTGATCGCGCTCATCACCATCGATGAACCGGAAGGAATCTACTATGGCGGGACGATTGCCGCCCCGGTGATCCGCGATCTGTTTGAGGTCATTTTGCCGTATCTGGGGGTAGAGAAAAGAGGTTGATTATTCCCCTAAAAAGACGTATACTATTGAAGTGTATAATTTGAGGAACTATCTCTGTATACATAGGAAGATAAGTTAGAGGTGTGACATGGTAAATGAAACAATACTGGCGGTTATCATCGCATTTGTGGTCAGCGCAGTGCTGTGCCCGATCGTGATACCGTTTCTCCACAGGTTGAAATTCGGACAGCAGGTGCGCGATGACGGGCCGCAGACGCATCTGAAAAAGCAGGGAACCCCGACGATGGGCGGTCTGGTAATTCTTTCCAGCATCATCATTACGTCCCTGCTCTATATCCGGGATTATCCGAAGATCATTCCGGTGCTGTTTATGACCGTTGGATTCGGCGTGGTTGGATTTCTGGACGATTACATCAAGATCGTGATGAAACGTTCGGAGGGCTTAAATCCGATCCAGAAGCTGATCGGACAGTTTGTGATCACAGGTATTTTTGCCTATTATATTGTAACCTCACCGGACATCGGAACAGGGATGCTGATTCCATTTACCGGCAAGTATTTACAGCTTCCGATCTGGCTGTTTGTACCGGCACTGTTCTTCATCATTCTGGGAACTGACAATGGCGTGAACTTCACAGATGGTCTGGACGGCCTGTGCACCAGTGTGACGATTCTGGTAGCAACGTTCTTTACGATCGTGGCGATCGGGGAGAACAGCGGCATTAGCCCGATTACCGGCGCAGTAGTTGGAAGTCTTCTGGGCTTTCTTCTGTTCAATGTTTATCCGGCGCGTGTGTTCATGGGCGATACCGGTTCACTGGCACTTGGCGGTTTTGTTGCTTCCAGTGCCTTTATGATGCAGATGCCGATCTTTATCGCGATCGTGGGTCTGATTTATCTGGTGGAAGTATTATCTGTTATTATTCAGGTAACCTATTTTAAGAAGACGGGCGGAAAGCGTTTTTTCAAGATGGCGCCGATCCATCACCATTTCGAGCTCTGCGGATGGTCTGAGACCAGGGTCGTAGGCGTATTTTCGATTATTACGGCAATCCTTTGCCTTATAGCATACTTAGGATTATAGGAGGAAGATTATGAGTCAGAAAGTATTAGTAGCAGGAACAGGTATCAGCGGTATTGCAGCTGCAAAGCTCCTTCTCTCAAAAGGCGGGGAGGTAGTGCTTTACGATGGCAATGAAAAACTGGATCCAGAGGAGCTGAAAAAGAAATTTGACGAAGGCGCGACGATCACGTTCGTCCTCGGAGAGCTGAAAAAGACGGATTTGTTAGGCGTGGAGCTGGCAATTTTAAGCCCGGGCATCCCGACCGATGCACCGTTTGTAGAGATGATTCGTGAAACCGGTATCCCGATCTGGGGCGAGATGCAGCTTGCATATCACTGTGCAAAAGGACGTATGGCAGCCATTACCGGCACGAACGGAAAGACAACGACGACTTCCCTGACCGGCGAGATCATGAAGTCATTCTATGACAGCGTATTTGTAGTTGGAAATATCGGTGAGCCGTTTGCATTCCACGCATTGGAGACAACGGATGAGACCGTAACTGTCGCAGAGGTATCGAGCTTCATGCTGGAGACCATGACTGATTTCCACCCGAATGTAAGCGCTATTTTAAATATTACCCCGGATCATCTGGATCGTCATAAGACGATGGAATGCTACATCGAGACGAAAGAGAGCATTACCAAGAACCAGAAAGAGGGCGATGTCTGCGTCCTGAACTATGAGGATCCGGTACTGCGTGAATTTGGTGAGACTTTAAAAGACATCAAGGTGGTATATTTTTCCAGTCTGCGTACCCTGAAACAAGGTTTCTACCTGAAAGAGGATGAGATTGTATACAACGACGGCGAGAAAGAGACCGTGATTGTCAATATCCACGATCTGAAGCTGCTTGGCCGTCATAACCATGAAAATGTTATGGCAGCGGTTGCTATCAGTATGAACATGGGCGTTCCGCTGGAGAAGATCCAGAAGGTGATCAAGGAATTCAAGGCAGTTGAACACCGCATTGAGTTCGTAACCGAGCGTTTTGGTGTCAAATACTACAACGATTCCAAAGGAACCAACCCGGATGCAGCGATGCAGGCGATCAAGGCGATGCCGGGACCGACCTTATTAATCGCAGGCGGATATGATAAGCATTCCGAGTTTGACGAGTGGATCGAGAGCTTTGGCGGAAAGGTACGCTATCTGGTGCTGATCGGCCAGACCCGCGACAAGATTGCCGAGTGTGCAAAACGCCACGGCTTCAATGATATCATGTACGCGGAAGATCTGCAGGAGGCTGTACAGGTATGTGCATCCTACGCAAATCCAGGCGATAACGTCCTGCTTTCACCGGCATGTGCAAGCTGGGGGCAGTTCAAGAACTTTGAAGAGCGCGGACGCAAATTCAAAGAGTTTGTGAGAAATTTGTAATACCAAGGTTCAAAGGCCGGAAATCCGACGCAAGATTGCTTGCAGGAGGAATTGTGACTTTTGAGAATTGCGGAGTGCAAAGCACGCAGCAATTCGGTATTGGAAGAATAAAGGTTACTGGGCACGTATGCGTGAACAGTAACGAATAAAGGCTTAATGTATTTAAGGGGGCTGTCGCAGCCGGCATTTGTCTGCGGCAGCCCTGATTTGAAGGAAAAACTGCCGTTTACAGGCAGAATTTCGAAACTGTAACAACAAAAAGCAGGGGAGTGGAAGTATGCCGGAACCGGGAAAAATTAAAAAGAAAAAACCACATCGGTTTTATGATTACAGTCTGCTGTTTACCATCATTTTCCTGACGGTATTCGGACTGATCATGATTTACAGCGCGAGCTCCTATAAGGCGCAGCTTGATTACGGCAATCCGGGATATTTTATGCTTCGTCAGGCGGGCATCGCGGGTGTCAGCTTTGTTGCGATGTATATCGTCTCCAAGATAGATTATCACTGGTTTGCGCGGTTTGCGATGCTGGGATATATCGCTTCATACGTGACGCTGCTTCTGACGCGTTTTACACCTCTGGGCGTGGCATCGCATGGTAAGAAGCGCTGGCTGCGCCTGGGACCGCTCCAGTTCCAGCCGACCGAGATTGTCAAGATTTCCCTGATTCTGCTTCTGGCGGTTCTGATTGCCAATCTGGGCGTGCGGATCAACCAGCTGCGGGCAGTCGGATTTATCGTGGCGCTGTCGGCGCCGCTGGCACTTTTAGTTACGGCGAATAACTTAAGTTCTGGTATCATCATCTGCGGCATCGTGTTTGTGATGCTGTTTGTGGCGTGCAAGATCAAATGGCCGTTTTTCCTCTGCATCGGAGGCGGCGTCGGACTTCTGGCGGTCGCCCCCTATATAGGGCATCTGCTGGTAAAGCTCCATATCCTGAAGGATTATCAGCTGGGACGAATCAATGTCTGGGTCAACCCGGTGCAGTATGCACGTTCCGGCGGTTATCAGGTGCTCCAGGGTCTGTACGCGATCGGTTCCGGCGGTCTGTTTGGAAAGGGACTGGGCGAGAGTCTCCAGAAGCTCGGTTTCGTGCCGGAGGCGCAGAATGATATGATTTTTTCGATTATCTGTGAGGAATTAGGTCTGTTTGGCGCGATTTCGGTCATTCTGATTTTCATGTTTATGATTTACCGCTTCATGGTAATTGCTGGAAATGCACCGGATCTGATGGGTGCGATGATCGTGATCGGCGTGATGGCACACATCGCGATTCAGGTTATCTTAAATATCGCGGTTGTTACGAATACGATCCCGAACACGGGTGTTACGCTGCCGTTTATCAGTTACGGAGGTACATCCGTCATGTTCCTGATGCTGGAGATGGGGATGGTGTTAAGCGTCTCGAACCAGATTAAGCTGGAGCAGTAGGAATATTTGGCGGAGTTACATATTCACCTCGGGAAATGTAGAAAATGAGAACCATTTTCTCTCGTTGGCATATAATAATACATAGATGCCGGTGGGAGGGGATTGTTTGGCTTTCATCGAGATTCACGGACCGTGCCGGATTCAGGGCGGACTCACGGTGCAGGGGTCGAAAAATGCAGTTTTGCCGATAATGGCGGCGTCGGTGTTAAACCGCGGAATTACCGTGCTTGAAAATGTCCCCAGAATACAGGATGTGTTCTGTATGATGGGGATTCTTGATTCTCTGGGATGCCGGTGTGCGTTGCACGGAAACCGTCTGGAAATCGATACTTCAAAGATGAATGGCTGGCGGATCGAGCAGAAAGCGATGGGGAAAATGCGCTCGTCCATTATGCTTTTGGGAGCGCTCTTGGGACGCTTTTGCGAGGCGGGGGTCTACAGCCCCGGCGGATGTATGATCGGAAAACGTCCAATCGACTGGCATTTGCGGGCACTCCGTGCGCTGGGCGCGGAAATACAGGAACCGGAGTCGGACGGCTTCCTGCATGCACAGACAACGGGACTTCGCGGGGCAGAGATTATTTTTCCGTTTCCGAGTGTCGGCGCGGTGGAAAATGCCCTGTTTGCCGCTGTGGCAGCGGTGGGGCGGACGGTTCTGCGGGGATGCGCGCGGGAACCGGAGATTGGACAGCTGTGCCATTTCCTAAATGGTATGGGGGCATCGATCCGGGGGATCGGGACGGATGCGCTGATCATAGAAGGCGGATTGCCGCTCCATGACAGCCGGTTTGTGATCGGCGGCGACCGGATCGTAGCCGGGACCTATCTTCTTGCCGCTGCGTCCTGCAGCGGTGAGGTGATCGTGGACGGCGTGCAGACACAGGAGCTGCGTGCATTGACCGGGGTGCTGGAGCATATGGGCGTTTCGCTTTATCAGGAACCGGAACTTATATATGTACACAGCGGACAGCGCCTGCGGGCGGTATCGGTGAAAACCGGACCGTATCCGGCGTTTCCGACCGATCTGCAGCCGTTTTTGATGGCGGCGCTGTCACGGGCAGATGGAACCAGTATGCTGCGGGAGACGGTATTTGAAAACCGGTTTGGCACAGCGGCGGAGCTTCAAAAAATGGGGGCGAACATCGAATGCAGCGGGAACATTGCCCGGATTGACGGAGTGGAAACCTTGTGGGGAGCTTTGGTGCGTGCCCGTGATCTGCGGGGCGGCGCAGCCCTGACGGTGGCAGCCCTGGGGGCGGACGGATGGACCAGAGTATCAGAATGTGAACATATTGAGCGGGGATATGAAGATATTTGCCGGGACTTGCGGGCATTAGGAGCAGAGATCCGGCGCCGGGAGGATGATGGAGATAGAGAAGATACAGATTGAAAAAAAGACAGAGGAAAAGGTATGGCGCCGCCGTGGAAAAAAACATATCTGGATCACGGCGGCAGCACTTCTTGTGGCAGCCGCGTTTTTTGTCGGTCTGTCGCTGCTTCAGATCAATACAATCCATGTCAGTGGAAACCGGCAATATACGGCAGAGCAGATAGAGGCGTCTATTTTCGATTCGCGGCTGACCCGGAATCCGGTGTTCTGCTATCTGCAGTACCGCTTCCGGCCGCACAAGTCAATTCCGTTCGTGCAGGATTACAAGCTGGTGTTCCGCAGCCCGTCGGACGTGGAGGTGATCGTCTACGAGAAGAGTGTGGTTGGTTACGTTTCCTACATGAACAGCCGGATGTATTTTGACAAGGACGGCATCATTGTGGAGAGCACAAGCGAGACATTGCCGGGTGTGCCGAAGATTGCCGGACTTTCCTTTGGACATATCGTGCTGCATCAGCCGCTGCCGGTCGAGGATATCAGCGTTTTCAACGAGATTCTGAACCTGACGCAGGTGCTGTCGGTCAATGAGGTTGCGGTGGACGAGATCCGTTTTAATAAGGAAAAGGAAGCGACGCTTCAAATCAGGAGCTTGAAGGTTGAGCTGGGAAGCAACAGTGAGATGAACGGGAAACTTTCGGAGCTGACGGATATTCTGCGGGATTATCCGGATCTGTCCGGAACCCTCTATCTGGACAGCTACGATGAATCGAATGCAAACCCGATGTACCGGTTTGATAAAAACTAGGAGGAATCGGCAAAATCGTGCTGCAGCTGCCAGCATATGGAAATTGTGACGTTACTGGGCACGTATGCGTGAACAGTAACATTGTGACTGGTTTATTGAAAATTTATAAAAGAAACGATTGATTTTTTGCTGAAAATCAAATATAGTATTAGGTAGGCTAGATTTAAAAGACCCTAATTTTAGTATAAAAATGATAAAACCGGAACAGATGGGAAAATGAAGGAGGAAGTATCTTGTTAGAGATAAAGATAAATGAAGCAGAGAACTCTGCCAGAATTATAGTAGTAGGTGTCGGCGGAGCCGGTAACAACGCTGTCAACCGCATGATCGATGAAGATATTGCCGGTGTAGAATTTATCGGTATCAATACAGATAAGCAGGCACTGCAGTTCTGCAAGGCGTCTACAGCTATGCAGATTGGTGAGAAGCTGACCAAGGGACTTGGTGCAGGCGCAAAGCCGGAGATCGGTGAGAAAGCAGCTGAGGAAAGCCAGGAAGAGCTGGCACAGGCTCTCAAGGGTGCAGATATGGTATTCGTTACTGCAGGTATGGGCGGCGGTACCGGTACAGGTGCAGCTCCGGTTATTGCACGTATCGCAAAAGATATGGGCATCCTGACGGTCGGCGTTGTCACAAAGCCGTTCCGTTTCGAGGCAAAGACCCGTATGAGCAATGCGCTCAATGGTATCGAGAAACTGAAAGCAGCTGTCGATACTCTGATCGTTATCCCGAATGATAAACTTCTTGAGATCGTAGACCGCCGTACCACGATGCCGGATGCACTGAAGAAAGCAGATGAGGTTCTTCAGCAGGCAGTACAGGGTATTACCGACCTGATCAATGTTCCGGGTCTTATCAATCTTGACTTTGCAGATGTTCAGACCGTTATGGTGGACAAGGGTATCGCTCATATCGGTATCGGTCATGCGAAGGGTGATGACAAAGCACTTGAGGCTGTTAAGCAGGCTGTATCCAGCCCGCTGCTTGAGACAACCATCGAGGGTGCAAGCCACGTTATCATCAATATTTCCGGCGATATCAGCCTGATCGAGGCAAATGACGCAGCCAGCTATGTACAGGAGCTTGCAGGCGACGATGCCAATATCATCTTCGGTGCGATGTACGATGAGAATGCACAGGATGAGGCGACGATCACTGTTATCGCGACTGGACTGGATTCCCACGGTGTGAACACACCGGTCGCAAAAGCGATGACTGAGTTCAAGACTCCGTTCAAGGCAAAGACGACTGGCAATACATACGCTCAGCCGGCAGCACAGACTGCAGCGGTAGCGCAGCCGACCTACAAGGCACCGACCTTCCGTGCACCATCTGCAGCAGCACCGGCACAGCCAGTCGCTCCGAAGGAAGCACCGCAGCCGGCACCGGCACAGCCGTTCCGCCCGATGCGTCAGGAAACACAGATCAATATTCCGGATTTTCTGAGAAATAAGAAATAATATAAGAGTGAGAGATGAGTTGCTCTTGCTTTAGTAAAAATACAAAATATATACAGAAGCAGTTGCTTTTGGAAGAGACACGCATTAGAAGTGAAAATTTCTGATGCGTGTTTTTTTTGTGTAATAGGAAATTCCTTGGAATCCCCTATTACACAAAAAGGCACATTCTTTTTTATTGTCGATTCAGATCTTCGACTTATGTCGAATCTATTCAAATTTCACGTTTTCCCCCCGATTTTTGGCGATCAAAACAGGCGTTTTACGTCCTCGGTTTGACAAATTTTGCGGAACTTTTTTCTTATAATATCCCGTGTCGGACAGAAAGGTGGGAAGAGACAGTGACCTATCGTGTGTATGCGGATGTCATCCTGCTGCAAAATCTGGCAGCGGATTTCCTGCTTCTGTCGGTAGTGAAGAATTGCCTGCGTCTGCCGGAACGCCGGTATGGGCGGTTGGCAGGGAGCCTTCTGGGAGCCGTGTATGCGTTAGGAATGGTGTTAGCTCCGGTTCCGCTGGGATATGCCGGGCGGATGCTCCTAAGCGCCACGATGAGCGTGCTGATGGCATGGACGGCATTTTCCATCCGTAGGAAGTCGGAGGCGGCAGAAGCTGCGATCGGGCTTTACATAGCATCTATGCTGGCGGCTGGCTGCATGGAACTGGTTCAGCCGCTTGGAATACGGGTGAATCTTCTGTTCTGGCTGTTTACCGCGGGGGGCAGTTTTCTGATTCCATCTGCGGTGTGGCGGTTTGGTATGCAGCGGTGTATGAAGCTGGAACACCAGTACGCGGTAACGCTTTTTAACAAAGGCAGGGAGTGGCATGTGCAGGCGATTCTCGACACAGGCAACCATCTGACGATGCCGCTTTCGGGGCGTCCGGTGCAGGTGCTGGATGCGTGTGCGGCAGAGAGATTTTTTTCCTGGGAGGACGGTGTCCAATACATCCCATTTCGGAGTGTCGGAAAGGGCGGCGGCGTGATTCCGGTATATCAGGCGGAGCGGATGGAAGTGTCCGGTCAGGGCGGTATGCGGGTGATTGAGAAGCCGTGGATTGCCATTTCACAGGAGACGCTGTCGCAGAAGGGCGAGTATCAGATGCTGCTCAATGAAAAATATTGGTTGTGAAGAAAAACAGCCGTTATGGTCTGAACCATAGCGAACAACATAAGGGGGAAAGCGTATGTTTATAAAAGTTTCAGTTCCAGGTCAGTTTCGTTTAAAAATGATGCCGTCGTTCCGGTCATTTCTGATGCACCGGGACGGAGAAGTTCATTATATCGGGGGAACCGATATCCTTCCGGCACCGTTTGACAGTGTGCGGGAGGCGGAGGTTTTAAGAAAATTTGGGACCAGTGAGGATAAAGAGGCGCGTTCGGCGCTGATCGAACACAACCTGCGCCTGGTGGTCTACATAGCAAGAAAGTTTGACAACACCAGCGTGGGCGTGGAAGATCTGATTTCGATCGGGACGATCGGTCTCATCAAGGCGATCAACACGTTTGACGTGGATAAAAATATTAAGCTGGCGACCTATGCATCCCGTTGTATTGAAAATGAGATTCTGATGTATCTCCGGAGAAATAATAAGACGAAGCTCGAGGTTTCGATCGATGAGCCGTTGAATGTGGACTGGGATGGAAATGAATTGCTTCTGTCGGATATTTTGGGAACGGATGAGGATATTATTTACCGGGATCTGGAGGATGAGACAGAGCGGAAACTGTTGAATGCGGCGATCGACCGCCTGAATCCGCGGGAACAGAAAATCGTGAAGCTGCGCTTTGGTCTGGGGAGAGAGCAGGAAGATGAAATGACCCAGAAGGAGGTTGCCGACCTTCTGGGTATCTCGCAGTCATACATATCGAGGCTGGAAAAGAAGATTATGAAACGCCTCAAGAAAGAAATTTCGCAGCAATGCGGTCTATACACCAGCCGATAAGTGCTGGAAGAAACAGACCGATCAGGATGTAAAACGGACCCATTTCATAGCGGAAGGAGACCGGGAAGTTGGAAAGCGTTTCCGGTATTTCCTTCAAAATGAAGCGGGCATAGGCAAAATCGATCAGCTTGAACAGCGTGAAATGAATCGCCATAATGTCAAAGGAATGGCGTCCTAAAAAAGCAAGGACCTTTGCCAGCGGTCTGATGCGCTCGGACAGGTCGGAGAGCGAAAGGACGAAGTAAATTCCAATGATGGAGATCGGATAAAATAAGACGCCCGGAATGTGCATGCTTGCCAGATCGATGAAAATGTGAAGCTTTGTGTTCGTCAGGTGCAGAAGCAGGGCGCTTATCAGGCAGCCGTACCAGACCGTATAGTGGCGGAAATTGGAGAAAAACTGCTGCATCAGCCAGGCGATGAGATAGACCGGAACAACGAGCAGCGCCGCCTGCAGATTGTAAGGGAGCGGGCAGCTTCTCATATTTAAGAAGACACCGGCAAGGCCAATCAGAATACATGCAAATGCACATACAGGAAGCTTGACATTATCTTTCCGGGTGAAGCGGGCAGCTGCGCGTCCAAACCAGACGCATCCGGCAAAGAGTCCGGAGGACACCAGCCAGACCGGCAGAAACCAGAGGGCACCCTGAACCTGTTCCGGGGAGTTGAAGGAAAGACTGCTCATCCATGCCGTAAGCATTCTGGTGTGGTTGTAAAGTTCCTGTCCCGCATAGAGCCTGTGCGTTACAAAAAAGTTGTGAAGCAGGACAAAAAACAGCGTGTAGAACATATACCTGGGCCATGCACCGGCGAGACGGGAGCCGAAGTAGAGAAACGGCGTATCCCCGTATTTCGTTTCATTATAAAAATAGCCCGTGATAAAGAAGAACAGCGCCAGGTGGAACAGATAGACGAACGCACCGGCGAAATATCCGGTATGCCCCAGCACGATCGCAATAATGCCCCATCCCTTTACGATATCCCAGTAGAGGGAACGGGCTTTTTTTTGTGTGTTCATGAATGGATCTCCTTGTGGTTGAATTCTATTTTCTATAAATAATATTGATCGTAAAATCCCTAAAAATATATTTTACTATGGAACGGCAGAAAAGGCAAGAAATTGGAATGAGTGAAAACGGTTCTCATTTGTCCGGGTATAAATGAGCTTTGAATTGTCCATTCTAATGTATAGGTGACAAAACAAAAATCAAAACGATTCAACCGTTTGCGTTGATCGTCCATCATACGGAGGGAATGGAAATGCCGGTCTATAAAGTGGAAATCTGCGGGGTCAATACATCCAAGCTGCCTCTTTTAAGTAATGAGGAGAAAGAAGAACTGTTTCGCCGGATTCTAAAGGGCGATCGGGAGGCAAGAGAACAGTATATCAAGGGGAATCTGCGGCTGGTGCTCAGTGTAATACAGCGCTTTTCGGGCAGCCGGGAAAATGTGGACGATCTGTTCCAGATTGGCTGTATCGGTCTCATCAAGGCGATTGATAATTTTGATATTACCCAGAATGTCCGTTTTTCGACGTATGCGGTTCCGATGATTCTGGGGGAGGTGAAACGGTATTTGAGGGATAACAATTCAATCCGGGTCAGCCGGTCGCTCCGCGATACGGCATACAAAGCGATCTATACCCGTGAAAATCTGCTGAAAAAGCAGTCAAAGGAGCCGACACTCTGTGAGATTGCCAAAGAATTGGGAGTCAGCAAAGAGGAGATTGCGTATGCGCTCGATGCTATCCAGAGCCCGGTCAGCCTGTACGAACCGGTCTATACGGACGGCGGCGATCCGCTCTACGTGATGGATCAACTCAGTGACAAGAAAAATTCAGAGGAACATTGGGTCGAGGATCTGTCGCTGGGGGAGGCGATGCAGCGCCTGCCGGACCGGGAACGCCGCATTATTGATATGCGCTTTTTTGAGGGAAAGACCCAGACGGAGGTTGCCGAAGAAATCCATATTTCGCAGGCGCAGGTGTCACGGCTGGAGAAGAGTGCGTTAAAAAGCATGAAGCATTATTTGAGCTGAATGTTGATAGGGATTGTGTTATAGGGATTGTGTGAGATTCTTCTGATTGATTGTTTGGCGGCTCTGTGTTAGAATATAGAAGATATAGTCTGCAAAAAGAATCTGAAAATCAAGCAGATGACTGTTATCTGAACTGGGGTTGAGCGGAGTATTCCATCTGATATAGTGATAAAGGCAGCTTGGCGATGCGACACTCAGGCAGTCATGGACAGCAGACAGAGTAGAAAAGACAGGCGCAGGCGGATTGAGCCTCGCGCATGATAAAAAGAGCCGGAGGAATTCAAATGGAGAAATTACGTGAGCTGATGAAAGAACATCAGGATAAAGCAGATAAAAAAGTGATGGGAGAGGTTCTGGAGCTGCTTCAGAGAGAGCCGGGACTGTTTGTTGTGACTGTCCATGCGACGAAAAACTTCTTCCTGGGTGCAGAGAACGGCAAGGCGGCTGCTTTCCTTTACACCAGCCGCGAGTATGCAGATGAGTTCGTGAAAGGGCTGGAGATGGTCGGCGTAGAGACGAAGGTACTGGAGATCCGCCCATTACAGCGTATTTCCTTTTTCAACGACCTCTACCGCAGCGGTTTTGAGGCAGTTGTGATCGACAAGGGACAGGAAAATCATATGTCCATGTCGCTGTTCAGCATCATCGAGAAACCAAAGGATACATCCGAGATCGTGATGAACCCGTCCCTGGTCCGTTCTGCAAATCAGTTCTATCAGGCACTGGTACAGCACCAGGCATTCCCACAGATGCAGGATCTGATGTGCAAAGAGCTTTACGGTGCGCGTCTGCTGGTTCCGGTTGCTGACCCGCAGAAGACGACGGCAGTACCGGTTCTGACCACCGGAAAGGGTGTACGCTATTACCCGGCATTTACGGATTTAGTAGAATTTGGCAAGTTTGACCGTAAACACCAGTTTGGAGCAATGGAAGTCCGTTTCCGCGATCTGAAAAAATATCTGGATTACGTGAATGGAATCGTGGTAAATCCGTTTGGATTTGCACTCCGTCTGGACGGCGAGAAGCTGGATCGGATTGAGAAAGAGAATATGAAGCTGAAGGTTGTAAAATAAATGCTGCTGTGACCGTGACCGGTAATAAATAGATGTCAGCATAATAAACTGTGGTGAAAAGGCTGTCTCCCATCAGAATGTATCATATAGATGCATCTGCCGAGAGACAGCCTTTTTGATTATTCGGTTCTCCTGTTTTTTTCATATAAATGTAGTAATCCCTTCATCAACAGCGCCCCATCATACGTGATCGTATGCGAACAGAGCGGCAGGACAATCTTGGAGATGCCGCCGGTGGCGATGATGGAAGTTTTCTCTCCGAGTTCTTCCTCGATGCGATCCAGCATACCGTCGATCATCGCGGCATTGCCAAATATGACGCCGCTTCTCATGCAGTCTATGGTATTTTTGCCAATGACACGGCGCGGCGTATCGAGGCTGATGCGCGGCAGCTGGGCAGTGCTGGCACTCATGCTGTCGAGGGAAACGCGAAGTCCCGGCAGGATCGCGCCGCCGACATAGCGTCCGTTTTTGTCGATGACAGACATGGTCGTAGCGGTTCCCATTTCGATGATGATGATTGGCGGTTCATGCTCTGCAAGGGCACCGACTGCGTTTACGATCATATCGCTGCCGACGGATTTCGGGTTGTCCATCAGGATGTTTAAGCCGGTTTTCATGCCGGAACCGACCAGCATTGCGTTTAGTCCCGTTATTTTACGGATGGCGGCAAGAATCGTCCGGTTAAGCGGCGGAACGACCGAGGAGACGATTGCACCATCAAGCTGATCTGGGGCGATATGGTAAATTTCAAGAATACTTTTCAGCGCCACGGCATATTCCAGATTCGGTTTTCCGATGGTGGTCGTGATGCGTTCTACAAAATACGTTTTTTTTGCGTCGATCACGCCGATAATAATGTTGGTGTTTCCAACGTCGATAGCTAGAATCATAAAATAACTCCTTTATATCTCCTGCATCTCTACAATAATCAACATCTCTTATAAAATGTTGATTGTATAGTTATCGCAACGGTTTCATATGTTCAACTGTTACTATTTATTATATATCCACGTTAATAGTATGATTATATGTTTTTTAAAGAAAAGGATCAAGAAGAAGATGAAAAATGTTTTTAAGATCTGTTACCGATCGCGCGTGAGTGAACCGTAACTTGGACTTGCGTATTCGTTTAAAATAATATAGAATAAATACGTTTAGACAAAGTTAAAGAATGGTAGTAAGTTTGGAGGAAGATTTTTTTGGAAAATATAGCGGAGCAGATCAAAAAACGGCGTACATTCGCCATTATTTCCCACCCGGATGCTGGTAAGACAACCCTGACGGAGAAGTTTCTTCTCTACGGAGGCGCGATCAACCTGGCTGGTACGGTCAAGGGAAGAAAAGCGGCCAAGCATGCGGTTTCTGACTGGATGGAGATAGAGAAGGAGAGAGGTATTTCGGTTACCTCTTCCGTATTACAGTTTAATTATGAGGGATTCTGCATCAATATTCTGGATACACCAGGGCATCAGGATTTCTCGGAGGATACCTACCGTACTCTGATGGCAGCCGATTCGGCGGTCATGGTCATCGATGGTTCTAAGGGTGTCGAGGCGCAGACGATCAAGCTTTTCAAGGTTTGCGTTATGCGCCACATCCCGATTTTTACCTTTATCAACAAGATGGACCGCGAGGCGCGCGATCCGTTTGAGTTGATGGATGAGATCGAGAGCGTGCTCGGCATCCGTACCTGCCCGGTCAACTGGCCGATCGGCTGCGGTAAGAATTTTAAGGGCGTGTATGACCGTGCCACAAAGAAGATCACAACTTTCACAGCAGCAATGGGCGGACAGAAGGAGGTCGCATCTCAGGAGTTCTCGTTAGAAGGCGATGAGGTTAACTCCATCATCGGTCCAGACTACCATCGGCAGCTGATGGATGATATCGAGCTTCTGGACGGCGCATGCGATGAGCTGGATATGGAGCGTGTCAGCCGCGGAAATTTATCCCCGGTATTCTTTGGTTCGGCGCTGACAAACTTTGGTGTAGAGACATTCCTGGAGCATTTCCTGAAAATGACAACTTCGCCGCTGCCGAGAAATACGACAACCGGCATGGTGGATCCGTTCTCTCCGAATTTCAGCGCGTTTGTCTTCAAGATTCAGGCAAATATGAACAAGGCGCACCGCGACCGTATCGCATTTATGCGTATCTGTTCCGGCAAATTTGAGGCAGGCATGGAAGTAACGCATGTGCAGGGCGGACGCAAGATCCGTCTCTCCCAGCCACAGCAGATGATGGCGCAGGATCGAAAGATCGTCGAGGAGGCATATGCGGGCGATATCATCGGTGTATTCGATCCGGGTATTTTCTCGATCGGTGATACACTCTGTACAGGTGAAAAGGTAGAATTTGAAGGCATTCCTACGTTCGCACCGGAACATTTTGCACGCGTGCGCCAGATGGACACGATGAAGCGCAAGCAGTTCATCAAGGGCATCAGCCAGATCGCCCAGGAAGGTGCGATCCAGATCTTTCAGGAGTTCAACACAGGTATGGAAGAGATCATCGTCGGCGTAGTCGGCGTCCTCCAGTTCGAGGTACTGACCTACCGTCTGGAAAATGAGTACAATGTAGAAGTCAAGCTGGAAAAGCTTCCATACGAGTACATCCGCTGGGTAGAAAACGCTGACGAGATCGACGTTGCCAAGATTCAGGGAACTTCGGATATGAAGCGGATCAAAGACCTCAAAGACAATCCACTGCTTCTGTTTGTCAACAGCTGGAGTGTAGGAATGGTGGAAGAGCGGAATCCGAAGCTTAAATTAAGCGAGTTTGGGCGTAACTAAAGCCATGCAGCGGAAAGCACCGTTTCAGCGAATGGAAAATTTATTTTTCAGGCGCTGAAAGGGGGATTTCTGCTATACGGCGCAGCCGGACAGGGGTGTGAAACCGCAGGTTTTACACCCCTGGGCATGGTAAAACAAGAGAGAGTCCCTATCGCACCCCTGGGCATGGTGAAACAAGAGAGGGTTCCCATCGTCCCACCTGGGCATGGTGAAAATATAGAAAAAATCAGAAAAGGAGACATTTCATATGAGCAGAGTAGATGTAGTACGTGCAGCTATGGTAGAAGCCATGAAAGCAAAAGACAAAGCAAGAAAAGATTCCTTATCCATGCTGTTATCCGCACTGAAAAATGCGGAGATCGACAAGCGTTCTCCGCTGACTGAGGAAGAGGCGGACGCAGTTGTAAAGAAAGAGATCAAGCAGACGAAGGAGACTCTGGAACTGGCTCCGGCAGATCGTGCGGATATCCGCGAGGAGGCACAGGCACGTCTGGCAGTTTATCAGGAATTTGCACCGGAGGATCTGACCGAAGAGCAGATCGCAGAGGTGATCAAAAGTGTTCTGGCAGAGCTTGGCATTGAAAATCCGGCACCGTCTGACAAGGGCAAAATCATGAAAACCCTGATGCCGAAGGTAAAGGGCAAGGCAGACGGAAAGGTAGTGAACCAGGTACTGGCTGGAATTCTGTCCAAATAATAACCAAAGGAAAAGAACGAGGCGGAAGATTTATGTATAAAAAGAAAATCGAGCAGTATATCGAGGCGCACAAGCAGGAGATGTTAGATGACATATGCACGCTGTGCAGCATCAACAGCGAGCGTTCGGCATACCAGGAGGGCGATCCGTTCGGCGAAGGTCCGAGCCGCGCACTGGCACAGGCACTCAAAATGGCGGAAGAGTATGGATTTTCCATCAACAATTACGATAATTATGTAGGAACCGCCGATTTAAACGACGGTGAGCACCAGCTAGATATTCTGGCACACCTGGATGTTGTCCCGGCAGGCGAAGGCTGGACTGTGACACAGCCGTTTGAACCGATTGTAAAAGACGGAAAGTTGTACGGACGCGGCACGGCGGATGACAAGGGACCGGCGGTAGCAGCTCTGTATGCGATGCGTGCGGTCAAAGAACTGGGAATCCCGGTGACAAAAAATGTCCGTCTGATTCTGGGAACAGATGAGGAGTGCGGCAGCAGCGATATTGAACATTATTATAAAGTGGAGAAGGAAGCGCCGATGACATTTTCACCGGATGCTTCGTTCCCGGTTATCAATATCGAAAAAGGACGTTTCCCGGGGCATGTGACAGCTTCTTTTGAGGTATCGACGGAGAAGGCGCGGATCCTGTCCATCGAGGCTGGCATCAAGATCAATGTTGTTCCGGGCAAGGCGCATGCGACAATTACAGGACTGACCGAGGAAGAGGTACGTCCGATGGCAGAGGGCGTGACGAAGGAGACTGGCGTACAGTTTGAGCTTCAGGCAGAGGAAGATGCGATCGTGATCACCGCAGTCGGTGAGGGCGCACACGCCTCGACACCGGAGGAAGGCAAAAATGCGCTGGCATCCCTGCTTCTGCTTCTGGATCGCCTGCCATTTGCATCCTGCGGACAGACGAAGCTGATTCACAGCCTGACTGAGTGCTTCCCGTGGAATGATACCGAGGGCAAGGCGCTTGGCGTGGCGATGCAGGCAGAAGGATCCGGAGCGCTGTCTCTGGCATTCACGATGCTTACGATGACGGAGACACGGATGGAAGCGTACTTTGACGGACGTTTCCCGATCGGCGGCAATGATGACAACCTGTTGAAACCGGTGGAGGCAAAACTTGCGTCCCACGGCATGAAGTTAGAGTCCCCGCAGCTGCGAGAACCGCATTTTGTAGACGGCAATTCCGAGTTTGTCAGAACACTTCTGAATGCTTATGAGCTTTATACCGGCAACAAGGGCGAGTGCAACTACACCGGCGGCGGCACATATGTGCATGACCTGAAAAACGGCGTTGCATTTGGCGCGTCGATGCCGGGCGTGGACAACCGGATGCACGGGGCAGATGAATTTGCCTATGTGAGTGATCTGGTGGCAAGCGCGAAGATTTTTGCACAGGTGATTGCGGATTTGTGTAAGTAACAGAAAATTTCGTTTTTTCCGCCGTAAGAATTAAAGAAACCTTAATTGATTCGCCGCAGGTTCTATGTTAGACTGAAATCCACAAACGAGAGGTACTGTGCATGTTTGAAGACAGCTGCAGGAACTCCGGCGAGAGGGAAAGGAGAGAACGATTATGAAAAAATCATTCCATACAGTTAAAAAGGCAGGGATTCTGACGGCGGCAGCGGTTCTGGGAACAGCGGCACTGGCGGGATGCGGCAGTAAGGCAGATACAACAGAGAGTGCAGCGGCAAGCGAGGAAGCAACCGAAGCGGTCGGAGAGGCAGAAGCATCGGATGCACAGCTTGTCATCGCAGGCGGAGACAGCGCCGGATTGATCGCGGCGGTTCAGGCGGCAGCCGAGGGCATGGATCCGTCGAAGATCCTGATTCTGGCACCGGGCGAAGAGCTGGCGGCAGATATGGCGGAGATGGCGCCGTATGTCAATGCAGCCAATACAGATGAGCAGTTCCAGGCGAATCTTACGGATGATTTTGAGATTTATCTGTCCGATATTATGACGGCAGGAAATAATACGAACAATTCGGATATGGCGGCAGATGTATCGGAGAACAGCGAAGAGGCGAAAGACTGGCTTGCCGACACACTGGGAATGGAGTACGGCGATCTGACACAGGAGGCAGGTTCCACGGTAGCCCGCAGTTTCCCGGCAAAAGAGGGAAATCTGAATGAGCTTGCACAGGAAGCGCTGCTTAAAAAAGTCGAAGAGCTGAAGATTCCAGTTGAATATAAGACAGAATTAAAGAGCGTCGCTTACGATGAAGAAGGTGCGCTTGACCGCATCACTGTGACGGTGGACGGCAAGGATCAGGAAATTGACTGCCTGGCACTAGTAGCGACCGATGTCTCCCTGATTCCGGTTTTTGAGGAATCTCAGGTATATGAGGCAGATGGAAAGGCAGCTGCCTTGGTTGTCAGCAACAATGCGGAACAGCTAAACAAAGATAGCGGCGAGCTGATCAATGGTCTTTATGCAGCAGGTCCGATCCTGTCAGCGGCAGTAGACGGTGAAGGCGTGCTTTCCGGCAATGAGCTGACCGAGGCGGTTGTGTTTGGTTCGACTGCAGGAACAGAAGCAGCGGTTTATGTTTCGGATAACCAGTAAAAGCTAAGCTGATTCATATGTAAGGTCATTTCTAAAAAAGCAGATGATGCAGACGAAATAAAATAGGAACTTTTAAGAAAGTTCAAGCAAGGAGCGGGTGAAAGCGAAAAAACTTTCACCCGTTTTTAGTATTTTACAGAAAATGGCACGGAATTGATTTGCAAAAATAAAATTGTTTTTATTGTGGAGATAATACCTAAAAAGTAAGTCGGAACTAACTCTGTATCACTGAATTATTATAACTTATTCGCAATCCGATATATTTGTTTATAAGAATCATGCTTTTTGATACTATATAGTCAAACCTCATGAGGAAAAAAGATACGTATACAGCAAGATAACAAAAAACAGGCGGAAATGACAATGGGGAAATTTCCGCAGAGGAAATAAGAAGGAGAGGGTTTTATGGCAAAGAAGAGACTCGTAAAAATTGCGCTGGGACAGTTTGAATCCATTCAGGGCGATACACAGACGAATTTAAATAAAATGCTTAGTATGACCGACCAGGCGGCGGAAGCAGGCGCTGATTTGATCGTATTTCCAGAGCTGGCATATTCTGGATATTTCTGCCCATCTTATCAGATGCAGCAGTTGGCAGAGCCAAAGGATGGACCATTCGTGCAGCAGATGTGCAAGAAAGCGAAAGAAAAACGCATCCACATCATTGCCGGTTATCCAGAGGCAACGGATGTACTTGGAAAAATGTACAACTCAGCGATTTTCATCGATGATGACGGCAAGGTGATCGAGAATATGCGGAAAGTATACGCGTGGGGCGAGGAGAAACTCAAATTCCGCGAGGGCAATCGCTATCCAGTCGTAGAGACCAAGTTTGGCAAAGTGGGAATGCTGATCTGTTACGATGTAGAATATCCGGAACCGGCGCGCATCGAGGCACTGAAAGGCGCAGAGATCATCGTGGACTGCAGCGTCTGGAGCATCAACCCGGCTGAACACCGCTGGCACGTAGATTTACAGGGCAACGCATTGTTTAACCTGTTATTCATGGTTGGCTGCAACACGGTCGGAGACAACATCTGCGGTAGTTCCATGATCGTGGGACCGGACGGCGAGGAGAGAGCTGTTGCATCCCGCACCGAGGAAGAACTTCTGATTCATGAGATCAATCTGGACGAGATTCTTGAAATCCGGAGCCGGATTCCGTATATGAACGACTTTAAAGAAGATACCTTTTCGATGGATGCGTTAAAGAAATATTAGGATCAATGACAACTGCGAATGTGAGCAGTTACAGAAAATGTAAAAGGGGGATTTTACATGGCAGAAGAGAAAAAGATGACATCGGCTGAAAATGGCAGCGTTTATGAGGAAGGCGCGCTTAAGATACAGAAATTAACCCCGCTGCAGGTTGTATTTACCGTTGTTGGCTGTGGCGTTGGTTCCGGATGCCTGGGTACCGCGTATGGTGCCAGACTGGCAGGTTTCCCGGTTATCACATTCTGGCTGATTGTATCGGGTATTACAACCCTGTTTTCGATGTATTATGTAGCCGAATCGGCGCTTCGTACACGGCGTATGATGCAGCTTCCGGGTCTTGCTGAGAGATATGTGGGACCAATCGGAAAGATTCTTATTTTCGTGGCAGTTACGCTCAACTCATTCAGTTGCCTGATCGCATATTTCAACGGCAGCGCCCACATTTTAAATGAGCTTCTGGGCGTTCCAGGATGGGTAGGCACCCTGATGTTCTTGATTCCGGGTATGCTGATTGTATGGTTTGGATTAAAAGCGGTTGGTATAGCAGGTCAGTATCTTTCCATCGCGATGACGATCATGTTGATTATCCTGTGCGGCGCATCTCTGATCAGTAAGGATGCGGAGCTCAGCCGCCTACTGGTAGCGGATTGGAGTTATGCGCTTCCGGTCTTCAATATCGCAGCATTCAGTTATATCGGTCAGTATCTGGTTCCGGATCTGGCGCGTGGACTTTCCCACGACCCGAAAAAGCTGGCTCCGTCCATGCTGATTGGACAGATTATCACGGCAGCCCTCCTGATCCTTGTTCCGCTCGGATGTTTCGCAATCAATCCAGCAGACCAGATCACACAGGTTGCGACGATTGCATGGGGACGCGCACTTGGCTCCTGGGCATTATATACAGCCAATATTTTTGCACTGATTGCAATGTTTACTTCGTTCTGCCCGATTTCACAGACTCTGATTTCCAGTATCGTGGATTTCTTCGAGTTTAAGTCTGATTCGGATATGAAGCACCGTCTCCCGATTATGCTGATCGTGTATGCGATTCCGTTGGTATTAGTTCTCGGTGGTTTTGTAGGGTTCGTTGATGCGATCTACTTCTCCGGAACCTTCTGTGCGGCGATCATGGCAATTCTTCCGGTTATCATGATCAACAAAGCAAGAAAAACAGGTGACATTGAGCCGGTATGGAATTGCGGCTGGATGGCAAGCAAGCCGATGCAGGCGATCATCGTCCTGCTGTACGGCAGTACCGTATTCTACGCAATTTTCAGCGCACTGGGAATGCTTCCAGCAGGATGGTAAACCCCTTATCACGAAATATTTATAACATATTCGCAAATGGGTATGTTTGTTTATAAGTGTGTGCGGGTTTGATAGTATATAGTCAAACCTCATGAGGAACAGAAAAACTAAATAAACAGCTATGAAACAGAGAACAATGACAGGCAGATAGCTTAAATCGGCTGGATGCGGAAACTGTCAAATAATAAAAAAAGCGAGGAGAATGAACTATGAGTGATAACAGAATTATCGAATGTATGGAGCGTGCACAGTATCTTCTTGGCAACCTGATGGCTGTTAAACCGGGCGAGGAAGTTTTAATCGTAGTGGATCCTCAGACCGACGAAAGAATGACCCAGGCGATGGCAGCAGCCGCTTTAAACTGCGGCGCTGAGTACGGCGTATACATGATGCCGATTCGTGGAAAAGATAAAGCAACCATTTTCCCGAAATCCCTGGAGCTTGGCATGGATGCCTGCGATGTATTTGTCGGCATGACAACTGCATCCGGTGCAGCTATCTACAATAACCATCTGAAAGAACTCATCAACCAGAAGAAACTCCGTGAGGTTTCCATCTGCTTAAGAAGTATCGACAACTTCACACGCGGCGGTGCTCTGGCAGACTACGAAGCAGTTTACGCAGACGGGGAGAAGCTGCAGGCGATCTGGAGAGGTCATAAGATGGCTCACATCACCACACCGGCTGGTACCGACCTGTACATGGAAATGAATCAGATGGAGCCGATCATCGAATGTGGTATCGCGAGAAATCCGGGCGATGCAATGGCTTGGTCTGACGGCGAGGTTTCCTTAGGACCGGTGATCGACACAACCCATGGCAAACTGGTAATTGATGGACCTATCTGCTACTATGGATGCCCGACCACACCGGTTGAGTTAAGAATCGAAAAAGGTCGTATCGTAGAGGTAGTTGGCGGCGATCCGAAGATTTGTAAAGAAATCCGCCGTCAGATCGCAGAAGTTAAAGATTCCGACAACATCGCAGAGATCGGACTTGGACTTAACCCGGCTTGTATGTTCAACGGAGACTTCGAGGAAGAGAAGAAGGCAAGAGGAACCTGCCACATCGCAATGGGCAACGGCTTCTACTATGGACAGCCGGCACGTTCGACCGTACATATCGATATGGTACAGTACAATCCGACCGTTATCTTCGACGAGGGAACACCAGAAGAGGTTCTGATCGTAAAAGACGGCAAGGTTGTATGCCTGGGTGATAAATAATATGGCTATATATTAAGAAGTATCAAGAACGAATTGTCAATGAAAGACTGCATGAATTGTGGCTGTGATTTCCCCTTGAGCAGCCGCAATATAAAACATCAGAAATTTGTAAAAGCTTAGGAATTGAATAAACCTCCATATTAAAAATGGAAGCTGTGGACGCAGGTTAGCTGCCTTAGATATGCAGAGCGCAGGCGTTCGCAGCTTCTTTTGAGTGCTGATTCACGCACCTGGAAGTTTTTTGAAATAAGCTGGATTCTGCCTGAAAAACGACAAACAGACGGAAAATACAGTTTATTTGTTTGCAGATATAGAAATCTTATGATAAAATAATAACAATGAAAAATAACTGTTATATATGGCGGTTATATTCGTTTAAAGCTGATTTTAGTATAGAGATATGGGAAAGTGGATCAGCCATATTTAAGTGCAGAGCCATGGCAGAATTCGTTACGGGTCATGTGTGCAAGAACCGTAACATCATTTAAGCAAAGCAGGATGGAAAATGGACAGGGGGAATTGACAAATGCTGAATGAAATGAAGTACGTGTATGAGGTTTACAAAGAAAAGAGTTTTTCCAAAGCGGCGAAGAAGCTTTTTATCAGCCAGCCAGCACTCAGCAACATGGTGCGGAAGGCAGAGAAAGAGATGGGAGCGCCGATTTTTGATCGCAGTACGATTCCGCTGACGGTGACGAAGGAGGGCGCGTATTACATCCGTACCGTTGAAAAGATTCTTTTTCTGGAACGGAATCTAGAACGGTATTTTCAAGATATTGCGGGGCTTCAGGGCGGCACGCTGGCGCTCGGCGGTGCATCTTATTTCTGCTCGTTTGTGTATCCGGATCTGATTGCCCGTTTTCAGACAAAATATCCGCAGGTTACGATTGACCTAACAGAAGGAAATACGCGGGAGCTGAAAGCGGGGTTGGAAAATGAGTCGCTGGATCTGGTGTTGGAGACGGCGATGGAGAAGGACGATACTTCGATCAAACGGTATTTATTCCGGAAAGAAAATCTGATTCTGGCAGTTCCGGAAAGTTTTCCGGTTAACCGGAAGCTGCAGCCATACCGACTGTCCAGGCAGGAGATTCTGTCCAAGTCCTTTTTAAAACCGGAGGTGGAGGCGGTTCCGTTAAAGGAATTTAAGGATGTGCCGTTTATCACGATGAAACCGGGCAATGATATGTATAAACGAGGCGCGAAAATGTGCCGCAACAGCGGTTTTACGATGAAAACTGTGATGATGGTGGATCAGGTGCTGACTTCTTTAAATATCGTCTCCAACGGGGTTGGAGCGATGTTTGTGCGTTCTGATATTGTACAGTGGCGTCCGGAGGACCCGAGGCTGGTCTATTATAAGCTGGACGACCCGCTGTCTGAGCGGGAGATCACATTTTCGGTCAAGCGGGGGCGTTATGTGACGGCGGCGATGCGTGAGTTTATGCGTCTGGCAGGCATCCGGTCGGATGATCCGGACACCGATCCGGCTGCCGGGAGGCAAAAGGAGTAACGGCAATTTCCGAAGACAGGGACTGAATGCGGCGTAAATTCCAAAATGCGGTTGTAAAATCAGTTAATCGTGTAAATTTTATATAATTTTACGTCGATTTAGACTTTACCAGCAGTCTAAAGTATGATAAACTATAACAATGAGGGTAAATGAGTTGCCGATTAAAGGCGGAAGAATTTCTATTCTGGAGAATTCGCGGGATGCTATGAGAGACAGGAGCAAAGGTGGATTTTATGAAGGAGACAGAGGGGATTTATTTATCCAAGACGATGAGGAATAGGAGGAATGGCGGGCAGGAACATGGAAATCACAGTTGCGAAGACGGCTGGCTTCTGCTTTGGCGTGAAGCGGGCAGTCGAGAAGGTATATGATCAGATAGCGACGGGGAAGAAGCCGATCTATACCTACGGTCCCATCATCCACAATGAAGAGGTGGTGCGGGATCTGGAAGAGAAGGGCGTACAGGTCATCAATTCGAAGGAGGAACTGGAAACCCTGAAAGAAGGCGTGGTCGTCATCCGTTCCCACGGCGTAGGCAGGGAGATCTATGAACTCCTGGAACGCCAGGGACTGGAGCTTGTGGACGCGACCTGTCCATTTGTCAAAAAGATCCACAAGATTGTCCGGGAACAGTGCGAAGCCGGACGCCGCGTGATTATCGTGGGAAATGAGCACCACCCGGAGGTCGAGGGTATAAAAGGCTGGGGAAATGAGTATACTCTGGCAGTCGAGTCACTGGAGGAATTTGAAAATCTGGCACTCAGACCGGATGAAAAGCTCTGTATCGTGGCGCAGACGACATTTAACTACAATAAATTTCAAGATTTAGTTGAAAAAATTTCAAAAACGTATTATGATATACTTGTTTTAAATACGATTTGCAATGCAACACAGGAGAGACAGGTTGAGGCGAGGCAGATAGCTTCACAGGTGGATGTTATGATTGTTATCGGAGGACGAAACAGTTCTAACACACAAAAGTTGTATGAGATTTGCCGCAGGGAATGTAAACACACTTACTACATTCAGACACTGGAAGATTTCAAGCCTGAGATAACAGGTACTGTGCGCAGCGTAGGTATTACAGCCGGGGCATCGACCCCAAATCAAATTATCGAGGAGGTTCATACTAATGTCAGAATTAAGTTTTGAACAAATGTTTGAAGAATCATCATTCAAGAGATTACGTACAGGAGAGGCTGTTACCGGTCAGGTTATCGGTGTCAAGGAAGACGAAATCATTCTCAGCATCGCTGGAAGCAAATCCGAAGGCATCATCACAAGAAGCGAATTCACCAATGAGCCGGGCGTAGATCTTAGAACCAAAGTTCAGGTCGGCGACGAACTGGAAGCAAAAGTTCTGAAAGTAAACGACGGAGAGGGCATGGCTGCTTTATCTTACAAGAGACTGGCTGCTGATAAGGGTCTGAAACGTCTGAAAGAAGCTTTCGAGAACAAGGAAGTTCTGAAAGAGAAAGTTACACAGGTTATGGAGAAAGGCCTCGTAGTAGAGGTTGAGGGAACCCGTGTATTCATTCCGGCAAGCATGGTTTCTGATACTTATGATAAAGACTTATCCAAGTACGCAGGTCAGGAGATTGAGTTCGTAGTTACCGAGTTCAATCCGAGCGGCAGAAGAAGCCGTATCATCGGCGACCGCAAGCAGATCCTGCTTGAGAAGAAAGCTGCTATGCAGAAAGAATTATTCGAGAAGATCGCTGTTGGTCAGACCGTAGAAGGTGTTGTTAAGAATGTAACTGATTTCGGTGCATTTATCGACCTTGGCGGCGCTGACGGTCTGCTTCATATCTCTGAGATGTCCTGGGGCAGAGTTGAGAACCCGAAGAAGGTTTTCAAAGTAGGCGATAAAGTAAAAGCTCTGATCAAAGATATCAACGGCGAGAAGATCGCTCTGAGCTTAAAGTTCCCGGAGAGCAATCCGTGGGCAAACGCAGCTGAGAAATATGCTGTAGGCAACGTAGTAGAAGGCAAGGTAGCACGTATGACTGATTTCGGCGCATTCGTTGAGCTGGAGCCAGGTGTAGATGCACTTCTTCACGTATCCCAGATTTCCAGAGAGCATGTTGACAAACCATCCGACGTACTGAGCGTAGGACAGGTTATCACTGCTAAGGTAGTTGATTTCAACGAGGCAGACCGCAAGATCAGCCTGAGCATGAAAGCTCTTGAGAATCAGGAAGCAGAAGAAAATTAATCAAACGGTTGACGCCAGTTTCTCATCGGACAGATAGTGCGTCAGACGGAGGATGAAAGAATCATCAGGCTGTCACTTCCACAGGAAGAATGTGGAGGTGGCAGCCGTTTTTGTGATGGCGTGGGGCATGGTATTCTAGTTGGGTATTTCTGGGATTGGAAGAAAGGGCTGGCTGTTTCTGGTGCTGTAGAAAGCTATTTGGTGATTTAATTAAGGAAAAAATGAAAACAGGCAGTATGGCGTATGTGATGGAACATAGGTTGTACGGTCTGTTTTTTGCGTGATGAGGAGCGGGATACGGCGTGGTGAAGGGTTGTGGGAGCAGAAAGATGGATTGGAGTGAGACATAAGGATATTTGGAAAAATGGAAAGTCAAAACAAAAATATTGACAAAGAAGGCACACTGATATATAATTCAGATACAATATTATATAACATATAATATTAAACAAAAAAATATTATATTTTGAATTAATGTATCTTAGGAGGGATAAGATGGTTTTTAATACAGGAGCTGCGCTTCTGGATGCGATCGTCCTTTCGGTTGTATCAAAATCTGCAGAAGGAACATATGGGTATAAGATCACGCAGGATGTCCGTCAGGCAATCGAAATATCGGAGTCCACGCTTTATCCGGTGTTGAGGCGGCTTCAGAAGGATGACTGCCTGGAAACATATGACCGGGCGATCGACGGCAGAAACCGACGGTATTACAAAATAACGGAGGCGGGACGGATTCAGCTGAATCTTTACCGGGGTGAGTGGAACGTGTATGCAGGAAAAATTTCAGAGATATTGAAAGAGGGATAAGGAGAGGCAGATCATGAAAAAAGAAGTATTTTTAGAGAGGCTGGAAGCGCTCTTGCAGGATATTCCGGAAGAAGAAAAACGGGATGCGATTGACTATTACCGCGATTATCTGGAGGAGGCAGGACCGGAGAAGGAAGAAGAGGTACTTGCAGAATTTCAGAGTCCGGAGCATATTGCCGAGGTAATCCGGATGGAGCTGCAGAGTGAATGGAGTGGCGGCGAATTTACAGACCGGGGGTACAATGACAGCCGTTTTGAAGAAAAGCGGACGACTTTATCCAGAAGCGGTGGGGCAGAACAGGGAGAACGAGAAAAAGAAGCAGGATTTCAGGCTGGAACCGAGGATGACCCATTCCGGGAATTTCGGGATGAGGAAACGGGAGAAAATGCGGCATCCAATGAGAATCAAAGAAGCCGTCTGGGCGAGATGTTGCACTGCTTAAAAGAAAAAATAACCGGTTCCAAGATTGGAATGGTTGTGGCAGTTCTGGTAGTGCTTGCAGTTCTTCCGTTTATCTTTTCGCGGGTGACGGGAACCGTGGGAGGTGTTTTTGGGCTGGCGGTCGCACTGGCAGCGATACTTGTGGTGCTGGGACTGATGACGGTGATGGTATTTGTTGGCGGAATTATGCTGTTCGTTCTGGGCGCAGCGAGTCTGTTTGAACATTTTGCGATGGGACTGATGTTCATCGGATTGGGTGTTGCGGCAGAGGGCAGCTGTCTGCTTCTGATATGTGGTTGTGTCCTGTTTTACGGTGTATTCCTACCGTGGGCAGTCAAGGAAATCATTCGGCTTTGCCGTCAGGCGGCAGGTTATCTGTCAGCCAGGGCATAGGAGGATAGGAAAATGAAAAAATGGATGAAAAAAATGGCAATCATAGGCGCCATCCTCTTTGTGGGTGGAATCGGCGTGACATCGATCGGGGCTGCCATCGGAGGCGCAGCTGCCGGGCTGGATTTTCTGATCGATCAGGAAAAAAATTTTCAGGATAAATATAACTGGGGAGATTCGGAGGAGATATGGGATGATACGGAGCAGCTGCCGGAAGAGATCGACGAGCCGGATGAGATGGAAGAGCAGCTGGACAGAGAAAAACAATGCGAATAGTTTTCCAGAAAATGGACATACTCTGAGTACACAAGGTGGAAAGGAGTATTTTTTATGGATGAAAATAAGGTGGATTTTGAGAAAATGACCCCGGCAGAGCGGCTGAAATATGAGGTGGCGGAAGAAATTGGACTGGCGGACAAGGTACGGCAGTATGGCTGGAGAAGCCTGACTGCCAAGGAGAGCGGGCGGATTGGCGGTCTGATGACGAAGAAAAGGCGGGAGATGAAACAGGATAAGAAAGGCTGATAGATATTTGCTTGAAAACACCAAAAGCCCTTGAAAATAAAGGAAAAATCCAATATTTTCAAGGGCTTTCAAATCTGCCGGCTGCGGGACTTGAACCCGCACGGTGTTGCCACCAATGGATTTTGAGTCCACCTCGTCTGCCATTCCGACAAGCCGGCTGTCTATCGACGCTTTTTATCTTACCAAAATTGGAGACAGATTGCAACTGTTTTTTTGTTTGTTTTGAAATTAAGAAGCGAAGCATTCGCGGGGGCTTGCGTGTTTCATTAAAATAAGGTATGATTAGGTTCAAATGGTTTTATGAACGCGTCATGCGTGAATGATAATTCATATGGAATGACAGACTGGAAAAGGAGGTGGCGTCTATGACCTGTCGGGAAGCGGAGCGTCTTGTGACGCCGTATATCCAGGATAAACTGAGCGGGGATGAGCTGGAAGCGTTTCTGGAGCATCTGGAACATTGCCGCAACTGTCAGGAAGAATTGGAAATTTATTTTATGGTGGATGTCGGACTAAAACAGCTGGACACCGGATCGGGTACTTTTGATATCATGGGCGCACTGCAGAAGCGGATCGCTGAGTCATATGCCCGCGTGCGCCGGATGTGGCGCTTCCGGAAAATGGAGTATGCGGTCAATACGCTGGGCGTGATGGCGGTATTGGTGACGGTGATGCTACAGGTCAGGATTTGGCTGGCACCATAGAAAAAGCAACAAGTGATAGAACAGGAGACGGAAACAGATGGGCAAATTAGTGCTGATAGATGGTCATAGTATACTCAACCGGGCATTTTACGGGGTGCCGGAGTTGACAAATTCGAAGGGACTCCACACCAATGCAGTGTACGGATTTTTAAATATCATGTTCCGGGTGATCGAAGATGAGGAGGCAGACTATCTGGCAGTGGCATTTGACTTGAAAGAGCCGACATTTCGTCACAAAATGTATGCGGCATACAAGGGAACAAGAAAACCGATGCCGCAGGAGCTGCATGAGCAGGTTCCGGTGATGAAGGAAGTGCTGACAGCGATGGGCGTGCCGATTCTTACCAAGGCGGGGTATGAGGCAGACGATATTCTGGGAACGATCGCGAAACGCTGTGCGGCGGAGGGCGTGGAGGTTTCTATCGTATCAGGAGATCGTGACCTGCTGCAGCTTGCAGATACGCACATTAAGATTCGGATGCCGCGAACTTCGAAAGGTACGACGGAGATACGCGACTATTACCCGGAGGATGTGAAGGCGGAGTATCAGGTGACGCCGATCGAATTTATTGATGTAAAGGCGCTGATGGGCGATACTTCGGATAATATTCCGGGCGTGCCATCGATCGGTGAAAAGACGGCAACCAGCCTGATTACCACCTACGGAAGCATTGAGAATGCGTATGCACACATTGATGAGGTAAAGCCGCCGCGCGCACAGAAAGCGCTTCGGGAGCATTATGACATGGCGCAGATGAGCAAGGATCTGGCAACGATCCGCATCAATTGCGAGATTGGTTTTTCGCTGGAGGAGGCGAAGCTGGATTCGCTTTACACGCCGGAGGCATACCAGTATATGAAGCAGCTGGAATTTAAGTCCATTCTGCAGAAATTTGGTGAGGACGCCTTTGCGTCATCAGAAATGGAAAAATCTTTCCGTCTGGTAAATGATTTTGGCGAGGCACAGGTGATTTTTGACCGTGCACAGCGGGCGGAGGAGATCGGCGCGCAGCTGGTGATTGAAAAAGGAGAGGTTGTAGCACTGGCGCTCTGCCTGGATGGGACATCGATCTATGCGATCCCGGCGGTTGGGTTCCTGACCGGACAGTATCTGGCGGAGGAGCTGGAACGCCTGATGGAGGTGGTTCCGTCTGTGACGGTTCTGGATCTCAAGATCCAGCTTCCATTTCTTAAAAATCACAGCCGCCGGATCGTGGACGGCATCCGGAATGCAGAAGGAAACCGTGCGGTTATGGACGCAGGCGTGGCGGCGTATCTGTTAAATCCGCTCAAGGATACCTATGGATATGATGACCTGGCGCGCGATTACCTGGATATGACCGTGCCGTCACAGGTCGATTTGCTTGGAAAAACGGCGCTGTCGGATGCATTTGAGACAATGCCGGAGAAAGCGTTGAATTGTGTCTGCTACATGGCATATACGGCGTGGAAATCGCGGGAAATCCTGCTGGGGCAGCTTCGAAGACATGGAATGCTGCATCTCTTTTATGAGATAGAGATGCCGGTTATTTACAGCCTCTACCATATGGAAGAGGAAGGTATTCAGGTGCGCCGGGAGGAATTGAAAGCCTACGGCGAACGCCTCCAGACGCAGGTAGAGAAACTGGAGCAGGAGATTTACGCCGAGACGGGCTGTGAATTTAATATTAATTCCCCGAAGCAGTTGGGAGAGGTTTTATTTGAAAAAATGTCCCTGCCGGGCGGCAAAAAGACGAAGACCGGCTATTCGACGGCGGCGGATGTGCTGGAAAAACTGGCGCCGGAGTATCCGGTTGTGCGGAAAGTATTAGACTATCGCCAGGTGGCGAAACTCAAATCGACCTATGCGGACGGGCTGGGTGCATTTATCCGGGAGGACGGACGAATCCACGGAACCTTTAACCAGACGATCACAGCGACAGGACGTATCAGCAGTACAGAGCCGAACCTGCAGAACATTCCAGTGCGTATGGAGCTGGGACGCGAGATCCGGAAGCTGTTTGTACCGCGCGAGGGCTGTGTGCTGGTTGACGCTGATTATTCCCAGATTGAGCTGCGTGTGCTGGCGCATATGTCGAATGACAAGAACCTCATCCAGGCATACCGGCAGGCGGAGGACATCCACGCGATCACGGCGTCGCAGGTATTCCATGTGCCGCTTGAGGAAGTGACACCGCAGCTTCGCCGCAATGCAAAAGCAGTCAATTTCGGTATCGTATATGGTATCAGCGCGTTCGGGCTGGGCGAAGATCTCGGCATTTCCCGCAAGGAAGCGACCGAGTACATTGAGCGCTACTTTGAAACCTACCCGGATGTCAAACGTTTCCTCGATGGTCTGGTAAAAACGGGCAGGAAATACGGCGAAGTCAAGACTATGTATGGGCGTGTGAGACCGATTCCGGAGCTGAAATCCGGCAATTTTATGCAGCGTTCGTTCGGTGAGCGTGTGGCGATGAATTCCCCGATTCAGGGAACTGCAGCCGACATTATCAAGATTGCGATGATCCGCGTCGATCAACGCCTGCGCCGCGAAGGACTGCGTTCCCGCATTGTCCTCCAAGTGCACGATGAACTCCTGATTGAAACCTGGAAAGAAGAGCTGGAACAGGTGCAGTCGATTCTGGCGACGGAGATGAAACGTGCGGCGCAGCTGCAGGTGGAGCTGGAAATCGATATGAAGATGGGAAATTCGTGGTTTGAAACGAAATAATGGAAAGGTACAGATAAACATGAAGATAATCAGTATTACCGGAGGCGTTGGTTCCGGTAAGAGTGAGGTCCTGCGTGTGCTGCAGGAGGAATTTGACGCGGAAATTATTAAGGCAGATGAAGTGGCTCACCAGCTCATGGAGCCGGGTAAGAAAGGCTATCAGCATGTGGTAGAGGCGCTGGGTGATTCCTTTTTAAATAAGGACGGCAGCATTGACCGCAAAAAGCTGGCGGCGCTTATTTTCCAGAATAAAGAGGCGGTGGAGACGATGAACGCCATCATCCACCCGATGGCGTGGGAGGAGATCCGCTATGCGATCAACCATTCCGACAAGGAGATCATCGTTGTGGAGGCAGCTCTCTATGATGACGAGCACAATGCAATGTTTGATGAAATCTGGTATGTATACACATCGGTGGAGAACCGCATCAAGCGTCTGATGGCAAGCCGCGGCTACAGCGAGGAAAAATGCCGGGGCATCATGGCAAATCAGGCATCCGAGGACGATTACCGGAGCTTTGCGACGCGTGTGCTGGACAACAACGGCGGGATTGAGGATATTCGGAAGCAGATAGCGTCATTTTTAGGAAAAGAGGATTAGGATACATATGCGGATGGTTAGTATTGCCAGCGGCAGCAGCGGGAATTGTATTTATATAGGAAGCGACAACACCCACGTTCTGGTGGATGCGGGGATCAGCAACAAGCGTATTGAGATGGGGTTAAATGACCTGGGGCTGAATGCGCGGGAACTGGATGGAATTCTCATCACGCATGAACATTCCGACCATATCAAAGGGCTCGGCGTGCTGGCGCGCAAATATGGCACACCTATTTACAGCACAAAAGAGACATTAGAGGAAATTCAGGATTCCAAGAGTCTTGGCGAGATTCCGGAAGATCTGATGCACCCGATTACGCCGGATGTTGATTTTATGGTAGGAGATCTGGAAGTCAAACCGTTCCGGATCGACCATGATGCAGCGAATCCTGTTGCCTACCGGGTTCAGAATGAAAAAAGATCGGTGGCGGTGGCGACGGATATGGGGCATTATTCCCAGTACATCATTGACCATCTGCAGGGGCTGGATGCGATTTTGCTGGAAGCCAACCACGATGTCAAAATGCTGGAGGCAGGACCGTATCCGTATTACCTGAAGCGTCGTATCTTAGGCGATTACGGACACCTTTCCAATGAAAATGCGGGACGGCTTTTAAGTTCCATTCTGCATGACAATTTGAAGCACATTTTCCTGGGGCATCTGAGTAAGGAAAATAATTACGAAGAGCTGGCATATGAGACGGTGCGTCTGGAGATCACAGAGGGAGATACGCCGTATAAGGCGAATGATTTCCCGATCACAGTGGCAAAACGCGATGCAGTGTCGCAGATTGTGACGGTGTAGAAGACGTAAAAGTATTAAAATTGGTTATACAAAGTCTGAAAACAAGCCAGAAGATATATTTGGGGTTATGGCTTGGAGGCATGAACAAAAGTGTGGGGTTGACAGAAATATCGTTACTGTACACGCATACGTGTCCAGTAACGGAATATTATTTTAGGTGTAAAAGTCAGCAGCCGGATGGCAGTTGAGTTTTTATAGAAATTAGTAAGTCATAAAAACATTTCCGCCATAGGACGGAGAGCACACAGGAGGATGAAAGCTATGAGTAAGATTATTATTACTATCGTTGGACAGGACCGCGTCGGTATCGTTGCAAAAACGTGTAACTATCTGGCTGACCACAACATGAACATTCTTGACATCACGCAGACGATCCTGCAGGAATATTTCAACATGATGATGATCGTGGATATTTCCGGTTCCAAGACATCCTTTGATGATATGGCGCATGAGCTGGACAAGCTGGGACAGGAGATCGGCGTAAAGATTCTCTGTCAGAGAGAAGAGATTTTTACCAGTATGCACAGAATCTAAGCAAATATTTTCAGAAAGGACGTAAAACCAATGATTAACATGCAGGAAGTTCTGGAAACTAATAACATGATCGCGCATGAAAAACTGGATGTGCGGACGATCACGATGGGTATCAGCCTCTTAGACTGTGTGGACAGTGATCTGGCGAAGATGAATGAGAAGATCTACAATAAGATTACAACTTATGCGAAAGATCTTGTATCGACCGGCGATGCCATCGGACGTGAATTTGGTGTTCCGATCGTCAATAAACGTATCTCGGTTACTCCGATCGCGCTGGTAGGTGGAAGCGCCTGCAAGAAGAGCGAGGATTTTGTAGAGATTGCGAAAACACTTGATAAGGCAGCGAAAGAAGTGGGCGTCAACTTTATCGGCGGCTATTCCGCATTGGTTTCCAAGGGAATGACACCGGCGGAAGAGCTTCTGATCCGCTCGATCCCGCAGGCACTTGCCTGCACCGACCGTGTGTGCAGCTCCATCAATGTCGGTTCTACCAAGACAGGTCTTAACATGGATGCAGTCCGTCTGATGGGCGAGATGGTTGTGGCAACCGCAGAGGCAACGAAGGACAATGATTCCCTCGGCTGTGCGAAGCTGGTTGTATTCTGCAACGCGCCGGATGATAACCCGTTCATGGCAGGTGCATTCCATGGCGTGACTGAGGCGGATGCGATCATCAACGTCGGCGTCAGCGGTCCGGGAGTTGTAAAGACGGCTCTGGAAAAGGTACGTGGCGAGAACTTTGAGGTGCTGTGTGAGACGATCAAGAAGACGGCGTTCAAGATCACCCGTGTTGGACAGCTGGTAGCACAGGAGGCGTCCAAACGTCTGGGCGTTCCGTTTGGCATCATTGATCTGTCGCTGGCACCGACTCCGGCAGTCGGAGACAGTGTGGCGGAGATTCTGGAAGAGATCGGCTTAGAGCGCAGCGGTGCACCGGGTACAACAGCAGCGCTGGCAATGTTAAATGATCAGGTTAAGAAGGGCGGCATCATGGCGTCCTCCTATGTTGGCGGACTCAGCGGTGCGTTTATTCCGGTCAGCGAGGATCAGGGCATGATCGATGCAGTTTCTGAGGGTGCACTTACGATTGAGAAGCTGGAAGCAATGACCTGTGTCTGCTCTGTAGGTCTTGATATGATTGCGATCCCAGGCGATACGAAAGCGACCACGATCGCCGGTATCATCGCGGACGAGGCGGCAATCGGCATGATCAACCAGAAGACAACGGCAGTCCGCCTGATTCCGGTCATCGGAAAAACAGTGGGCGATACGGCAGAGTTCGGCGGTCTGCTTGGCTATGCGCCGATCATTCCGGTCAACCGTTTCTCCTGCGACAACTTTGTCAAACGTACCGGACGTATCCCGGCACCAGTACACAGCTTTAAGAACTAATAGGAGTTTCATATGGATAAATCACAGGAACTGAGAGAGGTGCTTCTGCGGTATCTCGATGCCGATCTGGAGCGAATCATTTTCAGCAACCCGAGAACCCGTGAATCCTATCTGAAATTAACCGTGCGTCCTCTGCTTCTGCGGGGGGCGCTTGCTTTTCAGACGGAAGAATTTACGGAAAAACAGGCATTTCAGAAAAATCAGAACGCAGAAAAGACCGCCGAGTACCTGCTCGGAGAACTGGAAAACCGTTACCGCAATGCGGAGATCGCGTCGCTTCACGGGATTGTCAATATTCTGATCAGTAAGAAGGGGACGGTGACGATCAAAGAGAAGAAGGTGGGGGTTAAAAAGGCAGAGAATCGGACGGTATCGGTGGCAGCAGGTGATGTGCAGAAAGCTGGAAAGCAGATGCCGGCGAAGAGTCATGCAGATGTGAAAGAAAATTCGCTCGAAAAATCGGGTCAGAGTCAGTCAAGTCACGAAAACGGAAAGATGCAGAGAAGTGCTAAAATACAGGGAAATGCGAAACAGCAGAAAAATGCCGGAACAGGACTGTCGGCTGGCATGGATGCCGTAGCGTTTTCAGAACGTCTGGCTTCGTTATCCCATAACCGTACTAAAAAATACGTCCTTCAGGAAGGCGTCCCAGTCCCATTTCTGGTAGATCTCGGTGTCATGACGGCAGAAGGCAAAGTTGTGAAATCCCGCTACGACAAATTTCGCCAGATCAACCGTTTCCTGGAATTTATTGAGGATGTACTTCCGAATCTCGATCCGAACCGGACGAATACGATCATTGATTTCGGATGCGGGAAATCATATCTGACGTTTGCGATGTATTACTATCTGCATGTGCTGAAAAAATATTCGATCCGTGTCATCGGTCTGGATCTGAAAAAAGATGTCATTGCGCTCTGCAACCGCCTGAGCAAGAAGTTTGGATTTGAGAACCTTACCTTCCTGCACGGCGACATCGCCGGATATGAGGGTGTCGATCAGGTCGATATGGTCGTGACGCTGCACGCCTGTGATACAGCGACCGATTATGCGCTGGCAAAAGCGGTCAAATGGGGCGCAAAAGTCATTCTTTCCGTTCCATGCTGTCAGCATGAGATTAACAAGCAGATTCAGAACGACCTTCTGTCGCCGGTTTTACAGTACGGCCTTCTGAAAGAACGTATGTCGGCGCTTCTGACCGACGGAATCCGTGGGCAGCTCCTCGAAATGTCCGGCTACCGGACGCAGATTCTCGAATTCATCGACATGGAACATACACCGAAAAACATCATGATCCGTGCGATCCGCCAGGGAAAGAAAGCAGACAGGGCGGCATTAAAGACAATGATGAAGGAATTGCATGTGAAGCCGACATTGTATGGATTGTTGGTGGGGGATGAGGCGTAGGAAATTTAGAAAGCACTTTTATGGGGGTTGATAATGCTGGACAGTTATAGCTGATAAAACCTCTTCGCAAACTCCAAAAACACCCCACCTTCCTCCGCCATATACTTAACCGGTGAATACACCAGATAGAGTTTCCGGAGAAAGGCAGCTTCCCCAAGCGGAAAGAGAAGTAGTTTTCCTTGCCGTGCGTCTGCCTGCACAGTTGCTTTTGAGAGAATGGAGATGCCCATTCCCAGCATGATACATTGCTTGAGGGCGGCGGCATCGTCCATCACGGCAATAACATTTAAATCATCGAGTGAAAGCCCTTTATTTTTCAGGAAATAAAGGGTTTCCTGTTTTGTGCCGGAATTATCTTCCCGGAGCAGAAACGGTTCTTTTAAGAGGGCATCCAGCGGTGATGGAATAGACTGGTAAGCCTGATAATGTGGCGTGGCGGGGGCGGCGATCACAAGCTCATCGGAAGCAAAGGGGAGAAATTCGCAGGAGGTGTCCGAGGTAGTAGTTCCGACCAGACCGATGTCGCAGATGCCGTCATCCACCTTATGTACAACGTCCAGGCTGTCTGAGCAGGAGGCATAGACACGGATATCAGGATGAACTGCGTGATAAGCGCTTAAAAGTTCCGGCAGAAAATAAAGGGACGGAACGGAGGATGCGCCGATCCGAAGCTGCGGTTTCGTCTCGTTGGCGAGTTCCACGATTGCTTTCTGCTGCAGGGTCAGAATCTCCGTGGCATAGGAATATAATTTTGTCCCGGCAGGAGTCAGGGAGAGCGATTTGGTGGTGCGCTTTAAAAGCTGGGTGTGAAATTCCTCCTCCAGACTGCGGATGTGGGCGCTGACAGTCGGCTGTGAGATGTACAGCTTCTGGGCGGCAAGCGAAAAACTCTGATATTTGACGGTGTACACGAAAGCTTCTAATTGGCGGATGTCCATATATTTAAAATCCTTTCTATAGATAAAATCAATTTTTAATGATTCTGTGATAAAATCCAAAATTAAAATGAATAGTAGACAGGTGAAAACAATCTCTAAAGAAGAGTGTAGCTTTATTTATTGAAAATATCAATAAGTTTATAGCAAATATCAATATAAACGATTTTACCATAAAAATACAGGATGTTATACTTGTCTGCGGAAAGTATGGATAGATCCATGAAATGTACGCGCTTGAAATTTTTTATGTTTGATTTTGTGAGATGATTTTTTTGCCAGATGCACTCAAATTTCTGATATGTATTGATGAAATGCGAGTGTGGTGCGTGAAATCACTCACAATGACGAGTGTGAGAAAAACTTTAAGAGTACATGAAATAAAAAAGGAGGCAGGTATGAAAGTATTTGACAAGACATGGAAGCTGGCAGTGGCAGGCGCGCTTGTGGGTGTGCTGGCAGCATTGCTGGCGTATTTTGGAAATCCGGCCAATATGGCGATCTGTATTGCGTGCTTCGTACGTGATACGGCGGGCGCGCTGAAACTTCACTCAGCAGCACCGGTTCAGTATTTCCGTCCGGAGATTGTAGGATTTGCAGTGGGAGCATTTGCAATCTCACTGGTGACGAACGAGTATAAGGCGACAGCAGGTTCTTCACCGATGATCCGCTTTGTTCTGGGTGCGATCATGGTAATCGGCGCGCTGGTATTCTTAGGGTGTCCGCTGCGTATGGTTCTGCGTATGGCAGCCGGTGACCTGAATGCGTATGTAGCGCTGGTTGGATTTGCAGGCGGTATTGCAACTGGTTCGTTCTTCCTGAAAAAGGGATTTTCGCTGGGCAGAGCGTATGAGACGCAGAAATCAAGCGGATATGTGCTTCCGGTGCTCCTTCTGGCGCTTTTTATCATTGGAGCAGTAACAGGCGTATACGCAGCCAGCACGGAAGGACCGGGAAGCAAGCACGCACCGGTTCTGATTTCCCTGGTTGCGGCTCTCCTGATTGGTGCATTGGCACAGAAGAGCCGTATGTGTTTTGCAGGTAGCATCCGTGATGTGATTCTGATGAAAAACTTTGATCTGCTCAGCATTATCGGCGCACTGTTTGCAGTCATGCTGATTTTTAACCTTGCAACTGGCAATTTCCATTTGAGCTTTTCCGGTCAGCCGATCGCGCACTCCCAGCATCTCTGGAATATTCTGGGTATGTATGCCGTTGGATTTGCAGCCGTTCTGGCTGGCGGATGCCCGCTGCGTCAGATCATTCTGGCAGGGCAGGGCTCCTCGGACAGTGCGGTAACCTTTCTGGGAATGCTGTTAGGGGCGGCACTTGCACACAATTTTAACCTGGTTGGTGCGGCAGCAAAAGCGGCAACCGAGACAGAGGCAGCCGTTTTGGGTGGTCCGGCGATGCCGGGCAAAATTGCCGTAATTGTATGTATTGCCCTGTTATTCGTGATTGCAGCGGCAAATATGAAACGTAGAAAGAAATAAAGAAAAGAGGAAACGGAAAATGTCAGATTTTGTTGAGGTAGATGTGCGGGGACTCTCCTGTCCGGAACCGGTTTTGATGGTGATGGATGCGATGGATGAACATCCGGGAAAACAGATCCGTGTGCTTGGCGATGAGGCACACACCCGGACGAATATTGAGCGCACGTTGGAGTATCATGGAAAAGAGGGGCACACCGAGGTGCTGGAAAACGGCTGTTTCACCATTACCTTTGAAGCGTGATGCTGCTCTGGAATATTAAATAGGTGGAAATGATGAGGCAGAAACGGGAATATCGGATTTTTACCTTTCACACGACGGTTGCGGCGATGGAGATGGAGGCATTCTGCCGGGAACAGGGAATCAGAGGGCGCCTGGTGCCTGTCCCACGCGAACTCTCAGCAGGCTGTGGAATTGCCTGGCGGATGGAACCGGCGGAATATGAACGGTTTCAGGGAGTGATTGCGGAGAGCCAGATTGAGATCGAGCAGATCTGTGTGATGATGAATTAAACAAAATGTTATGTTAGAGCAGATATCATAGAAAAAGTATATAGGAAAAAGCGGCGGTATCGGCAGCAGCGAGACATTCAAAAAAGAATGGAGCGCTGACAGTGTGATACCGTTGCTTTTTGGCGTGTAAATCGAGGTCAGAATGAGGTCATTGAGGTCAGAAATCAAATCATGACCTCGATGACCTCATTTGTGACCTCGATGATCCCAATATTTTGAAATATTATTCTCCCGCTTTCGCCTCCTCCAGCAGCCGTGCAATCTCCCCGCGCACTAGCGAGAATGCAACCTCATTCCGCCCGCTGTTGGTAACCACATCCGCATAGGCGCGGGTCGGTTCTACAAAAAGGGCATGCATCGGTTTGACGGTGGTCAGGTACTGATCGATGATGTTTTCGATATCGCGTCCGCGCTCTTTCGTGTCACGTAAGATTCGGCGGAGAATTCGCTCATCGGCATCGGCATCGACGAAAATGCGGATGTCGAGCAGATTGCGGAGTGCTTCGTCATAGAGAACGAGAATGCCCTCCAACAGGATAACCGGGCGCGGCTCGATGTGAATGGTCGCTTCGGCGCGGTTGTGGTTGGCGTAGTTGTAGGTTGGACAGTCGATCGCCTCCCAGTTTTTCAGTTTATTAAGGTGCTCAAGAAGCAGCTCTGTCTCAAATGCATCCGGGTGGTCGTAGTTCAGCTTTTTGCGCTGTTCAAATGGCATGTCATCGTGGGCGCGGTAGTAGTTGTCGTGGTAAAGCACGGTTACCTGATCACCAAATGCGTCTTTCAGACGGTTTGTAAAAGTGGATTTTCCTGAACCGGTTCCTCCGGAAATTCCGATGATAATAGGTGATTTTCTATTCACTGTGGTTTCCTCCATTTGTAAGTTTTATCTCAGTCGAGAAGACTCCCACCTCTTTAGGTGGCGAGTAATAGCAAATTTGTCTCAGTGGGAGGTGGGTCTCCGACTGAGATAAACGCTTCGCGGGGATGCGCAGTGATTCTGTATGGAATATGTCAGCTTCGCTGACCAGAATTACGCGCCAAGTCTCACGGACGTTCGACTTGAAAATTGGTTCATTTTTATACAAAAACCAGTCCTTCTGTATATTCATTTTGAAATACGCCGCTGCGCTTCATCCGCACCGTCTGGTATAAATGCGAGGCGTACACCTCCTGCTCCAGCAGCGCGAGCGCCGACGGGGAGAGGTTCTGGGCGGCATCTGCCATTTTAGTGATGAGGGGGATGCTGCTTTTTTTATGCAGACAGGAGAGCAGAGGGCTGCTCTGCCTGCGAAAACCGAGAATCCGTGCATAGAGTGCATAGCCCTCGTCCTTCCACCGGGAAATATCTTCCTCGCGCATACCGAGTACCAGATGCAGAAGCGCCCGGCTGACACGCGTGTAGGTAAGCTGGCGCGTCTTTAATGCCTGAATCCGTTCCTCAAAAGAGAGAGGACAGTAAGGCGGTTTTGCAAGGCGGGTGGCAAGCTCCGGAGAGAGATCTGCGATAGAGAATGTCGCCTGCATCTGTAAAACAGCAGCATTCAAAAGCTCTGAAAAATCATCCACAAAAACTGGAACCGCACCTGTATATGCGGGATGTGTTACGGCTGGCAAGTGAGATGCCAGAATATCGAGCAAATCTTTGTCTTTTGAAAGTGAGTTTCGAATTATCCCGCGAATTGCCGAAGCCGATGGAAAGTTAGCATCTGCCAGTGTATCTTCATGATATCCGCTTCCCTTCCGCGAAATCGTATAAAATTCCATCGGACTATGCAGATCTTCCGCCGCCCTCAGATATTCAATCCCGAGAATATTGTTCGGAGAACTCAGAACCGAAGCCCATGTATCCTCCATTTCCAGCGCCTTCGCCCGTGCCTGCGGATAAGTCAGTCCCGCCTTCAACCCTTTCCGCAGCCGTTCCTGAAATTCCGCCGATTCATGATTCAGCGCATAAGCAGCCTGCTTAAGGATTTCAATCTGCCCGCATTCACTGCCGAACACAACGGCATCCACACCGATCGCCGACAGAAGCGCAACCCCATAGGCGGCAAATTCATGCGCCGAGGCGGTGGAGAAGGCGGCCGGTATCTCAAGTACCAGGTCAGCACCGGCGAGAAGGGCGGTTTTCGTGCGGAGGTATTTATCAAAGATGGCGGGTTCGCCGCGCTGGACAAAGCTGCCGCTCATCAGGACGACACAGTAGTCCGCGCCGGTCAGTTCCCTTGCCTGCTGCATATGATACAGATGTCCGGCATGGAACGGGTTATATTCGGTGATTAAACCAACGATTTTCATAAATTTCAATCCTGTTTTTTGCATTTTTGCGAAGAATTTTGTAGCAGCCTTTTATTATAAAAGTAAAAATAGAAGACTGTTGCTGTTGCGGCAGAAAAATCTGTAAAAAATAGCAGCCATTTTCTGCTTCATTTACATTATATAGTGGAAGTGCAGGAGCGTAAAGGGAAAATTATAGTGCATCTTGTTAAAAATTTAATTAATCAAAAATTTGAAAATCGCTCTTGTATACAATAAACAACTGGTATATAATGTTAGCAGTAATAGACACACACTTATGAAAGGGGTTTTATAACCATGGCATTTATTGACAAGATTAAGGAAAGAGCAAAAGCAGACAAGAAAACCATCGTTCTTCCAGAGTCAATGGACAAGAGAACATACGAGGCAGCTGAGAAAATTCTGAAAGAGGGTATCGCAAATCTGATCATCATCGGTACTCCGGAAGAGATTGAGAAAAACGGCAAAGGCTTCGACATTTCCGGTGCCACCATCGTTGACCCGTACAATGATCCGAATAAGCAGAAATACATCGACAAGTTCGTTGAATTAAGAGGCAAAAAAGGTGTTACTCCGGAAGTCGCAAAAGAGCAGATGGAGAAAGACTATATGTACTATGCTTGCCTGATGTGCAAGTGCGGCGATGCTGACGGCGCTGTATCTGGTGCATGCCATTCTACCGGCAACACCATTCGTCCGGCTCTGCAGCTTCTGAAGACCAAACCGGGTATCAGCTCTGTATCTGGCTTCTTCCTGATGGAAGTTCCGGATTGCGAGTTCGGTGAGAACGGTCTGTTCGTATTCGCTGACTGTGCAGTAAACACTGACTTCGATTCCAACAAGCTGGCTGAGATCGCTGGTCTGTCCGCAGAGAGCTTCAAGATGCTGGTTGGCGCAGAGCCGAAGGTAGCTATGCTGTCCTATTCTTCTATGGGTTCCGCTAAACATGATGATGTTACCAAGGTAGCAGATGCAGTTAAGATTGCTCATGAGAAGTTCCCGGAACTGAAACTGGATGGCGAGCTTCAGCTTGATGCAGCACTGGTTCCGTCTGTAGGCGAGGCTAAGGCACCGGGCAGCTCCGTAGCTGGACATGCTAACACCTTAGTATTCCCGTCCCTGGAAGCAGGCAACATTGGTTACAAACTGGTTCAGAGACTTGCAAAAGCTGGCGCTTATGGTCCGGTTCTTCAGGGTCTGTCCATGCCGGTAAACGATCTGTCCAGAGGATGCTTCGCAGACGATATCGTAGGCGTAGTAGCTATCACAGCTGTACAGGCTCAGCAGGCATAATTAATACCAATTGGAATCAAATGGATGGAGAACTGGCACCGCGTCAGAGAATCTTAAATCCGTTTAATTAAGAATTAAAAGTGATAATTACAGTTCAGCCCGGTATTCATACATAATCCTTCAGTTCACAACAGGGCAGTGCAGACGTTTTTGCAGATGCTTCCGTGTGAACCGCATATAGAGAGAATACCTGCGGCTGAATTGTGATGTTATAAAGAAAGGAATCTATTACCATGAATATTTTAGTTATTAACTGCGGAAGTTCTTCCTTAAAGTATCAGTTAATCAACTCTGAGACAGAGGGCGTTCTGGCTAAGGGTCTTTGCGAGAGAATCGGCATCGACGGTATGCTGACTTACCAGCCGGAGGGCGGCGAAAAAGAGAAATCTGAGATCGCTATGCCGACCCATACAGAGGCTATCAACGCAGTTCTGGCAGCCCTGACTAACGAGAAGAGCGGCGTTATCAAGAGCCTGTCTGAGGTAGGTGCAGTTGGACATCGTGTCGTACACGGCGGCGAGAAATTTACTTCTTCCTGCTTAATCAACGACGAGTCCATGAAGGCGATCGAAGAGTGCAACGATCTGGCACCGCTTCACAACCCGGCAAACCTGATCGGTATCCGTGCCTGCCAGGAACTTATGCCAGGCGTACCGATGGTAGCTGTATTTGATACCGCTTTTCATCAGACCATGCCGGATGTTGCTTACACCTACGGTATTCCGTATGAATACTATGAGAAATACAAAGTTAGACGTTACGGCTTCCATGGTACTTCCCACAGCTACGTATCTAAGAGAACCGCTGAGATCGTTGGAAAACCGTATGATCAGATGAAGATCATCGTTTGCCACCTGGGTAACGGCGCCAGCATCTCCGCTGTAAACTGCGGCAAATCTGTAGACACCAGCATGGGTCTGACTCCACTGGAAGGTCTGGTTATGGGTACACGTTCTGGTGACCTCGATCCGGCTATCATCGATTTCGTAGGTAAAAAAGAAGGTCTCTCCCTGGATGAGATGAACGAAGTCCTGAATAAGAAATCCGGTATGCTCGGTATCTCTGGCGTATCCAGCGATGGTCGTGATCTGGAAGCAGCAGCTGAGACTGGCAACAAGAGAGCACAGCTGGCCCTGGACGTATTCGATTACCGCGTAATCAAATATATCGGTGCATACGCAGCAGCTATGAACGGTGTAGATGCAATCGCATTTACCGCTGGTATCGGCGAGAACAACATCAAGATGAGAAAAGATGTTTGCAGCAGCCTGACCTACTTAGGCGTTAAACTGGATGAGGAGAAGAACAACGTAAGAGGTGAGGAGAGAATCATCTCTGCTGACGACTCCAAGGTTCAGGTTCTCCTGGTTCCGACCAACGAAGAGCTGGCTATCGCCCGCGAGACTCTTGCACTGGTAAAATAATTAAATATGAATTAAAATTTGCAAAAATATGTAAAATTAATCATTGACAAACGCGCTCGACCTTTGTATAATATCAAAGTGCGTATTAGGAGATTAGTATGCTGATTCATTTATCGGAACTTTTTAACTGCGAGGGTAGAAAGAAAGTCTATACAGTCGAGACTGCGCTGGACTCTGTTGATTTTGACGGAGAGACGTTTCAGATTGAGAAGGCTGAGCCTTTTGAACTGGAACTGACGGCTAAGACACGGCATAAGTATACGATGAGTGGTCATGCGACGCTGACGGTGGGAGGTCACTGTGCGCGTTGTCTGGAGCCAGTATCTTTCGACTGCGAACTGGATTTTGGACGAGAGTTTGAGGTGCAGGACGGTCAGGAGGAGAGTTTAGATGATGAACCCTTTATGAAGGGGTACAATCTGGATGTAGACCAGTTGGTTTGCAACGAACTGCTACTGAGCTTGCCTATGAAAGTCCTGTGCAGAGAAGACTGCAAGGGGATTTGCAATAGATGTGGTACAAATCTTAATCTTCGGACTTGTACCTGTGACACTAGGTCGCTCGATCCAAGGATGTCGGTTATCCAGGAGATATTCAATGAATTTAAGGAGGTGTAACCATGTCTATCTGTCCTAAGAACAAATCTTCCAAAGCAAGAAGAGACAGCCGCAGAGCTAACTGGAAAATGAGTGCTCCGAACTTAGTAAAGTGCAGCAAGTGCGGTGCTCTGATGATGCCTCACAGAGTGTGCAAAGCTTGCGGAAGCTACAACAAGAAAGAAATCGTTAAAGTAGAAGACTAATTCAATACTTTAATATCAGGGGTTAGGTCGTAAAGACCTAACCCTTATGTACAAGCCAATATCCTACTTACATAATATGCATTAGGGATAATGGCGCAAGAGCACTTTGATTGCTTTTGTAGTTGTAAAATATCTTTCATTTTCTTATTTAAATGCGTTGCAAGTTGTTTTTAGCGGAATGGTTTAATTTTTTTATTATATAAACCTACTAAAACAGTCGGAAAGGTGGATTTAATACATTACTCCCACAAAGAAAATGAAATGAAAACAGACGGAGGAGTTATGACAAACGAGACGAAAAAGTATGCGGAAACGTATGGAGGAATGGCAGGAGCAGTTCTCCCGCTGATTATCATGATGGGAACGATGATCTTCATGGTTGCCTTTGGAATGCGTTCTACCAAAAATTTCTGGTCGGCTGGTTATTTTGCTGTTTTGGCTGGATTTCTTGTATATAAGGATAAGAAAGCATTTCAGAAAGCGCTGATCGACGGCGTGCGCGACAATATTTTTGCATTTATGATCGCCTGTTTCTTATTTGCGGGCGTGATGTCGAAGATTCTGACAGCATCGCATCTGATCGAAGCGCTTTTATATGTAATGACAAAGATCAACATGTCACCGGCACTGATGCCGATCATCTGTTTCTTTATCTGTGTGGTGCTTTCCAGTGCAACTGGCAGTGCGGCGGGTGCGTTAAATACAGCCGGACCTCTTCTGATTCCGCTTTCCGTCGGAATGGGCTGTAATGTCAACCTGATCTGCGGTGCGATTCTGGCAGGCAGCTGTTTCGGTGATAACCTCGCACCGATCTCGGACACGACGATTGCATCCTCTCTGTCCCAGGAAGTCGATGTCATGAAGGTTGTCCGTTCCCGTTTTAAATATGCACTGATCGCAGGTGCCATTTCTGTGGTTGGCTATCTGGTATTTGGCTTTATGGATGCTGGAAAAGGTGTTTCTGCTGAGATGGCGGCGGTTGACGCAACCTACGCTTCCAGCATCGTATTCCTGATTATCCCGGTTCTGGTGGTTGTGCTGATGCTGCGTGGCAGTGGACTCTTTACCTCTCTGTTAGTCAGTGAGATGGCTGGTTTTGTTTTACTCTTTGCATTTGGTTATCTGACACCGGCAGAGCTGGTTGCGAAAGACGGTCTGATTGCGAATGCGTTTGACGGTATGTTAAGTTCCATCATTTTCATCCTGTTTATCTTCGTTATGGTCAGCCTGATCAGCGAGGCAGGTGTGCTGGATGCGATTCTTGTATGGATGCGTAAATATGCGAAATCTGAGAAGACGGCAGAAATTGCAGCCGGTGCGATGGTCAGCGTCATGGGTATCGTCATCAGCAGCGGTACTTCCGCCATTTCTTTCTGTGGCCCGATCATCCGCAAGCTGCTCCGCCCATTCAAGATTGACCGTGCCCGTGCGGCTAACTTCCTGGATGGTCTTGGATGTGGCGTCGGCTATCTGGTTCCGACAAACCCGGGGTGCCTGAACCTGGCGGCGATCGCGGTTGCCAGCGGCGTTGTGTCCGAGGGCTATAACGCGGTATCTTTTGTCGGCTACAACTTCCACAGTATGGCGCTGACGCTGGTTTTCTGGTTTGCAATTCTTTCTGGATGGGGAATGAAGCATGAGACAGACGAAGAGCTGGCGGCAGATGGAGTCGTGATTGAAGACGGCAATTCTGGGAAATAAAAAAGAATAGATTTTTGGCGTACATACATGACAGACGATAAAAAAGAATTTATAATAGAGTCTGTGTGAGAAAAAGAACAACTGTGCTATATCACCTGCATGGAAGCCTATTGTATATGGGAAAATCGGGTATATAGCATACTTGCTATAGAAGAGAGGTTCAAATACGTGGGAACAGCAGAAAAATATTTAGATGCTGCGAAGGCAGCCATGAATTTTATCAACACAAGAAAGAGAACGGATGAGGAAGGCATCTACTGGACGCTTGCAGATGCGGCGGCGGGAAAGCCGAGCTATTATGACGAAATATGCATGTACGCAGGTGCTTCGGGCATTATCTGTTTTCTTCTGTCTCTGTATGAAGATACGCAGGATGCGGCATATCTGGATGAGGCGAAAGAAGCGGGCTGTTATCTGGAATACCGTTGGAGAAAGAGACGCGAACTGAAACGCAATTTCTCCCCGTATGCATTTTCAACCGGATGGGGCGGCGCCTCGTTTGCCTTGCTTCAGATGTATCTTGTAACGAAGGACGAACATTACCGCGCGCTGGTAGAGGAGATTCTCGACCAGGCGGTTCGGGATGCAATCCCGGTCAAAGAAGGCGAGGGCTATTACTGGTCCACATATCCGGGCATCGTCGGAACCGCGGGAACCATTCTCGTTATCTTAAATGCGGCTGAGAAATTGGGACGCGAGGACTGGAAGGAGTTTGTGGTCAAAGCAGGACGCTATTTTCTGACAAGAGGACGCGATATGGGAAATGGAATGATCTGCTACACGGGCGTCGATCCGACCTACTTTGGCGCTGGAAAAGATTATATCGACCCGAATTTCCCGATGGGAACCGGCGGAATCGGATTCCTGATGCTGAAGCTTTACGAAGTCAGCGGAAAGAAGGAATTTCTGGATGCGGTCAAGGGCGTGCCGGAGTATATGGACACGGTGGCAGTCAAGATGCGTGCTGGAAAATTGCTTCCGCATGCGCTCCCGGATCGTCCGGATCTCTTTTATCTGGGCTACTGCCACGGACCGGCAGGAACCAACCGTTTCTACTATGAGCTGTACAAATTCAGCGGCGATGCGAAATACCGCCGTGAGATCGAGGAGCTTGTCAAAGGACTTGAGGCGACCGGTGCACCGGAGAAACGTTCGGCTGGATACTGGAATACGGAAAATATCTGCTGCGGAACCGCAGGTCTCTTAAATATGTACCTGGGACTCTGGGCGGCATTTGGCGAAGAGCATGATCTGGAGTATGCGAGACGCTGTGCAAAGGTGCTGATGGATACGGCGGTCTTCGAAGATGGTGCGGACGGTGGACAGGCAAGCTGGAAATTTGCGCTTGACCGCGTAGCACCGGAACGCCTGAGCACGCCGATTGGTTTCCTCGACGGTGCAGCAGGTATCGGAGCGGTTCTCCTTCAGATGGCGCGGGCAGAGCGCGGCGATTTCCATACGGTAAGAGCGGTGGATGATCCGTTCCCGGAGAGAAAGTTAGAGAAGTAAAATGGCTGTTCAGGCAGAGGTGCTGTTTGTGGGCGGTATATTTGAATGTGTTTGAAATAAAAAGTGCTGTGAGATAGTTGCTGTTCACGTATGTGTGAACAGTAACTGAGATAATGTGTAGATGGCGGTGTTGTATGCAAAAAGGTGTACAATGCCGCTATTTTTTGTTAATATAGAGAAGAAGGAAAAAAGAGGGATAATGTTTTATAAATATCACGTTAGGAGGTTTTACATATGAAAAAGGGAAAATATTTACTTTTGACCGTCACAGCCGCCGCGCTTCTGGCGGCGATCCCATTTCAGGCATTTGCGTCGAAGGATACGGAGGACCGCAGTCCGGTTGGCTCGATCGGCTTAAATGTTTCGTCCTCGATCCATGTCGGTGATGAGAGTTCAGATGTGGATGTTTCGCTCGATTTCGGTGACTGCGATATTTCCAATGTTGATGTGATCAACGAGCCCTCCGGTAAATGGGTGGACAAGGATAAGCCAAAGCTGGAGGTTACTCTGGAGGCGGACGATGATTATTATTTTAAATCCGGTTATGCGAAAAAGAATGTGACCCTGAGCGGTGACAGTGCGACGGTTACTTCCATCAAGCGCAAGGGCGATGAGGAACTCCGGGTCGTGATCACCCTGAAAGCTTTAAAAGGAACATCCAGTGATTACAGCCTGGATGTTGATGAGGCAGAGTGGGATCAGATGGATGGCGTTGCAGAGTGGAACGGCAGTGAGGATGCGAAATACTATGAGCTGCGCGTTTACCGGGATGAGAAATTTTTAAGTACGGTAAAACCGGGAAAAGAAACGAAATACAATCTTGGACGTTATCTTACGCAGGCGGGAACCTACACGTTTGATGTGCGTGCGGTTTACAGCGATTCACGGCACGGCGAATGGCAGACATCGGATTCCTTCACAATCACGGCGGAGCAGGCGCAGGAAATTCAGAAGACGCTTGTCTTCAAGGAAGCAGGCAGCGGTCCGGCAGCCGGTGCGTGGGAACAGGATGCGCTTGGATATAAGTACCGCAATTCCGATGGAAGCTATGTGACCAATAACTGGCAGCAGATCGGCGGTGTGTGGTATTTCTTCGATGAAAATGCATATTGCAAGACGAATACCTGGGTGTTCTGGAATGGAAAATGGTATTATCTGGATGTAAACGGCGCGATGTTAGTTAATACGACGACGCCGGACGGCAAGCAGGTCGGGGAAGATGGGGCGCTTCTGTAAAATTTTTAAGAAACAATTTTGATGAAAATCCGTCAGGGAAGATGGAGACAGAATTGTAAAATAGATGTGAGAAGAGGCAGATTGCACGGAATATGCGGTCTGTCTCTTTTACATTTAAAAACAGAGAAAAACAAAGAGAATATTTGCAAAGAGAACGATGGTAGAATGAAAACACATACATGAAAAGAGTGCTGAAGGACAAGCTGGCAGTTATTTCTGATGAAATAAAAAAATTAACAAAAAGAATACTTGCATATTGTGAAATAAGTAGTAAGATAGAGGTGGTATCTCATGACTGCCTATTTTTTAACAATCTAGGGGAAGAGGCGGTCTGAGAAGAGACTGCAAGGGGTTCTAAGCCAGTATGGAGGATGGCAAAAAAAGGACTGACAAAGGAGGGGCACAAAGATGGCAGCACAAATTTTGGCTGTGATTATTTTTATTGTAATGTTTGGACTTATCATCTGGGATCACATTGAGAGGCATATCGTATCGCTCGGATGCGGGCTTCTGACGCTGGTGCTGGTGTTTGGCGTCTGTATGCACAGTGAGGTGGCAGCGGCGGAGACACTGAGCCTGCACAGCTTCATGGTTCCGAACTTCTGGTTTCAGACCGAGGCGGCGGCAGAGTCCTCGAGCGGCATCAACTGGGCGACGATTCTTTTTATTGCCGGTATGATGCTGATGGTGGAGGGCATGGAGCGCGCGGGATTTTTCCGGTGGCTGTGCCTGACAATCGCCAAGGCGGTACATTATAAGACGATCCCGATTTTTATTTCATTTATGCTGATGTCGGCGTTTCTGGCGATGTTTATCGACAGTATTACCGTTATTCTTTTTTTGGCAGCGGTCACGGTAGAGCTGGCGCATCTTCTGCATTTTGATCCGATTCCGATGATCATTTCAGAGATCTTCTGTTCGAATCTGGGCGGCTCTGCGACGATGTGCGGCGATCCACCGAATATCATCATCGGAACCTCGCTCGGATATTCATTTAAAGATTTTATTTTAAATACAGGTATGATGGCGGGTGTTTCGCTGATTTTTGTCGTACTGTTTTTCTATTTTTCCTTTAGGAAAGAATTAAGGGCGAGTGAAAAGCATGACGAAGCGGTTACATATCCATCCCCCCAGGAGGCGATCTCGGATCAGAAACGGTTTGCGGTCAGTGTGGTGATCTTTGCGGCGGCGATCGTGATGCTGGTGACGCATGCACAGACGGGACTGACAGTTGCGACGATCGGCGTATTTATCGGTGCTTTTTCGTTGCTGGCATCCGGCGGTGAGGCGCTCAGCATGATTAAGAAGCTTGACTATAAGACGCTGCTATTCTTCATTGGTCTTTTTGTCGTGGTCGGCGGCATGGAGCAGACGGGCGTCCTAAATTCTTTAGCAGGGATCATTGACGCAGCCAGTGGAAATAATGTAAAATGGGTAGTAGCGATTGTGCTGTGGCTGTCGGCGCTTGCGAGTGCATTTGTGGACAATATCCCATTTGCGGCGACGATGATCCCGGTTATCCGGAGTCTGGCGCAGGCAGGCGGCATGGATCTCTCGGTTCTGGCGTGGGCGCTTTCGATGGGTACGGATATTGGCGGCTGCGGAACTCCGATCGGAGCCTCGGCAAACGTAGTTGGTATCTCAGTGGCAGCGAAAAACGGACATTTTATCGGCTGGGGGAAATATTGCCGGTATGCAGCT